>QWCO01001301.1_pt1 | contig 10881 bp, 7 predicted proteins | sample 1972611 | NCBI WGS metagenome assembly QWCO01 (sample SAMN09866706, study PRJNA288562) | Human oral metagenome isolate term1_saliva, whole genome shotgun sequencing... | reverse complement strand
GATGTAAAATTTTCGTAAAAATTGTTAATCCGCCCCTTTTCCCCGGTATTCCGGGGCATTTTTTTACCCAGCTCCCTTTTAGCTTGCATACAGGCTGTTCTAAGGGGTGAAAGTGCCCAATGTGGGTTTGGTGGAAGTGTTACAGGCTATATAAGATAAAGTACATATGCTCCTAGTGACAGTCATCACGAAGCAGTGCGCTAGGACAGCATGACACACATGCCTTAACACCGACATCTACACAAGGAGGGGAACCGTCCCATGTTTAGGTACATCCTCCAGCGATCGCTGACGTACCTCGTCATGGTCTTTATTACGACCACGATGGGTTACTTTGCAGCGGTTACTGCCCTGAAGCCTGCCCTCTTGGAGCAGGAAAAGGTTCCGAAGCCTAGCCCCGAGCAGGTGAACCGTAACTTCGCATCCCTGGGTCTCGATCCCGAAATGAACCCCTGGGACCGCTACGTTCAGTGGCTGACCAATGTGGTCACCAAGTTCGATTGGGGCCGTAGCCCCAACGGCGCGTACATTAACCAGGAATTTGGCCAGCGCGTGTGGGTTTCTACCCGCCTGCTGCTGGTGGCTACCATTCTCTCGATTGTGATTGGTATTGCCCTGGGTGTGTACTCGGCAGCTCGCCAGTACAAGTTCTCTGACCGTGTTATCACCGGTTACTCCTACCTGGTCTACATCATCCCCGCTCCCGTTGCTTACTTCGTGGTGCAGCAGGGCGCGACCACTATCAACAACATCGCCGTTGCTAATGGTGGAGAGAAGATTTTCTATGTGACCGGTATTTCGACTCCGGGTCTGACCGGATTCTGGGAAATCACCATGGATATGGCGGCGCACTACGTCGTGCCGACCTTCTGTATGACCATCTTCGGTTGGGCTGGTTACCAGATTGCACAGCGTCAGTACCTGCTCGATAACGTGAACGCTGACTTCGTGCGTACCGCTCGTGCTAAGGGCTTGACCCGTAACCAGGCGATTACTCGCCACGCACTGCGCGTCTCCTTCATCCCCGTGGCACAGTCCATCGCGTACCAGATTCCGATGATTTTTGCGGGTGCATTCTTCGCCGAGACCGTCTTTGCATGGCCCGGTATCGGTAAGTGGTCGATTGACTCCATTTCCGCGCAGGACGTGAACGCTGCGACCGTGACCCTCGCGTACGGTTCTGCACTGTTCGCTGTCGGTGCGATCATCGCTGATATCGCTACCACCATCGTCGACCCCCGAGTGAGGATCTCATGAGTCAGGTAACTGCAACTTCCTCCGTACCGGTGGTACAGGAGAACGGTGACTTCAAGGTCATCAACAAGAGCGTTATTATTCTGCGCCGCTTCCTGCGTAACAAGGCTGCAGTCTTCGGTCTGTGCGTGTTCATCGGCATGGGTCTGTTCGGTCTGTTCGGTAAGTACCTGACCAAGTACAAGCCCAACGACATTGACTACATGGCGCTGGGTGAAGGCCCCTCGGCCGAGCACTGGTTCGGTACCACCATCGCGGGTAATGACGTGTTCGCCATGATGTCTGAGGCCGTCTGGACCTCTCTCCAGATTGGTGTGGTCGTCGGTTTGGCCACTGTGTTCATCTCCGCAGTTTACGGTTGTGTGATGGCGTACTTCGGCGGCTGGATTGACAAGATCATGCTGTTCATCCTCGAGACCCTGATCATGGTTCCCTCGCTGCTGATTCTGGCAATTCTGATTAACGGTCAGGTTGGTAAGCAGATTCAGAAGAGCGTCCCCACCTGGGTTCTGCTCTCTGCAGTGCTGATTGCCTTCGGCTGGATGGGTAGCGCCCGTGTTATTCGTGCAATGGCGCAGTCCCTCATCAACCGCGACTTCGTGAAGGCTGCACGCTACATGGGTGTGCACCCCTTCAAGATTGTGATGCGCCACCTGGTTCCGAACATTGGCTCCCTGCTGGTTCTGAACTTCACCAGCGGCATCATGGGCGCTGTGCTCTCTGAGGTCGCTTACTCCTTCATCGGCATCGGTATTAAGTACCCCAACTACTCGCTGGGCTCGCTGATTTCGGATGCTTCGCAGCAGATTAACACCCTGCCGCACATGTTCTGGTTCCCGGTTCTGTTCTTCTTCCTGCTGGTTGGTCCGCTGGCCCTCATGAACGACGGTCTGCGTGACGCATTCGACCCGACTTCGATGTCGGTCGGTAAGATCAAGAAGTCCAAGAAGAACGAGAAGGCAGAGGCACCCGCTGCCGCTGCAAAGGAGGCGAAGAACTAATGAGTACCTCTCCCGTTCTGAGCGTTAAGGACCTCAACGTCCGCTTCAACACTGAGAATGGCGTCGTGCACGCTGTTCGCGGTGTGAACTTTGACCTGTACCCCGGTAAGACCCTGGGTATTGTGGGTGAGTCCGGTTCCGGTAAGTCCGTTGCTTCCATGGCGATCATGGGCCTGCACCCGACTACCGCTGACATCACCGGTTCGGTCAAGTACAACGGCACCGAGCTGCTGGGTCTGAGCGATAAGGAAATGTGCGCATACCGCGGCAAGGAGATCTCTATGATCTTCCAGGATCCGCTGTCCTCGCTGACCCCCGTGTACACCATTGGTGATCAGATTGCTGAGGTGCTCAAGGTCCACAACAAGGGCATGAGCAAGCAGGCTATCAAGGACCGTTCCATCGAACTGATGCGTATGGTGGGCATTCCTTCGCCGGCTGACCGCCTGCGTTCCTTCCCGCACGAGTTCTCCGGTGGTATGCGTCAGCGCATCATGATCGCTATGGCGATTGCGAATGACCCCCGCGTGCTCATCGCCGATGAGCCCACTACCGCACTGGATGTGACCATTCAGGCGCAGGTGCTGGAGGTTATGCAGAAGGCTCAGGATGAGACCGGCGCAGCGACCATCATGATTACCCACGACCTCGGTGTTGTGGCTGGTATGGCTGACGACATTCTGGTGATGTACGCCGGTAAGCCGGTGGAGATTGCGAAGGCAGAGGACCTGTACAAGCATCCCTCCCACCCGTACACCATTGGCCTGCTGGGTGCGGTCCCGCGTGTGGACCGTTCCGAGAAGGTCTCCCTGGTTCCGATTGAGGGTACCCCTCCGAACCTGATTAACCCGGTGACCGCGTGCTCCTTCCGCCCGCGTTGCCCCATCGCTAAGAGCGGTGGCCAGTGCTGCCAGGACTCCAACGGCGAGCCCGATCTGCAGCTGCTGGAAGGCGTTGGCGAGGGCCACTACTCCTCCTGCACCATCTCTCAGGAGCTGGTCGGTAAGACCGCAGACGAGCTGTACCCGGTTCCGGAACCCCCGGTATCGAAGTACGACGGTATTCCGCGTGAGGAGCGTGCCCCCGTCCTGGAGGTCCGCAACGTCAAGAAGCACTTCCCGCTCATGAAGGGTGCGCTGATTAAGCGCCGCGTGGGCACTGTGAAGGCTGTGAACGGCCTGTCCTTCGACATTCGCGAGGGCGAGTGCTTCTCCATCGTGGGTGAGTCCGGTTGTGGTAAGACCACCACCCTGCTGGAAATCATGGAGTTCAACAAGAACACCGACGGTGAGATTCTGATTAACGGAACCTCCACCAAGGACGGCAAGTCCGCAGGTGAGATTCTTGAGCTGCGTAAGAACCAGCAGATGGTGTTCCAGGACCCCACCGGTGCTTTGGATCCGCGCTTCACCGTTTACGAGGTGCTTGCTGAGCCCCTGGAAAACCAGGGCATGAACAAGGCAGACATCAAGAAGCGCGTCATCGAGCTGATGCACATTGTGGGTCTGCAGCCTGATCACGTGAACCGCTTCCCGAACCAGTTCTCTGGTGGTCAGCGTCAGCGTATCGGTATTGCTCGTGCGCTTGCTGTGAACCCCAAGCTCGTGGTTCTGGATGAGCCGGTGTCCGCGCTGGACGTGTCCGTCCAGGCTGGTGTGATTAACCTGTTGGAGGAGCTGCGTGCAAACCTGGGCCTGAGCTACCTGATGGTTGCTCACGACCTTGCGGTGATTCGCCACGCATCCGACCGCGTTGCAGTGATGTACCTGGGTCGTATTGTTGAGATTGGTGACGTCGACCAGGTGTTCGACAACCCGATCCACCCGTACACCCGTGCACTGCTCTCGGCGATTCCGGTTCCGGATCCCGAGGTTGAGGCAAAGCGCCACCGCATTATGCTTGAGGGCGACCTGCCCACTCCGGTGAACGCGCCTAAGGGCTGTGGCTTCTCGAGCCGTTGCCCGGTCTTCAAGCTGCTGCCTGAGGACAAGAAGCGTCGTTGCCTGGAGGAGATGCCGGAGCTGACCCCCGTTGAGGGTGAGGATCACGGTTATGCTTGCTACTACCCTGAGGCTGAGGCCGCTACGGTGTAGCTCTAGAGTCGGCTGAATAAGTCGCATGTGTGCCGAGGGGCGAATATTCGTTGAATATTCGCCCCTCGGGTTTTTTATGCCCGGTATTGGTGGGCTGTACGTTGTTCGAGATTGTCACCTAGTGAGACGGGGGGAACCGCAGAATGTGGCGCTAGGCACTGAAACGGTCCGGAAAACGGGTAAAACCGCCCTGACTAGGTATAACCTTTCTCACCATTCAAGATATGAATATTTATGGAAGAGCTTTCCTGCTGGCAGTAAGCCATAATTAAGCCTGTGGGTGCGCCGCTAGGGGCGTACCTCAAGGAACACATTCATAGACCGGCACTAATTCATCGCTCACCGCACCCTATTGCGGCGCATGAGCAGGGAATCCTTGACGCTTTCCTGCAGGATTATTGAGGGTCAAACGTATAAGAGGACACTCTCATGGAGAAGAATTTCATCCTGAACCGTCGTACCGTTCTCGGTGGCGCTGCAGCACTGGGTACCGTGGGCGTACTGGCTGCGTGCGGCTCGTCCAAGGACTCCAAGGCAACCACCAAGGGTGCAACCGTGGGCACCGATGCCAAGGAGCTTTATGACCTTGGCGAGGCCGCTGTATCTGAGCTGAAGGATGGCGGCACTCTGCGCCTGGCTATTCCGGGTATTGGCCCGGACTTCAACCTTTTCAGCGCGGACGGCAACTCCCTGTACACCCAGACCGCTATGAGCCCCGTGGCTTACGCAGGCCTGTGGCAGGGTGACCCCCTGGGTAAGCGCACTCTGGCTCCCGAGTTTGCGAAGAGCTTCGATGTCGCCGAAGAAAACGGTCTGCCCGTCGTCTCCATTGAGCTGAACCCCCAGGCTAAGTTCAACGATGGTACCCCCATCGACTACAAGGCTCTGCAGGCTACCTGGAACATCCTCAAGAGCACCGATGGTGACTACAAGGTCGGAAGCAGCGGCATCTACAGCAGCATTGCTTCCGTGGAGCGCGACGGTGATGACTTCAAGGTGAAGGTAACCTTCTCCGCACCTTACTACCCGCTGAATACCCTCTTCGCTGGCATTGTGCACCCGGCTCTGCTGGACAAGGAACTCTTCAACACTGGTTTCGTTGACAAGCCGCACCCCGAGTACTGGGTTGGCCCCTTCACCATTGCTGAAGGTGGTTGGAACTCGACCGAGAAGACCCTGACCCTGACCCGCAACGACAAGTGGTGGGGCGAGAAGCCCGTTCTGGAGCGCATTGTCTTCCGTCAGATGGATCCCGCTGCTGAGCGCGCGGCATTCAAGAACGATGAGCTTGATGCGATTGGTGCTACCACCGCTTCCGCATACAAGGAGCTCAAGGACGTTGCTAACATCGAGATCCGCCGAGGCTCTCGCCTGTTCTCCGGTGGCGTGACCATGAACCCCGCCCGCATGCAGGATGTTGCTCTGCGCCGCGCTGTGGTTACTGGTCTGAACCGTGAGGCTCTCGCCAAGGTTCGTTTCCAGGGCCTGGATTACGAAGAGAAGCTTCCCAACTCGATGATTCACATGCCCTTCAACGAGTACTACCAGGACACCTACCCGACCCCGAACAACGATGCTGCTGCTGCATCCAAGATTCTGGAAGAGGCAGGCTACACCAAGAACGGTGAGTTCTACGAGAAGGACGGCAAGCAGGCTGCCTTCAAGTTCTCCATCTTCGGTGAGGATCCCACCTCCAAGGCTGTCGGTCAGACCCTGGTTCAGCAGCTGAAGTCCGTAGGTATTAATGCTGAGCTCGACTCCCGTGCTGTTAGCGAGTTTAACAAGACCATGGCCTCCAAGGACTACGACGCAACCTCCTCCGGTTTCGCTCCGAGCTCCCCGGATGCTACCGAGGCTACCGAGCAGTTCTACATGCGCCGTAAGCCTGAGGAAGCTGGTTCCGATGAGATCAATGAGATGATCGCAAAGATGAAGCTCATTGCTGACGACAAGGAACGCAACCAGGCTTGCAATGAGATCGAGAAGAAGCACCTGGCTGAGTTCGCAGTGCTGATTCCGCTCATGAACGGCCCCGAGTACAAGTTCGTGAAGAAGGGTCTGCGCAACTACGGCGTGTCCCTCTTCCAGGGCACCGGCATTCACTGGGAGAAGGTTGGTTGGGCTAAGTAAGTCCTCATCCCTTCACCTCCTAGGTGAATAGCCTAGAGCTATTGAAAGTGTCCACCCGGATTATCCGGGTGGACACTTTTTGCATTTCTGGAGGGGGCTTTGGGTGCTTTTGTGTACCTATGTGGGGGAGTGATGGTATAGCTATCCGGCAAAATCCGAAAAATTCGCGCAAAAACAGGGTATTCATAGTATGAATATCCAAAAGACACGATAAATATTAAGAAATATTGTGATAATTCTTGGTTTTCGATCCTGGGGCGCGCTACAGTGGAGTCATACAAAGTTATGCAGTGCTCTGCATAAATAATCAACACTTCGGGGATACGGGATACACCCGCCCACGCAAGACAGAAGGAAACCACTCCCATGACCGCCCACACCGCATACACCGCGAGTAGCCACGAAGCGACCAAGAACAGCTTCAGCCGCCGCGCCCTCATTGGCGGCACCGCGGCTCTGGGAGCTGTAGGTCTGCTCAGCGCCTGCGGCAACGGCAGCGCAAGCTCTGAAAAGACCAAGGCCGCCGGCGCCGGTGCCAATATCGAAGACCTCTACAACATCAACGCTCAGGATGTGAACAGCCTGAAGAAGGGCGGCACCCTGCGCCTGCCCGCCGGATCCATCGGTCCGAACTTCAATTTCTACACCCAGAGCGGTAACACCAGCGATAACGTCAACGTTATGAGCACCATCAGCCAGGCCGGCATGTGGAACCTCGACTTTGACGGCACTTACAAGCTGAACACCGACTTTGCTGTCTCCTTCGAGCACAGCAAGAAGGGCGACAAGGTTCAGGTTGCCGTCAAGCTCAACCCCAAGGCTGTCTTCAACGATGGCACCCCCATTACCTACAAGGCGCTCCAGTCCACCTGGAACATCTTCAAGAGCCTGGATAACGGCTACAACATTGTCTCCAGCGGCATCTACGAATTCGTCGAATCCGTAGAAAAGGGCGAAGACGACTACAGTGCAATCGTCACCTTCTCCAAGCCCTTCTATCCGCTGCAGAGCCTCTTCTCTGAGATTCTGCACCCCGCACTGGAAGACGTCGAGCTCTTCAATAACGGCTTCGTGGATGCGCCCCACCCCGAGTACTGGGCTGGCCCCTTCACCCTGGCGGATAAGGGCTGGGACTCCACCGCGAAGACCTTCAGCGTTGTACCCAACGACAAGTGGTGGGGCACCAAGCCCCTGCTGGACAAGATTGTCTTTACCCAGATGGAATCCAGCGCTGCACGTGCCGCGTTCAAGAACGATGAAATTGACGCTATCGGTGCAAGCACCTCCTCCACCTATGCCGAGGTGAAGAACATTGCGGGTACCGAACTGCGTAAGGGCACCCGCCTCTACGCTGGCGGCCTGGATATTAACCCCCGCCGCGTCAAGGATGCTGCCCTGCGTAAGGCAATCTTCGTCGGCACCAACCGTGAAGCACTCGCGAAGATTCAGTACCAGGGCCTGCCCTACGAGGAAACCATCCCCGGTTCGATGATTCACATGCCCTTCTCACCCTACTACCAGGATTCCTACCCGACCCCGAATAACAGCGTTTCGGAGGCGCAGAAGATTCTGGAGGCCGCCGGTTACACCAAGAACGGCGACTACTACGAGAAGGACGGCACGAAGGCTGGCTGTGCAGTGGTGGTCTTCGGTGACGATCCGACCAACAAGGGTAAGGCTCAGACCTTCACTCAGCAGATGAAGGATGTCGGCATTGAGATTCGGATCGATCAGCACGCTGATAGTGAGTTCGCCACCATCCTGGGTAACTGGGACTACGATATTTCCTTCAGTGGCTACTCGGTCTCTGCTGACGCGACCGAGAGTACCAAGCAGTTCTACTACTCCGAGAACAACGAAGGTATCGGCAGCAAGGAAATCGACGCCCTCATCGACGCCATGACCCTCATTGAGGATGACAAGGAACGTAACCTCGCCTGCAACGAGATTGAGAAGAAGCACATGGCTGAGTTTGCCTTCCTGGGTACCATTACGAACGGTCCTGACTTTGTGATGGTCAAGAAGAATCTGGCTAACTACGGTCCGCGCCTGTACAAGTCGATGGACTGGGCTGCTGTGGGCTGGATGAACTCCTAAACGGTTCTGCCCTATGAGCGGGTCGAATGTGTATGTGCACATTCGGCCCGCTTTGCTGTGCCCGTTAGCTATTTGGGAGGCGGTAAGTGGGGGAGGGGTGTTGCGTGAAGGGTGGTGGGGTTATGTCGATGTGGATTTAGACCCGTTGCATTAGGGCTGGGCGTAATAATTTAGAAATATTTATCGTGTTGCGCACCTGTAGTGATGCGTGTGGTGTACACTACTAAAAATATTAAATGTGGCTTAGAACATAGCTTTAGGTCACATTATTTTGCATGGCTTGACCTGCCCGCCCATCACCGCAGATAGCAGGCGCTCCTACAGGCGGAAACCCCGCCTCCAGAGCACGCGAGCCACCCACTCTACACTGCAAACACTGCATCAGCGCAGTCCACACCCCGCAAGGAGCCCATCATGAGCCCCCACCCCATCCCCTCCCTCTCCGGATTCAACCCGATCATGAGCCGCCGCGTACTGTTCGGCGGCGCAACCGCCGTCGCTGCTGCCGGCGTACTGAGCGCTTGTGGCTCCTCGTCCTCCAAGACCGAGCACAAGGCAAGCGAAACCCCGTTCTATGAAATCAACGAGCAAGATGCCTCGAAGCTCAAGCAGGGCGGTACCCTGAACCTGAGCACTTACTCCCTCGGTCCGGACTTCAACCGTTTCTCCCAGAACGGCTCGAGCACCTCCGTCTCCGAAACCATGGGCGTTATCGCCGGTGCCGGCATCTGGCGCAGCACCTTCAAGGGTGAAGACGAGCTCGACCCCAACTACTGCCTCGGCTTCGAAGCTAAGGAAGTAGACGGCAAGATCACCGCAGAGGTTCGCCTGAACCCCAAGGCAGTCTTCAACGACGGCACCCCCATCGACATCGACGCTCTCAAGGCAACCTGGCAGATCCAGCGTGACCCCGACGGTGAATACAAGATTGCCGCAGCAGGTATCTACGAGTACATCGAAAGCGTTGAAGCTATCGATGGCCCCCGAGCTCGGTTGCGGCCCCTTCACCCTGGCACCCAACGGCTGGAACTCCTCCGAGAAGACCTTCACTGCTGTGCCCAACGACAAGTGGTGGGGTGACAAGCCCAAGCTGGACCGCATCGTCGTGCGTGAAATGGCAGACCCTGCAGCTCGCGCCGCATATAAGAACGGCGAATTGGACGCTGTGGAATCACGTACCCTCAGTGCCTACAACGAGATGAAGGACGTTGCGAACTCTGAAATCCGCCGCGGTCGCCGCCTCTTCGCCGGCGGTATGAACCTGAACGCAGAACACATTACTGATGTTGCCGTGCGTAAGGCAATCTTCCTGGGTATCGACCGTGGTGCTCTGGCAAAGATTCGCTTCCAGGGTCTGCCCTACGAAGAAGAAGTTCCTGGCTCGATGCTTCTGTTGGGTTCCTCCCCGCACTACCGTGACAACTACCCGGCACGTAACCCGGAGGAAGCACGCAAGGTCCTGGAGAAGGCAGGCTACACCAAGTCTGGCGACTTCTACGCGAAGGACGGCAAGACCATCACCCTGAAGCTGACCACCTTCGGTGATGACGCCACCACCAAGGGCCAGGCTCAGACCTTCATTCAGAGCATGAAGGAAATCGGCATCAACTTCGAGCTCGATTCGCGTGCACAGTCCGAATTCTCGAAGGTTGTTGGTAACCGCGAGTACGACGTGAGCATTTCGGGCTTCGGCGTGGGCTCCGAGCCGACCAGTGCTGCCGAGTACTTCTACCACTCCAAGAACTGGAACGGCGTCGGCACCCCCGAAATCGACGCTATGGTCGACGAGATGGTCACCATCCTCGACGACGCTAAGCGCGCCGAGAAGTGCAACGAAATTGAGAAGAAGCACATGAGCGAGGTTTGCCTCTTCATCCCGTTCCTCAATGGTCCGGACTTCAAGGCATGCCGCCCGAAGCTCGCTAACTACGGTGCGTTCCTCTTCAAGAGCAACGACTGGTCTTCGGTTGGCTGGATGGCATAAGCCGCAGTTTTAAGCTCCCCGCCCCTATACGTTTTCGCAGTGTCGTATAGGGACGGGGAGCTTTTTCTTGTGGAGGGTACAGGACGCTCTGGCTACCCATCGATGTGCTTTTAACCTGTAACGATTCTCAAAGCATCGGATGTGACGCGCTTGCGCGCCAATGCGACATAATATTTCATCTTTTAGTTTTCGCACGCGGCTTCCGCGTGATGATGCGGGTTTAGGCGCTGAACCCGTGATTTTTAGACGGTGTATAGTTCTTCCACGGATTGGACTGTGGTCTGCGTCGCTTCTTTTGGGGGTATACTGTGTTTCAACCACA
>QWCO01001056.1_pt1 | contig 10884 bp, 10 predicted proteins | sample 1972611 | NCBI WGS metagenome assembly QWCO01 (sample SAMN09866706, study PRJNA288562) | Human oral metagenome isolate term1_saliva, whole genome shotgun sequencing... | reverse complement strand
AGAGTAGCATTACAAAATAAATGTTTAGCGTTTGCTACAAGTGGAGCGAATAGCACTCAAGAATTAATTGCAGATAGACTCATAAAGGTAGCAGAAGAAGTTTACAACTTGACTAACAAAAAAATAAATCTAATTTTACTTTTTGACAATGATGATTCAGGAGAAAAAGGACAAACAAAACTAACTGATTTACTAGAAAATAAATATATAAATATTCATACAGAATTCAAAAATATTATTGGCGAAAGTAAAGATGTAAATGAAGAATTTAAAAAAAATAGGATAAAATTTATTTACAACCTAGACAAGATAAATAAGACTTTAAATTAATAAAAAAAGGGGTATAGTATTATACCTCTTTTAATTTTCAGACGCCTTAAACGACTTATTAGAGCGTCATTTTTTTTAGTGATTCATATTATTTTGATTATTAGATTCATTTCCACTATTTTCATTTTTTTCCACGGACTTATTCAACTTTTTTTGAATTGAGTCATATTCTTTCTTTATAAAAGAATGTATAGAATTATATACAGAAGTTACATCAATTTCTGTACTAGCTTTTTCTATTTCATTTAGCATATTATTAATTTCTTTTTTAGTTTTATTAAATTCTAAAATTTTTAATGCTTTACTATAATCATCTTCACTTAAAGTTGTCTTATTATTAAAATTCTTTTTAAGTTGACTTATAAGTAAGTCTAATTCAGTTTTTTTCTTTTTTGTTTTTCCAGTATTTCCACTTGCATTTCCACTTGCATTTCCACTTGCATTTTCACTTGCATTTTCATTTACTTTTTGATTTTCTATTTTTACATTATCTTCACTCATCTTTTTCATCTCCTTTATTTTCTTTTTATTTATTTTCTTGCGTTAAAAATGTGATCCAATTTCATTGCATTCATTGTATACCATTTTTAACACAATGTCAATAAATAAAAACTATATCTTTCTTTACATTCCAATAACCAATATGATATAATGTATATAGATATACATATATCAGTATTGTTTATTTTCATTTCAAGAAAGCTATAGGCAATGCTACCCGTCTTGTCGGTAAACCGACAGACTGCATTGCAAGGGGGATTCTCCCCCGTTGACCCCCTCTTAGTATTTACGCATATAAAAATGCAGTGCATTTTCATTGCTCCAATACTATTGGGGAGGTTATCCCCAAACCCCTCATTCCGATAAAAAATTTCACATTCGGGGGGACAACCCCGACTGATTCAATTTATTATCGGTTAAAAAGAATATATATATAATTGGAGTTGATTGTTATGAGTCAAGAAAAAGACTTACAACGAATAGAGTTAAGATTGGATAGAAAAGTAGTTGAATTAGTTGATAAGAAAGCAGAGATAGAGAATGTAAAAAGAGCCGAATACATTAGAAGATTAATCTATAAAGATATAAAGTCTATTATAAGAGATTCAAGAGATGAAGTTGATGATAACAAGATAGAAAAAATTACAGAGTATGTCAAAGAGATTCAAGAGTTGAGAAAGGCAAGTAATAAACTAGGTGCTATATTAAACCAAGCAATTCGTTATAAAGTTTTTGGGATAAGTGAGAGAGAATATAGCGACTTAGAACTAGAGTATCAGGAGTTATATGTAATAGTAACTAACATTTTATATAAGTTAAAAAAAGAGTTATAAGGAGGTATAAGGCAATGCCAATTTTAAAGAGTATAGGAGATGTAGGAAAGACAGTAGGAAGTTTAAAAGCAGTCCTAGATTATGTAAGTAGGAAAGGAAAAGAAGATGAAAATGTTTTATTGAGTGGCGTGGGAGTTTCAAGCGATAGTGATAAGGCATTTAATCAATTTATGTTTAACAAAAGGATTCATAACCAAGTAGGAGGGAAAATGTATAAACATTATGTACAAAGTTTCAGTAGTCAAGATAATATAACGCCTGAAATGGCACACGAAATAGCGACAAGATTCGCAGAAGAAAATTTCTTAAGCAGAGGTTTTAAATGTTATGTCGCAACGCACAATGATAAAGGACACATACATAGTCATATAGTGCTAGATAATGTAAACACAGAGTCAGGGTTAAAATATAAAGAACTAGATGAGAAAGACTTAAAAAAAAACAGTACAAAGAAAGATACGAAAAAAAAGAACTAAAGATATATGAAAGACCATTGGAAGAACTAAAAAAAAGCAGTGATGATATAGCATTTTTTTATGGCTTTAAGAGAGTAGAAAAGGGAGATAGAAGTATTAACATCTATGACAAAAATAAGTATAAAGCGTATGAGAAAGGCTTGTTAAATGCAGTAGCAGAGGAGTGGCACAATATACTTCACGATGAAACAACTAATATATTAAATTTTCAGGAAGTATTAAAAGAAAGAGGAGTCTTTACAAGGATAGATACAGAAAGAAAGCAGATATATTTTTCTAATAGAGAGATAACAGATACAAGTAAAAAAGTCATAGGACTCTATAAGATAGCGAGTGCCTTTAATTATCAGTTTGGAAGTGCCAACAATGTTTTTGATTATGATAAGTCAATGCGAATGTTATTAAAAGGGACATTAGAAGATGAAGAGATTAAAAGTATTGAAAAGAAATTTAATTTCAAAAGTATAAAAAAGAAAGAGCCTGAACTTGAATTAGAATTGAGTAATGAGAAACAGAGTTTAGAAAAGCAAATACAAGGCTATAAAGAGTCTATAAAAGAAATGATTGAGGAGAAGTTAAAAGGATATGATTCCGTTCCTGATAACATAAATATAACAAGTAAGGATAGAGAAGTAATAGCAGAATATAACTCTATATTAAAAAGTGTTAAGACAAGAGCAACAGCAGAATATTTCGAGAAAACATTTAAGCGTTCAATGAGATATGTACTAATAGATGAAATAATGGATAGTAAAATAGTAAAAGACCACGAAAGTACAGATTTTATCGTTGATAGATTCTTTACAATGCCAAGCCAATATGAAATTAATAAAATAGATAGTCCTAGGCAGTTGAAAAAACTCAAGAAAAATATTGAAGAAGATTTCAAAAAAATAACAGAAGAAATAAATACTTATATAGAGCAAACCCCTGAATTTTATAATGCTAGAAAGCTAAAAGAAAATAAAAAATATCATTTTGAAATGACTGATTCTATTTTAAAGTATAGAAAAGAGCAAGAAGAAATTGAGGAATTAAAGGCTAAAGGATTATATAAAGAGCCAAAAGTATATTATCCTAGCATAGATGAAATAACTCCAAAGACTAAGGCTATTAAGTCCGTGGAGAAAAAGCAAGAGATTAGAAATTATGATATTGAATATAAAGAGCCTGATTCTACTAAGAGCAAGAAGAAAGAGAGGGAAATTTAATGTCTATAAAAAAATTTACAACGAAAAAAGACGAAGAAGTAAAGCAGAACATCGAAAATCTTGAATATATAAATGACAGTTTTCTAGGAACAAAAGACGAAATAATAAGAACATATAAAAAAATGGACGAAGTAAGTAAAGAAATATCGACTTTTAGAAAGCAGATGATTGAAGAAAGTTTTGAGATAAAAAGAGAAGTAAGGAACTTTAAAGCTAACAAGTTTGCAAGTTCAGACAAATACTTACTTTTAAAAGAATTAAAAGACATTTCATTAAATGTAATATTCTTATCTTTACTTATTTTACTTACTAGAGTCGATTCGATTCAGGAAATACCAAAAATTAGGGGGATTCTCTTTACTGTATTTATTTCAATAATTGCTAGAATAGTCCTTAATATCATTAGTTTTAAAAAAATTTTTGAAATAGAAGATGAAGAAGAATAATCAAAAGATTCAAGAGATAAGGCACAATGTAAAGTTGTGTCTTTTTTTTTATATAAACTTTTTTTATGTTCTCAGCGAACCACCTTTAGACCATTAAGAAAGTGCCATAAATTGCCACTTTTTTAATAGTCTAAACTCTCTTTTTTTATTTCTTTTTGTAGTATAATTTATATAATTTTTATTTTGATATACTAATATTATTTTTTACTTAGTATAATTAATATTTCTATTTTGATACAATATAATATATAAATATGCTTATATTGGTATATAACTATATTTTTATTTTACATTGATATTAAAAGATAAATTATATAGTATATTATAACTATATATACACTATACTATAATGATATCAGTTCGATTTTAGATACTTTTGTATTTTATAATTTTATTTTGAATTAAAAAGTAATAAATATCAAAGTACAGTATTTTTTTAAGTTTTTCTTTTAAAATGAATGATTAGACATTTTAAAGAAGAAACCGAAATACATTAATGATTCAAACTATTATGAATCATTAGCAACAAATGATTTTATCTATATTTGTTATATGTTATATGTATAGTGCAGGTATATATTAATAATATATATAGTTATTATATATTTTATAGTCTTCCATTTCATTTTTTTAGTGGTATAATATAAATATCAGTGATAGTTATTGATAGTAGTTATACTATAAAGTATTGATACTTTTTTCTATTTAATACCAATGTAAAAAAGTATGTTATAGTTATAGTATATACTATATTTATAGTGCATATTTTTTAGATTTTTAAGGGGGTTTAAATGAATATCTTATTAAAGCGAAAAATTGATGAAATCAAAGAAAAGATAAAAGATGAAGTTGAGTTAAAAAAAATAATAAAACTTCATTTTGGAGGGAGCAGACCAAGACTAGAAAAATGGCTAACTGTTAATAGTAATAACTTCACAGGAGAAGAACTTAATTATTTAGAATATGTTATTACAGGAGAAGAAGTAACAGATGAAGAAATCAAGGCAATCAAAGAAGTAGCAGAAGTAAACGAAGTAGAAGAAATACAAGAAATACAAGAAATTACAATCCCAACTATGAATCAAATTAGTCTAATGAGTCGTAAAGATAGAGAAAACTTTTTATTAAGTAATCAAGTCATAGAAAAACTGATTGACTTACTAACTAACAATAATGTTAAAATAGCAAATAATGATATAGTGATTCCTGATGAAGTTAGAAATTTAGAAGACTTAAAGATACAGAATATTAGAATCTCATCTCAAATCTATCAAGAATTTACTAGCATTTGTAAGAAGAAAGGACTAACTATTACAAGTGTAATAAATGCTATGTTCTTAGACTTCATAAAGAAACACAGCTAAAATTGTATATTTGTGATATGTTATAGTTATAATATAGTTATAATATACTATATATTTATAAGGAGCAGAAATGGAAAAGATAATAAAGAACTTAGAAAATTTATTAACCAAAGATTTTGGGTTTATAAACGCAGGAAGAATAGCAGTCGTTGCAGATAACAAAAAGATTGATACAGAGCTAATAGAATCAATCTGTAAGATATTAAATGTAGAAACTAACCACATAGAAAAAAATGATTTAAAAAAGATAATAGAAGAAATTAAAATAGAACTAGGTTATTTAGATGAAGAAATACCAAAATTAAAAAGACTAGATTAATAAAAGCGTCGTATTCATAACTCAAGAATATAGATTCTTAATTAAAATAAGATTATAGATAAAATGGTACTTTTATAGAGTTAAGAAATTAGATTCATAAAAAGGGGGTTTTATTAACTGTTATGATATATGGATATGCTCGGATAAGTACAGACTTGCAAGACCTTACAAGGCAGAAAACAGAACTGATAAACAATGGAGTCGCAGAAGAAAATATTTTTATAGACATTGGAACAGGGAAAGACTTCAATAGGATTCAACTTAGAAAGCTAGTAGATAAAACTATAAAAAATGGCGATACAATCTATATATGTTCCTTAGATAGACTAGGGAGAGATATTAGGGGTATAGAAGAAGAATACAACCTTATAACTAACAAGAGGGGTTGTACTCTTATAAGCATATCAGAGCCATTCTTAAAGGCAACAGGAATACAAGAAATAGATAATCTAATTAATCCTATAATATTAAAGTTATTATCTTGGTTTGCAGACAGAGAGAGAGAACAAATGCTCCAAAGACAGAAACAAGCCTATCAAAGTATGAAAAAGAATGAAAAAGGTAAACTAATTAGCAATAAAACAGGCGTAGTCCTAGGAAGAAAGCCGAAAGCTAAGGAATTTACAAAGGAGCAGAAACAGATTCTCAAGCAATGGATAGAAGAAACAGGGGAATTATCAACAAAATATGTACTTCTAGTTTTAAAAGTTTCAAGACCGACTCTATTTAAGATTAAAAAGCAGTACCTTAACGGAGAAATCAATTTATAAAACAAAAAAAGGCTAGTCATCTAATACTGAGGGGAGAGAACTAGCCTTTTGGCAAAATATATTGCAGATGTATTATACCATATTTTATTAAAAAAGAAAAAACACCACCTGTTCCAGCAAGTAGTGTTTTGTACCTTTTTTTTTACTAATACTCATCACTATATATTTGTAATATACCATTTAGAATAAAAAAAGTCAATGAAATATGTTATAATACCTTGTACCTTTCGTCTGTTCCTCTAAGCAATTGGAGGTGAAATATGAACAGAACGATACTCATCACAATAATAGTAGTTTTATTATTACTATTATCAAAAAATGCTTATTAAGTGTTTTTTATAGGTAGTTATTCCAGTAGCTACCTAATTTTTTTAAAATCATAGTTAAAAAATCTTAAATAAAAAGAGAAAAAGGCTCTAAAAGTGTGAGAGGGATAAAGTCTTTTTCTCTTTTAAACAATCAAATAAATATAAATATAAGTTTAAATGTATTATAACATCATTTCTAAACTTTTAAAAGCGAAAAGGCTTATTCTAAATAGTCAAAAATAGATAAGCCTTTACAATGAATCAAAATCAAAAGAAATATAAACAATAACTCAGCAAGTCTATTATAACATAGAAAAAAGACTTTATTACTTCTACAAAGCGAGGAGCATAAAATCTTTTTTACAAACAATAACTTGCCAAGAACAATTATATTATAACACAAGTTTAAAGCTGTAACAAGCTATAATAGAAGTCTAAAACTTTAGAGGTATAATTTATCCAGCCACATAGTTAAATCGTTAAATTAAGCTATTATAGACAATATTTTTTAAATAGAAAATCAATAATTAATAATATTCTATAAATAATGTCTAAAATCTTTAAAATATCATTAGTTTTTATAAAAATCATTCCTTTCTTTAAAAATTTTGCTGGAAGATTACCAGCAATTTATTGAATCTAACATCTATATAACAATTTTTAAAGAAATGTAAACTTTTTTAATAATTTCAATAGATTTCTTATATTTTATAAGATTCTATTAAAAATTTTAAAAGTGCCGTTTAAGAAAAATATCTTTTTAAAAAACTTGATGAAACAATGATTTTATCATTGTTAGATAAGGTTTTTATAAAAACACTGAATTTATGCAGGTTTGGTTTAATTTTTAGCAATTATTTAAAGGCGAAATGAAGTTGCTTCGCAATTAAATAATTATTCGCAACAAGTGAATTTATGTAGGTTAAATTGAGTGCCGTTTAAGGACGTATATAAAAAGAAACTTTTTACTACCATTTTTAAACGGCATATAAAAAAATTAATAAATTTTATGCTGGGATTCTTTTTAATTAAGTATAATTTAATTATTTTTAATTTGAAAATATTTATGGTATTGTTAAAAAAATGTGATATAATTTATATTATAAATAAAGCTAAAATGAAAAAATGGATTGCTGGTAACAATCCATTTTCCCGAAAAGTATTTTTTTTAATTTGCTCCTTAATTTTTTATATTATAGCATATAATTAAATGTTTTTAAATACTTTTATTCATTTTAACTGTAAAAAAGGAGGACAAAATGAAAGAGAGTATTTTTTTTAATTATGAAGATAAAGTCTTCTGTAGCAAGTATTTACTTGTAAAGACTGATGGTATTTACATTGGAATGAATGAGGGATTATCCCTTGATGGTTTTAGTGCTGTATTTTTACATACTAAAAATGATGAATTTACAGATAAAAAGTTAAGAGATTTCACTTTACATAATGATTATTTGTATAAAAAGGAAGAATTTGAGCATTTATACAGGGAGAAATGTTACTATTTAAAAAATGAAAAAATAATTGATTACTTAAAGAAAATTGATACCAGCAAATATATAAAGATATATAACAAAGTTAAGAAGACAAACAAAAAAAATAACAGTATTTCTGTTAAAAAATATAAAGAATACAAGTTTTTTCTAGGATTCGACACAGAATTTTTAAGTAATATAGTATATAATGCTAGATTGAATCAAATAGATGATTTAAACATAGAAAGAATGAATCTTGAAGAGAAAAACGATAAGATAATTTCTTATCAATTTAGTATGCAAATTACAGATGAATTATTCTTAACTACAATTATATTTCCCTCTGAAACTGGATTTGAATTTGACTTTAATGAGGTAATAAAGAAGACTGTATTAAGTAATATGTCTTTATTATTTAATAATTATAAAATATATGAAGACCAGCTTGATATAACAATGATAGGACATAAAAATATCGTAGATTTCAGCAAAGTTAAAAAGTTTGTAAATTTTACAATTAAGAATGATAAATTAAAACTTCCAAGCAGATTAAATGGATTAAAATGTGTTAGAAATTGTTTTGTAACAACAAAACCTATTCCTATCAGCGATATTACAACAAGTAGACATTACAAAAAAATAGGTAATTTACATCTAAGAGATTCATTATTATTAGATAATCCACAATCTTTAAGAAAATTAGGGGAGAGTCTGAACTTTAAAAAGTTAGAGATAGGAGAACATATAGAAGATATGGAAAATCTAAGAGCAACTAATATAAATGCTTATATTATGTATGCTTTACAAGATAGTAACATAGTTGTAAATTTTCTATATTCTCTTTATGCTGATTTTTTAGGAGAGGGAAAGAAAGTACCCTTGACTATTGGAAGTGAGGGAGCAACACACACAAGAAATTTTTTAATTAAAACATATAACTTAACTAATGATGAATTTGATAAAATCTTTAGAGGACTAGATACATACAGAAACAAAAAAGGGAAAATACAAGAATTTTCTAATGTTTTAGAGCCTTGTATGTCTATGTTCGCAAAAAATTATTTTGGAGGTAGAAATCAGACCTTTATTCACGGACATATTTATGGACAATTTTTTGATATAGATGGTAGTAAATTCTATCCTATTATGGCTAGTTCTATACCTTTATTAGATTTTACTAACATAACATATCTAAGTGCTGGAGAGGTAACAGAAAATAGTTTTAACTGGGAAAAAGAAGAGGTAGGTTATGCTCTTGTGGACTTTGAGTTTACTTGTGATGAGAAATTTATACCTTGTATAACACAAGCTACTAGGATTGCCAATGAAGACTATGGACTACTTTATACAAGGAAAGGAAAAAATGTATTTACAACATTGTCGGAACTAAAATCAGCATATAAATTAGGTTGTAAGATTGTAATTAAGCAAGGTATAAAGTTTGAAGAAATGTTCACTGGTGAATCTAAGAAATATCCATTTGCTTTATTATTTAAAGACTTAAAAGCAAAAAGAGATAAATATAAAAAAGGCAGTGCAGAAAATAAGTTTTGGAAACTTGTTATGAACAGTATCACGGGGAAACTAGGACAAGGACTTAAACATAAAAAAGTTTATAGTTATAGTACGAGTGAAATGGACGAAATTACAGCAAGTAAGATAACATCAGCACCATACATTTCTGAGATAACAAGTTTAGCACGTACTATAATTACAGAATGTATGAATATTTTTATAATAGAGGGTTACACTGTAATTAACGTTGTTACCGACGGATTCTTAGTGCAATCTCCAAATAATAAAATAATTGATGATGAAGAAATTAACACTATAATTAAAAAATATATAGGAGATAAAAGATTTCCTAGTTTAAATAAATGGAGTAAGGCATTAGAAAGACTAGGAGAGAAAAATTACCTAGAAATTAAGCACAGTGGAACAGAGTTATTAAGTATAAAAACAAGAGTTACAGCTTTATTAAATAATCAAAATGAGTCTATGAGTCAATTTTCGGCTACAGGGTATGTTTTACCACCTGAATGGACTAATTATAGCAAAAATGAGCAAATAATCGCATTTATAGAACTTGTAACAAATAGAACAAGTAAAATAAAACAAAAGGGTAAGAAACTTGTTACTGGTAGAGATATAAGAGAAAATAAGGGAACAAGTGCAAAAATGGTAAATAAAAATCTTAGTTTTAATTACGATTTTAAGTGCAAAGTCATTGAGCAGAAAGAAGAAAATAATTACATACTTTATAAGACTACAGCGTGGGAAAGTATAGAAGAATTTAGAAAAGAAAAAAGATTCAGAGAGTCTAACAATGATATACAAATTATTAATATTAGTGGAGATAAAAAAATGGAACTATTAAGAGAATTGAAAGAGTATAATTTTAGAGGTATAGACAAGCAAAATGAATTTAATGATTTAACAGAAAAATTTATGATTATGATTGCTAAGACTAAAATTTTTGCAGTCGCAGGAGCAGATAAGGAACTTGATTACGACCTAACAAAACAGATACTTGCTCTAAAAAACATTGAAATAAAATTAGATAAAAGAGCATTTAGTAAACTAAAATTACAAAAGAGTATAGCTGATAACCTAGATGATTTAAAGTATAAAATGCAGACACAACTAACAAAATTATATGAAGATGAAAAAATAAGATTCTACCTAGCAGGTAAGGAAAATAACAATATAAAATATGCACAAGCATTAAATATAGCCAAAGAAGAAACAAAAGAAAATAGAAAGAAAAAGACAGAAAAAATTGAAATATTTAAGGCAGAGGAAGAACTAAAAGAAATCAAATTTAAAAGTTAGATTCAATAAAAAAAAGGGG
>QWCO01001054.1_pt1 | contig 10892 bp, 10 predicted proteins | sample 1972611 | NCBI WGS metagenome assembly QWCO01 (sample SAMN09866706, study PRJNA288562) | Human oral metagenome isolate term1_saliva, whole genome shotgun sequencing... | reverse complement strand
TACTTTCTTACTAAATTGGTGCAATTGACACAGTTGTTGCGACTTTAGTCGCTTACAAATGTGGCTGCAACCTGACAAAGTCAGTTGCCTCAAAACGTTAATCAATACGATTATATCAACCTTTCAAAGCACTCAAGAGTTTACCTCATGGGTGCTTTTTTATATTTTTTGAAAAAGTCCACCTCAAAATTTACCTTATTTTCACCTTATTGTTTTAGAGACTTTAAAGCAAATTCACCTACTGTCATAGGAACTACATTAAAAGTATTGACATAAGTCTTTGTTGTAATCGTGTCACTATGCGTTAGTGTTTTATAGATTCCATAGTTTAATCCAGTTTTAGCTATTTTATTTTCTCCTTTTATTTCTTATTTTTTTAATTACTAATTTTTCAGCAAATACATTGAGATAAGGGGCAACAGTATTGCCGTTTAAAGCAGTATCTGGGAAAAAGATTGGGTTAACAGTTTCTACTAGAGCATCTTCTGGGAATACTGTGGTAGAAGCAGGTGTGATAATATGGAAGGAACCATGTGTTTCAATATTTAAAATATGACGCTGATATTTGCTTTCTTTTCAAGAGATAAATCGTGGATCATTCCCCAATTTTTCATAGTAAGCTGAGCCAATAAATTCTGGTTTCATTTTTAAAGTTTCTGGAATTATAAGTTTTTTCCTTTCTGATTGTAAAATAAAAAGAGTTAAGCTGGTAGCTTCACTCTTGAGTAGTAGTGAGAAGAGAGTTTACATTTAAACATTCTAGTATAGAATTCCACTTCAGCATGAGAAAATCCTGTGATGAGTGATTTTCTTGCTAAAGAATCTAAATCATTCAAAGCTTGAGTGTATAGTTGAGCTGTTAGTTTATCATATAAACTGAAGATTCTATAAGTAAATGCGTAATTATCATACAGTCGCTTACATTGTAGTGCGAAAAAAGTTAGTCATAGTTTTCTCCTTTATTGTAAAAGTAAAAAAGCTACTAAGAAAAAGAATACATAGTAGCTTTAGAGTGAGTCTATCGAGGTAGATAGACAGCAGTAAAGAAAAGTTATTTGGTTGAAGGAACTCTCCTTCACGGTAGCAACGTTTAGCAAGGTGCTTTGCATGAATTACCATCGCTATCTCAGCCAATCTCAATAGGTAGTCATTATCATACCCATTGGGTTCTCTTACGCCCTTTGGTGAAGCCAGTTCACTTTACTATACGGAAAAGTGCGAAAGTCCGAAATGAGTGGAAGCCCACAAGGATGTTTTATATCTTCACTTCAACCATAAAGAGACTTGACTTTTCTTTCCAAAACGTTTACAATGAAGGTACGAAGTTTATGTGTAGTTTTGGTAATCAGTCCTCTGGTTATCAGACGCACTTTTTATTTAATTGTCAATGATCGTGATTTAGCCTTGAATATAAGGTTATTATTTTCAATTGTTATACAACTATTAGTTGTTGATTATATTATACAGTCATTAGTTGTTAATCTCAACGATTTTCTGCAAAAATTTAAAATATTTTTTGAGGTCACATATGGAATTCGCAGAATGCTTGAAAACACTAAGGAAACAAGTTAAACTTACACAGGCTCAAATAGCTGAAAAATTAGATATTTCCCAACAAGCATATGCTTCATGGGAACGTGGAGCAAAAAAACCAACACAAGAAAATCTTGTTAAGATTGCACAAGTTTTAAATGTGTCCGTTGATTATTTAGTTGGGAACTCAGAAAAAAAATCAGATGAACTAGGCAATATTGAATTGCTATTCCGAATGAACTCAAAAGGATTGACTACGGAAGAAAAAGAAGTATTCAAGAAAGAGTTGATTGAGTTTATGGAGGAGAGGAAGAAGGCTTTTGGGAATTGACAAGAAAATAGGTAATAAAGGGTGTATGATATATGTTTCAGATAATTTCAGTTTTACTTACATTGATTTTACTTTTTGCATATTTAAAATATAAAGAAAAAGCAAAAAAGAAGTATTCAGGTTCCATAGTTTTTGAAATAATTGATAGGGAGTATAGTAATTGGTATAAGAAAAAACGGAATGGGATAGTTATAAACAAAAAAACAGCTTCTATGTTTGAGGTTGATAAAGTAGTTTTCAAATTAAAGGAGAAATTTGAAGAACAAGGTGTTTCAAAAGAACAACTTAAGGACTATCTGGATTTTCTTTATACTGATGAGCCAAAAAAGGTAGGTTTTTATAGTATTATAATATCTGTCTTTGGATATTTTGGTTTAGATAAATTTATAAAAGGATTCTTTCCTGAATTAAATAATATTACGGATATATCAAAGGTATTTAATGATATTGCTGACACGTTTAATAAAAATAGTAATTATGTGTTAATTGTTTTGTATCTTTTATTTTTTATAGGGATTCTAGCATTGTTATTTTATATTTCTTATAAATTAGCAACAATGGATAACATGTATATTGATACTCAAAAGATATATGTCTTAAAAAGAGTAGAAAAAATATGGGATTTTGAAAAAGATAATAGTGTATATACAACAACAGATGCAAGAAAGGAATTTAAAGTTAGAAATAATTTAATTTTCCCTGAACTTAAGGAAAGTAAATCAAAATTTGATGAAGATTTTGAACGTTCTATTGGAGATACTTTTGATATTAATAAAGAATACTTTAAAGGCTTACCATTAATAAAAAAAATTAAGTGGCAGGGCATCAAAGAATGGCTCTTGGGAATGGTACTACCTTTATTTTTGGGAATAATTATACTTTTTATGTGTTATTTTATGAAGCTTCAAGGAAATCAAATACATCCGATATTTCTTTTTCTGTTTTACATTTTAACACTTTGTGTAGTATATTTGTTTATGCTTATATATCTAACTCAAATAGATAAGCAAAATAAAGTGCTTGTTACGGAACAAACAAATCTAGCTAATTTAGAACAAACTGAAGCTAGTTATTCAGAACATTTAGATACTGGGAAAGTAAAACTAAAGATTAAACGTAGACACATCAATAATAAGCGTATCTATGTTACGTGTGTTACAACTTTATGTATCTATGTTTTATTTATGATATTTCTAATGGCCTTGACAAATATTAATAACAGCTCTTCGGAGTTAATGAGTAATGATGGTTCCTTTTTTAAAAAATTTTTAGAAGATCCAATTGGTTATATTTTTTATTTTATTCCAACCATATTGAGCTTGATAGTTATATTATTTTCTACATTCTTCCAAGTTAGAGTGGTTAATGAATAAGAGCGAAATTGAGCAATCAGATTTTTTCTTGATTTAATTTGCGATTTATTATGTCACAAATTTGATTACGTAATCCTCAAATATTTTATTCAGATCGCGATTTTATTTTTTATCATAATAATATTGAGTGGACAATCGTCCACTTTTTTTGTATAATAAACTCAACCAATTGGGTTTAGCTGTTACGCTGTACCAAAGGAGGTATGATTCGTTGGATGAATTTTATACTAGAGTGAGCAATGTTACAAAACAGAGACTGTATCAGTATATAAAGGATAATAATACTACACTGTTAGACTATAACTTTAGAGATTTTTTTCAGCATTGTATTAAGAAAAATAAAATTCAAGTTATGAGTCACCATTTTACGAATCATAAGATTGAAGGTTTAACAATAATTGATCAGGATGGGATAAGTTTTTCCTATGAAAGAGATAATCCAAAAGTTAAGCAGAATTTTACTCTGTGTCATGAACTGGGGCACTTCATTCTTAACCATAGTGGTACGTGCTTTACTGAATCTGTAGATAATCAGGAAAATGTATTAGAAAGAGGGGCGAATATCTTTTCAGCTGTGGTATTGATGCCCGATATTGTGCTGTTATCTAAAATTTATTACAGTTGTGAAAGTTTTCAAAATGTACAAAATAGCCTAGAAGTTTCAAAGCAAGCCTTGTATTTTCGTTTATTGGATCTCTTGCGTGAGTATTTTCCTAATAAAGAAGGTCAAATTAAATCAGCTATTGAAGACTATATCCAGAGAAACAATACTTCAATTCATAATTTTTTTCATAATATTAAAGAAAAAATAATTGAAGAATTTAATCAATATAGACATTCGTTGATGAATCAGATTCGGAATCGAATTGATGAAAAGGGATTTGTTTCTAGTCAAGAGTTACCAGAGTTACTTCATCAAGAAAATTGGGCTAATTTAAAAGAAAATATTAAACATTTGAAAATTTGGTTAGTGTATAATAAGGGCAAACAAATAGCATATGCTTGGGATAGTTTGAAGTTATCAGATGAACAAGCAAGAAAAAAAGCGGAATTACAATTATTATTAATGTGAGGTGAATTTAATGTATCAACCAGAAAAACTTAAGGCTCGTAGAAAAGAGCTAGGTATGACTCAAAAAGAAATTGCAGACCAATTAGGTATAACGTTTCAAGCTTACTCGGCTTGGGAACGTGGGATAAAAGAGCCCTCAAAAGAAAAAGTCTCTCAATTAGAAAAGATTCTTAATGTATCAGTTGGATATTTTACCGAGATTGAAATTGTTCGACTATATAATAATCTTTCCGATAAAGGAAAAGAAAAAGTAGTAGCCTATGCTCAAGATTTAGTGGAAGATGAGAAAAGTAAAAAAGTAATATATATTTCAGAAAAACTTTTTGAATACCATGTTTATGAAAGAATGTCTGCAGGTATTGGTGCTTCTGTTTATGGTGACCGTAATTTTGATACAGTCTATTTTAATGAGGAGTTAGCTCATGATTTTGCTTCTTGGGTATCAGGTGATTCAATGGAACCAAAATACCATAATGGATCTGTAGCACTGATTCGAGAGACTGGTTTTGATTATGATGGAGCTGTGTACGCAGTTGTATGCAACAATCAAACCTATATTAAAAGAGTCTATCGTGAAGAAGGAGGATTACGCTTAGTTTCGATTAATCCAAAATATAAAGATATTTACCTATCCTATGATGAGGATCCACGAGTTGTAGGAATCATTGTTGGGAATTTTGTACCTATGGAGGGTTAGGTTGTGGGCTATTTTGATTATTCAAAAGAACCTAGAAGCGATATTGCTTTTGTTGATATGAAATCTTTTTATGCCAGTGTTGAGTGTGTAGATAGAGGTTTGAATCCTTTAAAAACCTCTTTATGTGTTATGAGTAGAGCCGATAATTCGGCAGGTCTTATTTTAGCATCTTCTCCCATGTTTAAGAAAATATTTGGGAAATCAAATGTAGGGCGTTCCTATGATTTACCATTTGATATCAAAACAAGAAGATTCTCGTATTATAATGCTAAGAAACAGGGATCACCTACAGACTCTGAATATGTAAGATATATTGAAGAGTGGGCTAAAGTGACGTTTATTGTCCAACCAAGAATGGATGAGTACATTGCATTGCATATGGAAATCCAACGAATATTTCAGAATTATGGTAGTTCAGATGATATTTATCCTTATTCTATCGATGAAGGCTTTATAGAACTGACAAGTTCACTTAATTACTTTGTTTCAGATCAGAAAATTTCACGTAAAGATAAACTAGATATGATTTCAGCTAGAATTCAAAAAGATATTTGGAGGCGTACTGGGATTTATTCTACAGTAGGGATATCTAATGCGAACCCTTTACTTGCTAAACTAGCACTTGATAATGAAGCTAAGAAAACTTCCACTATGAGAGCTAATTGGTCTTATGAAGATATCGAAAATAAAGTATGGTCTATTCCTAATATGACTGATTTTTGGGGAATAGGACATCGTATGGAAAAGCGCTTAAATAACTTAGGGATTTATTCGATTAAGGAGTTAGCCAATACAAATCCTGATATGTTAAAGAAAAGTCTTGGGATGCCTGGTCTTCGTTTATGGTTTCATGCAAATGGAATAGATGAAAGTAATGTTCATAATCCTTATAAGCCTAAATCTAAAGGATTAGGTAATTCTCAAGTATTACCACGAGGCTATGACGAGAAAAGAGATATTGAAATCATTCTTAGAGAGATGGCAGAACAAGTAGCTATTCGCTTAAGACGAGCAGGTAAAAAACCACAGTTGTTTCAATACATCTCGGGTACTCAAAATATGAAAATAAGCGTTCTATTAACACTCAATTAAAAGTTGAACCAACAAATCATACAGATACACTTATAAACTATGTTTTAAAGCTATTCCGTAACAAATATAATTCGAGAGCAATCCGAAGTGTAGGAGTCAACTATTCAGGATTAGTGGATGAATCTTTTAGTTTGATTTCACTTTTTGATGATGTTGACAAAATTGAAAAAGAAGAAAGGCTCTAGCTAGCAATCGATTCTATTAGAGATAAGTTTGGATTTACTTCGTTACTTAAGACTAGTGCGCTTGATAGTGCATCTAGAATTATAGCAAGAAGTAAACTGATAGGAGGACACTCAGCAGGAGAGTATCAAGATCCAGGTATGCAGAAGTGGATGGGCTTTTTCCTTTCAGAACATACGAGTTCTCTTGACGGGGATCGAAATAGAGTAGACTTATCACCTGGATTAAGTATAGATAAAAAACTATTATTCCTTTCTCAGCTCTATATTGGACAATTAAAAGGACGTTTTACTGTGAAATACAGAGTTCAAAAACTTACTATAGATGGAATGATTAGGGAACTGTCAAACAAAGAAATATCTGTCAAAACAAGTGATGGATATAGACGAGTGCAGATTGAAGATATTTTACAAATTCAGCCTGTGGAGGATGTAATATATGAGTAGAAAAGACCTCTATGAGAATAAATTACAGATGGATTATTTTTCAGAAGATTATATACGGTTTGAAGAAGACTTTCAGAGATGTACCTTTGACGTTTTTGATTGACGATATTTTACGGACAATGGCCTTGAATCAGAAAAACTATTTTAAGTTGAATAGAGAGAATGCGAAGGATGGAAGAGAATATTATTTTTATTTTGCAGTAAATAGCATATTATAGATGCGTGTGAGGATTTTTTGCTATTTAATACATATCAATAGTTTGAATTCTTAGTCTTTGAGTCTAAAAAAGACAAACCTAACAAAATGATATGTATTGATAAAGTGATAGAGGGATGTTAAAATAGGAATTGAAAATAAAGCGAACAAATTATCATAATTATGAGAGAGGTTTAAATGAGAGTTAAAGATTATATTTTAAACAATATTCCATCGGAGCCGGATCAATTTCATATTTTTGATTCTCATCAGGAAGATATGAAAGTTAGGGGGAAAAATCATAAAGATCAAGATTATGTTGTTTATAACTACAATACAAAAAGAAATAATAAGCCAAAAGTAGGGGATGCATTTTTATATCGTAGACCGGGGAGTTCCTCTAAAACAAGTAAATTCTATATTTTTGGTGGAGGTATAATAAATGAAATTGAAAAAGATGTAAACACTGGTGAAGCTATCGCAACAATTAAGTTCCCATTTAATCTAATTGAACCTCTGGAACAAGGAAAATCAGAAAGGTTAGAAAACTTTAAATGGACTTCTAAAAAGAAGAAGAAGGGTTGGTCTAATTTTTGGAATCAATATGGTATAAACACTATCAATAAACAAGAATTTTGGGAATTAGTTGGTGACCTGGAATGCCAAATTCCTGAAAATTACGATTTGAGGGTCCCTAGTATTTCTGACGCGATGGAGGAGAATATCAATTCTGAAGAGCTCATCATAGACTTTAGTGGATTTAACATAACCATAAATGACGAAGAAAAATACTTACCTGTCAAAAGAAAAGAATCAAAGCTAAAATCTTCCCATTTAAATCACAGTAAAATTCAGGAGCAAAAACAAAAATTAGGTTTGCAGGGGGAACTGTTGGTCTATCAGTATCTTGAAGACTATTTTAAAAGTGATAAAATTACTATTGAACATAGTTCGCAAGTAAAAGGAGATGGATTAGGTTATGATATTTTAGTTAAATATTCTAATGGTAAAAAAGAGCATATTGAAGTTAAAACGACTAGGAAACCTTACATTGATGGTTTTTATTTAACACCAAATGAATTAAGAGAACTTAAAAAATTAGAAAATTATCGAATTTATAGAGTTTATAATTTTGATCCTAAAAGTAAAAAAGCAGCTCTAAAGATAATTTCTAGTTCTGACATTGAAGAGTATAGGGCAGAGCCTGTAGGTTGGAAAATGTATAAAAAGAGAAATGATAATGACAAGGATCTTGATAGTTACATAGAGAATAATAACTAATGTGAGAGGATTTCTTTAGTTTCAAGAGGCTAGTCCTAATGAACTATTTTTATAATTCAAACATTGTTTGGTGATATTTGCTGCTATATTATACTCATAGATTCTTACCTAAAATTTTAAAAGCTACTTATAAGAAAGGACAAAATGAAAAAAATAATTATTATTGAGATAATACTAATGACAATTTACCTAACCTTATCTAACCGGATATATTGTTGTCAAAATAACATGTGGATATTATGGGTGTTAATATATATATCATTAAAAATGTTAACAACTTTTTTAATATCCAAAAAAAAAACAAACCTTGAGAAAATTTTCAACTATACTATAGCGCTAATATTTAGTTTTTTAGAGTTTATGTCTTATTATGTAATTTCACGTATCGAACAAACATGGCATTGGTTGGCTATAGTATTTGGATGTGTATGGATAGTATTGATAGGATTTAATATAAGAGAGAAATCTAATTCAAGAAATATCAAACAAGTCACGTTATTTACTGTTATTATAGTATTATTCTCATTAGTGTTATCATATGTTCATAAAGACCACTCTACAATTATTACAGGAATATCAGCGATATTAGTTTTGCTATTAACAAGTGATGAAATCGAAGCTTTGATGTGTGTAAAAATTTCAGAATTAAGAAAAGAACAATTATTTTTTTTAAAATATTGTTTAACAATACTATTACCTCTTATTTACATTTCTGCCAATATGTTTCCCATTCAGATAGACGAATGGCATGAGAGATTATTAATTGGAGCAAAGAGATTTGTTATTTTGGAAGTCTTCCTACCATTCTTTGTTTATCCACTTTATATAACATATATTAGGAGAAAAATCCAAGTTTTTTGTGGACTACCATCAGAGCAACTTTTTTTATCTGGAAGTTGGAATATGATTGTAGAAAATACTTATACACAACATAGGGTTATTGTAAGAAATATTTGTTATAGAATCGATGGCAATCAGATTAAATATAACAATAAGATATATAGAGTCAATGAAAAGTACGAAATTTTTAACGAAGAAAAAGAAAAGGTTGGTAGAATACAAAAAATTGATAAAGATGAAGAAGAAATTATTTTGGTATTTTCAGATTTCTCTAAAGTATCAGTAGTTAAAGTCAATTCTGAGAAATATAAGAAGTTCCATAAGATTGACAATGAAATAGATTATATTTTTTTTCAGGAGGAAGTGGAAGAACCTTTTACAAATTTTAAAGCGAAAGTGAGTTTATTTGCTTCTCCTAAAAATGGAAATCATTTTATTGAACTTAATAGTCAGACTAGAGAAAATTATATCTTGAAAAATGGAAAGTTAGAACGAATAGAATTAGAAGATATAGGGGGGAAGGAAATAATAGACCCGGACTTGATATCCTAGGTTTAAAAAAATCTGAGACGTTAAATTAGTAGTAATTCATAGTGGAGAATCTTAAATAAATAGTAAGGAAAAATTATTAGATAGCGAGACATTCCATTTTTTATATTTAGCTTATTTTAATAAAAGGTTGATTACAAATGTAGTATATTGAAATTTTGAAGTATTTTAAAAAAGAAATCAAATGATATTAAGAAAAATAAATTGAATATTGATTAATAAGAGATAGTGTAGTCTTCAAACTGCACTATTTTTATGATCAATAGTTGATGTTGTGGATTGCAGAGATTTCACAAATACCAGAATCGGTTTTGAAAGATGCTTATAATTATATAGTTAAAGCTGAAGATGAATTATTTCATAAAAAAGGCATAAAGAAAGGCTTATTTGGAGCTGATAAGTATTGGGAAACAATGGAACAAAATTTAAATACCCAGAAATATGTAAAATCATTAAATCAGCAAATAATTGGGAAGAAATTATTTCAAATTGTCAAAAATTAGATTTCAAAAATTAGACTATATTTACCTTATTAAATAATACAGTGAGAAACGGTAATTATTATTTAAAAGTGGTTAATGAATTATAGAATATAAGTTTCCCCTTTTCACTCAAGTATAGTACACTTTTTAAGTGCAGAAATTCTACAAATTTCTTTCATAGAGGGATTTTAAAATGCAGTAAAAGCCTTATCCATCAAACCAGGCTTGAAAAAAGCTCGTAAAGCTAGCCAATTTTCAAAACGTTAATCAGTACGATTATATCAATGTTTCAAAGCACTCAAGAGTCATCTTTTGGGTGTCTTTTTTGTTTTGTTTAAAAAATTAAAAACTATGGGAAATAGCAGGATATCAGTACTTTTCAGAGTTTTCATGATGTAGTCTTTAATCTCTAAATCTTAGATATTAATATTTTTAGTAAAGTTTGTTTCTTGCGCACCAAAAATGGTGCGTTTCTATTTTTTTTGCTATAATAGAAATAAATAAAAGGAGGGCTCTCATGATTGGAGAAAATATAAAAACATTACGTAAAACACATGATCTCACCCAACCTGAATTCGCAAAGATTATTGGCATCTCTCGAAATAGCCTGAGCCGTTATGAGAATGGAACAAGTTCAGTTTCGACAGAATTAGTAGATCGTATCTGCAAAAAATTTAATGTTTCCTATCTCGATATCGTAGGGGAGGAAAAAATGCTTACACCAGTAGAAGATTATCAGTTAACATTAAAAATAGAATTGATAAAGGAACGAGGAGCGAATATCTTAGCGCAACTTTATCGTTTTCAAGATGAACAA
>QWCO01001050.1_pt1 | contig 10930 bp, 8 predicted proteins | sample 1972611 | NCBI WGS metagenome assembly QWCO01 (sample SAMN09866706, study PRJNA288562) | Human oral metagenome isolate term1_saliva, whole genome shotgun sequencing... | reverse complement strand
GAAGTCGATGGTGCACGTAAACCGGGGGTGCTCGTAGTTGATCGTCCAGTAGTCGGGTTCTTGGGGGGTTGCTTCCATGCGGTAGCTGCCGGGGAAAAGGTAGTACCAGCCTTGTGGGTTGTCGATCGATATATCCCCCACCCGCACACTGCGTAGGTTATCCAACTCAAGCAGGCTGATCGTTGTTCCGAAAGATGGATCTTCAATGTGCCACCAGCCGAGCTTGCCGTTGGCCTTGTCCTTCTGTGAGAGAAAGGTGACGATCGGCGCTGAGACGTCTGTTCCATCATTGAAGGAAACGTGCCCTTCGATCGAGTAGGGGTTATCGATGTTATCGACTGGCTCGATGGATATAGTGCTGGGAGCGTGCGCGTGCGCAGCATCGGACAGGAATTCAATGGAATCGCCATCGTCGTGGGGGCCTTGAAGGTATGGCGAATACGACAGCGCTTCGTCGTATTTGCCGCCTTCGATGAGTTCGATATAGCGAGTCCACGCTTCGACGCGCGTCAGGTTTGGAACGCGCGTTGAGTGCCACCAGTATCCGCCTCCTGCGATGGCGGCCACGAGGCCCACGCACGAGGCGGCGGCAACCCAGCGCTTGCGCCGCGACGGGCGCGACGGCGACTCCGTCACCAAGTCATTCGTTGCTGTTTCAGTGTGTGCCATGGAGCCTCACAGGGCGTGCAACAGTGAAAGATAGCAAGGGTGCTCTCGGTGATGCAAGCACCGGAACATTCCGGGGCGTCAGTTGTCGGGAGAATCCTCCAAGCGCGGTGCGTTGGTTGGGGTAGGCGTCGTGCTCCTCCTGGGTCTTGGCGATGTGGTGGGTTACTGAGGGTGCTGCCGTTCGATAGTATGTGGAGCGGTCAGGTTTTTCGTTCCTAGGGAGAGAGGCGTCATGACGGCGAAGAAGCTTTATCACCGCCTGTATGCGCGTGTGGTGCGCGCGCGGCTGCGCTGGTCTGTCCAGCCCCCGTGTTTTTCGCGCGGCGCCGCTACTGGTTGACGAGCGTGGTGGCCGTCGTGGTCCTCATCGGTGCTGCGGTGTCTGTGCTCGCGTGGCGCTCCCACGTGGAGCAAGCCAACCGGGAGAGGGATAACGAGGCGCTCGCCGGTGCCACCAGCGTGGTGTCCGCCTACTGTGACGCCGTCTTGGGTGGACGCATCGACGAAGCGGCTGCGATGGATGGCCTCGCAGATTCTACGGACCCCAATTGGATGCTGTGCTGAGCGATGCGGGGGAGGACTTCGCGGTTGCGGCCGGCACCTTCGTGTCCTTGTCGGTGTCCGAGGGGGAGATGTCCGCGGACAGGCTCACTGCGACCTTTGCTGTCACGAGCACCCCTCGCGTCGGGATGGCAGCGCGTGAGGAGAGTATTGAGATGGTGGCGCGCCGAGACAGCGTCGACGCGCCGTGGACGATCGCTACGAGCCTCGCGCGTCGCGTGGTTGTCACATTCCCCGCGGGCACCTCCGCTGCATTCTTCAACGATGAAGCCATTGCAACGTTCGATCCGAGTGAAGGATGGCCAGAGGCAGTGCACTCGGTCTCTCTGACGCTCTATCCGGGCCTCTATCAGATTGGTGCGCGCTCCTTCTCTATCGACATGACTATCGTCGCGGTTCCTGAAAGCAGCCAGTTTCGCTATGACAGTGGTTATAAGACTGTCGGGTCATTGATCCGTGTGCCTGTTGGCGACGGGGACGAGGCCGTTGCTTTTTCGCCGTTCTCATCGGATGGAGCGCTATTGGAACGAGAAACAGCTCTGAACGTGGGGGCCGTCCTCGTTTCTTGCATTATTGGCGAGACTGAGGACAGTAATCTGTGTCCAGACTTCACGAAGGGCGTCTACGACCCGGTGCCGCGCAATAGGTTTGATTCAATGCGTCTTGCTTTTAATATCGCGGTGACGCTCGATTCGCCCACCTCGTTCTCAGTGACGTCGCTGGAAGCACGCGATCCGGCAACTGGTAACACTCAGGATTACACGGGCACTGTTACCGTCACCTATGACGATGAGAGGCATCAGACGATCACGGGCATCACGCTCACTGCCCGCGAATAGGGGGCGCATAGAGGAGGCCTCGGGGTCGCGTCCGCGATCCCGAGGCCTCCTGGCACAGTCGCCCGGCGGGCCAGGCCTCAGTAGTAGTAGGGGTAGTCCTCCCAGCGGGGCGCGCGGTGCTCGAGGAAGGCATCGCGGCCCTCCTGCGCCTCGGCCGTCATGTACGCCATGCGCGTGGCCTCGCCCGCGAAGACCTGCTGGCCCGCCAGACCGTCGTCGGCCAGGTTGAAGGCGAACTTGAGCATGCGGATGGCCTGCGGGGACTTCGTCGCGATGGTCGCGGCCCACTCCAGGGCGGTCTCCTCGAGCTGGGCGTGGGGGACCGCGCGGTTGATGACGCCCCACCGCTCGGCAGTTTCGGCGTCGTAGCGCTCGGCCAGGAAGAAGATCTCGCGCGCACGCTTGTCGCCCGCCTGGCGGGCCAGCAGCGCCGAGCCGTAGCCGGCGTCAAAAGACCCCACGTTCGCGTCCGTCTGCATGAACGCCGCGTGCTCGATGGAGGCCACCGACAGGTCCGCCACGACGTTGAGGGAGTGACCGCCGCCCGCAGCCCAGCCGGGAACGGCCGCGATGACGACCTTGGGCATCGTGCGGATGAGTCGTTGGACCTCCAGGATGTGCAGGCGCCCGGCGCGCGCCGGGTCGATCTGCTCGCGCCGCTGCGCGGTGGCCGCCTCCGGGTCCGCCCCCTCGACCTCGTAGCGGTACCCATCACGGCCTCGGACCCTCTGGTCCCCGCCCGAACAGAACGAGTAGCCGCCGTCGCGCGCCGACGGGCCGTTGCCCGTCAGGATGACGGCCGCGACCGACGAGGTCTGGCGCGCGTGGTCGAGCGCCCGGTACAGCTCGTCGACCGTGCCCGGACGGAAGGCGTTACGAATATCGGGGCGATCAAAGGCAATGCGTACGACCGGCATGTCCGCGCCCTCGGGGCGACCGTCGGCCGCGGGGCCGCGCGAAATCCCGCGGTGATAGGTGATGTCAGCGAAGTCGAATCCCTCGACCTCGCGCCAGCGGGTCGGGTCGAAGGTGTCGGAGACAAAAGGAAGAGCACTCATGCCTCGGATTCTAATAGACGAGGCCGGGGCGGGCTTTCGGCACCGGGCCGGGTCTCGCAGTCGGCTGGGGAAGGGGGCGGAGGGCCGCGTGTCCAACCGGGGAGGTTGCCTGCGCGGCTGCGCGTCGCACCTGCTGGCAAGCTAACCGCACGGAATGACCGAAAGGCGAGAGGGTGTCTAGATGGTGATAACTAGTCACTTTTCCTGTGAGGTGTGAGATGTCTTTATTTGCCAGGTGTTTGGTAGGTGTTGAGAGTCTGTCACTTATTTATAGTTAGCGCAAAATGTCTTACAAGTGGTAGCGTGAAGCAGTTGAGCTTGAGGGCAGCATGCGCGACAATATTACCGATATGTAAGGAGGGGAGCGATGAACGCTTCGCAGTACGCCACGCTTATGCGTATTCCCATGCGTCAGTTGAGTCGTCAGACGCGCTACGCCCTCGAAGGTGTCGACGACATTCTCGTGTACAAGGTAGCGATGACCACACGCTTCCGTGGGGTGACTCGCCGCGAGGGCCTCCTTCTTCACGGCCACGCCGGATGGGGCGAAGCCGCCCCCTTCTGGAACTATGACGACGCCGAATCCTCGCGCTGGCTGGGCGCCGCCCTCGAGTCCGCGCGCCGCTTCCCGCCCGTGCCCCGGCGCAAGTACGTGCCCGTCAACGTGACCGTTCCCGTTATCTCCCCCGAAGAGGCCTACGACCGAGTCAAGGCCTCCGGCGGGTGCGCGACCGCGAAAATCAAGGTCGCCGAACCCGGCGTGAGCATCTCGCGCGACTGTGCGCGCATCGCCGCCGTCGCCGACGCCCTGCGTGAGACCGTGGGCGGGCAGGCGATGATCCGCCTCGACGCCAACGGCGCCTGGGAGGTCGACGAGGCACGCGCCGCCATCCCCGCCATGGCCGAGGCCGCCGGCGTCGTCCCCATCGAATACGTCGAACAGCCCTGCCTGACCGTCGACGAACTCGCCGAGGTGCGCCGCAGCGTCGACGTGCCCATCGCCGCCGACGAATCCATCCGCCGCGCCGAAGACCCCCTCGAGGTGGCCCGCAAGGAAGCCGCCGACGTCGTCATCATCAAGGTCGCGCCCCTCGGAGGCGTGCGCTCCGCCCTGAAGGTCGCCCGCAAGTGCGGCCTCGGCGTCGTCGTCTCCTCCGCCCTCGAAACGTCCGTGGGCCTGTCCGTCGGCGTCGCCGCTGCCGCCGCCGTGCCCGGCATCCCCCGGGCGGCCGGACTGGCCACGGCCTCGTTGCTCGTCGCGGACGTCACCACCCCCCTCGTGCCCGAGCGCGGCCGCCTGCCCGTGGGGCGCCTCGAACCCGACCTGGACCTCATCGGGCGCGGCCCGCAGGACTCCGACCTCGTGAGCCGCTGGGGAATGCGCCTCGAAGGCATGGCTGAGCACCTGGGGGCGGGATCCCGGTAGGCTGGGCCCATGCCCTCCGTCGACACCGCCCGCGCGATCCTGTCCGCCCTGGATGACCTGGGCCTCACGCACGTCCTGTACTGCCCGGGCTCGCGCAGCGCGCCCTTCGCCTACGCCCTCGAATCCGGGGGGTTCGGCGGGCATGCCATGCCCGTCCTCGACGAACGCGGCGCCGGTTTTGCGGCCGTGGGCCTGGCCCGCACCGGCGCGCTGCCCGCCGTCATCGTCACCTCCGGCACCGCCGTCGCCGAGCTGACCCCCGCCGTCCTCGAGGCCTCCCACGCGCGCCTGCCCCTCCTCGTCATTAGCGCCGATCGGCCCGGCGAGCTGCGCGGCGTCGGCGCATCCCAAGCCACCTTCCAGTCCGGCCTCTTCGGCGTGCACGCGCGCGCCTGCGTCGACCTGGAACCGCAGGAACCCTCGCGCGCGCTCGTCGGCCAGCTCTCGCGCGCCGTCGCTGCCGCGTGCGGGGCGCCCACCGGCACGCCAGGACCCGTCCAGATCAACGTCGCCTTCCGCGATCCGCTCACGCCGCAGTCGCGCGTGTCCGGTGCCGCGGGCGATTCGCAGGACGAGGCCATGGCCTCGTTCGTCCCGCGCCCGACCCGGGTGCAGCCCACCAACGCCGCGCCCGAGCGCTGGGAGGACGTCGTGGGGGCCGCACGCGCCGGGCTGATCGTCGCCGGCGAGGGAGCATCGCCCCTCGCAGCGCAGTTGTCGCGCGCCTCCGGGTTCCCGCTCCTGGCCGAGCCCGCCTCCGGGGCGTGGGCGGGCGGGGGAGTGACCCCCTACGAACAAGCCATCGTCGCCTCCCCCCTGGCGGGCGAGGTGGACACCGTCGTCGTGACCGGCAGACCCACCCTGTCGCGGCCCATCCACGCGCTGCTCGCGCGCCCCGACGTGCGCGTGGTCGTCGTCGACGCCCACGCCCCCTGGGTGGACATCTCCGGCAACGCCTCCGTCGTCGTTCCTGCCCTGGCCGCGCCCCTGCGGCCGACGTGCGGTGCCGAGTGGGCCGCCCGCGTGCGCACCGCCGCCGACGAGGTAGGCCTGCGCATCGACGCTCTCCTGGCCGCGGGGTCTGGGCGCACCATGCTCTCTCTGGCGCGCGCCGTCGCCTCGGCGACTCGCGGGCCCCTCGTGCTGGGGGCCTCTAACCCCGTGCGCGCCTTCGACCTGGCGGTTGAATCCCTGGCGGGCCGACCCGTGTTCTCGAACCGCGGCCAAGCTGGCATCGACGGCACCATTGCCACCGCCGTCGGCATCGCCGCCGGACTGGGCAGCGCCCGCATAGCCACGCCTGACCGAGCTGGCGAACTGCGCGACGATGCTCGCGGTCGAGCCCAGGCCTCGCGCGTTACTGCCGTCATGGGCGACCTGACCCTGTGCCACGACGCCTCCTCGCTGGCGCTCGCGGCGGCCACGGGGGCCGAGCTTGACATCATCGTCGCCGACGACGAGGGGGGCGGCATCTTCGCCACCCTCGAGCATGGGAATGCTGCCACTCCCGAGGCCTACGATCGCTGGTTTGGCGTCGCCCAACACGTCAACTACGAGGCGCTCGCCGCCGCCTACGGCGTCGGCTTTGCGCGCGCAGCCACCCCGAGCGAGCTTGCCTCGGTTCTCGCTGATCCGCCGGCCGGGCCGCGCCTCATCCACGCGCCCGTCGAGCGGGCGGCCCACCTGTACGCGCAGGCGCGCAACGCGTTGAACGCCTCCTAGGTCGCGTGTGTGGGCCTGAGGGCTTCTACCTTCCGCGCTCTCCATGCACCGCTCCACCTTGGCATGGTTCCCCAACAATGTCGCACGTAATTCCCGCGTGCGTATTTCAAGATTTGAAATCGAGTTGTTGGAATTGCAACGTTTGTGGGGTTGGTTGAAAGTTGTAGTAAGGGAATTACGTGCGAGATTTGGGGGGACCTCCGTTCGTGCGCGCGGTGGTACCCGCCGCATGCGCGGGTCCATCATTCAGGAAACTCACAGGCCGCTTCCAGTGCTCGTTGGAAGAAACGCCTCATACTGGTGAATAACTAATGAACTGACACTAGAGGAAACCATGACTGAGCCTCGTATTCCAGCCCCCGACACCGGCTCTGGCACCCAGCCTGCGCCCAGCTACCCGCAGCGTCCCTCCTACGACGCCGCGTCCAGGCCTACTGTGGGTGGAGCGGCCGCGCAGGCGCAGGCCGAGCGTGACGCCACTCAGGAGATGCGCGCGGCCACAACGATCCCGGCACCCGCGCAAGCCGATCATGACGCCGCGTCCAGGCCTACTGTGGGTGGAGCGGCCGCCGCGCAGGCGCAAGCCGAGCGTGACGCCCAGGAGATGCGCGCGGCCACAACGATCCCGGCACCCGCCGCACCTGCTACCCCCGCCGCCCCCGCGCACTCCGCGCCGGGCGCAGAGCGCGGCGAGGCCTCGGGCGGCACCTACGCGCCCCCCGCAGGAATGCCGGTCACCGGATACGCGGCCCCGGCCTCGTCCCCGGAACCCGGACAAACCATCATCATCAAGAAGCGCGGACCCGGGTGGGTCGCCCTGCTGGGCGCAATGCTCCTGACGATCGGCTTGACCCTGGGCGCGATGCTGTACGTGCGCCCCGAGCTGCTGCGCGTCGCCACGGCGGAGAACCTCAACAACGGCACCGTCGCGACCGTGCCCGCGTCGAGCGACGTCGCCGACTGGACCGCAGTCGCCGCGGCCGTGTCCCCCGCGGTCGTCACCATCCAGAGCCAGGGAGCGTCCTCGGGCGGCACCGGTTCCGGCGTCATCTACGACGCCCAGGGTGACATCGTCACCAACTACCACGTGATCTCCCCGGCAATCGACGGCGGCCAGCTTCAGGTCACCCTGGCGGACGGGCGCCTGTACGCCGCGCGCATCGTCGGCCACGACAAGACCACCGACCTGGCCGTCATCCGCCTGGAAAATCCGCCGTCGAACCTGACGGTCGCGCGCTTCGCGAGCTCGCAGAACCTCCAGGTCGGCGCCCCCGTCATGGCCATCGGCGCGCCGCTGGGCCTGTCGAACACGGTCACGACCGGCATCGTGTCCGCGCTCAACCGCCCCGTGGAGGTCTCCATGGACGAGGATTCCACCGCGCAGGACCAGACGCAGGCGTCCTCCGACCTGGTCGTCACCAACGCCATCCAGATCGACGCTTCTATTAACCCCGGTAACTCGGGCGGCCCGCTGTTCGACGCAACCGGCGCGGTGATCGGCATTAACTCCTCGATCAAGTCGCTGGCCACCTCCGCCGACGGCCAGGCAGGGTCGATTGGCCTGGGCTTCGCGATCCCCTCAGACCTGACGGTGTCCATTGCCGAACAGCTCATCACCAACGGCTTCGCCTCCCACGGCCTGCTCGGCGTGACCGTCAAGGCCGCGACCGCCACCGTCGGCTCCGACACCTACGTCGGCGCGCAGGTTCAGGAGGTTTCCTCCGGCTCCGGTGCCGCGAGCGCCGGCCTGCGCGCCGGGGACGTCATCCTCAAGGTCGAAGGCCAGGAAGTCACCAGCCCCAAGCAGCTCATCGGCTATGTGCGCCGCTACAAGGCGGGCGACACGATCAACCTGACGATCGCTCGGGACGGCTCGACTCAGGACGTCGCGGTTACGATCCAGGGTTCCTAATTCGCGCTCGTCATTGACGAGGCCCGCCGTCCCCTCGTGGGATGGCGGGCCTTTGCGTGTGGCGGGGTGGGGGAAGGGGCGTGTTGCGTTGCTGGGCGTGTCTCTGGCGTGGGGAGATGCGTGGGTGACCTTGTTGTCTGGGCGCTCGCGGATAGGTTTCGTCTACGCGGATAGGTTATCCACTCGCGGATAGGTTACGAAGCTATCCGCGTGCTCGTTATCTATCCGTGTGCTCGTTACCTATCCGCGTGCTCGTTACCTATCCTCATGGTCATAAGCTATCCGCGTGCTCGTTACCTATCCGCGAAGGAGAGCAACGAGTTCGAGCGCTCCGGCGGGCCGCCGTCACACCCCGAGGGCGTCCAGGAGCGGGCGCATCTTCGCTTCCGTCTCGGTCAACTCCAAGTCGGGGTCCGAATCCGGCATGATGCCTGCCCCGGCAAACAGGCGCAGGCGAGTCCCGGAGGCCAGGCCGCATCGCAGGGCGATCGCGAACTCGCCGTTGCCGGCCGTGTCGACCCAGCCCACCGGCCCGGAGTAGCGGCCGCGCTCGGTGTCCTCCAGCTCCTCGATGAGGCGCATCGCGGCGTCGCGGGGAGTCCCGCACACGGCCGCCGTCGGATGCAGGGCGGCGACCAGGTCCAGCAGGTGCGCCGACCCGAGCCGGGCGCGCACGTCTGTCGCCAGGTGGGTGACGTTGGGGAGGGTGAGCAGGAACGGGCCCTGTGCGCGCACGTCCAGGCACAGGCGCTCCAGGATGGAGGACACCGACTCTGACGCCAGCGCGTGTTCGCGCAGGTCCTTCGCACTCGACGCCAAGGCCTGCCCCTCGCCGGGCTGACACGTGCCTGCCAGTACGCGCGACGACGCGGTCCCACAGGCGGCGGCGATCAGCATCTCGGGGGAGGCTCCCACCAGCGAATCCACGCTAAAACGCCACGTCGAGGGGTACAGGTCGCTCAGGCGCTCGAGCAAGAAGCGCTCGTCGAAGCCGTGCGGGCAGCGGATCGTCATGTCGCGCGCCATGACGGCCTTGTCGGCCGCGCCCTCGCGCAGGCGCGCCGCCATCGAGCGCACCGAGTCGCGCCACTGGGTCCGCGACATCGACCCCTGGCCAAAGGTTAAAGACTCGGGCACGCGAGCGGTCGGCCGCGCTGCCGCCACGGCCTCGGACACGGCAGCCAGCGGATCCGGCGCGTCCCCGATGCCGGCGGTGATCGCCCAGCGCGCCCCGGCCTCGTCGATGAGGGTCAGAGCCGGGACGAACGCCACCGAGCGGGCGGGGGAGCGGAACGCGAAGGACGCGAACAGGACGGGGGAGGGGGCGCCCTCCTCCAGGGACGAGGCCGGGGTGGCCTCCCCGGGGCGATGCACGTCAGCGGTTGGGGGCGAGGCCGGGGTGGCCTCCCACGCCCGGCGCACGCGGGTGATCGCGTCGGGGGAGGCGGACTCGAGCGTCACGGCGCGGCCCAGGCCGATCATGGAGCGGCGCTCGCCGAGCCAGGCCGCCCCACCCGATGTGGGAAGCAGAGATGTCAGTGAGCAAGTAGACCCCGGGTGCTGCGGGGGCAGGACCAACGCCCGAAACACAAGGCGCGAGCATCCAAAGTCGTCATGCATGCGTCCAATGGTAGAAGCAGGGGCGGCGGCACGCTGAAAGACGTGGGAGGATTAACGCATGACTGACACCCCACGCGCCGATCTGACCAAGGATCCCACCGAAGTTGCGTCGATGTTCGACTCCGTCGCGACGCGGTACGACATGATGGACACGCTGATGACGGGCGGTTTCAACCACGTGTGGATGACCGCCCTGCGCAAGGCGGTCGCGCCCCACCCCGGCGAGCGCATTCTCGACCTGGCCGCCGGCACCGGCGCGTCGTCGGTCGCCCTGGCCAAGGGTGGCGCCGAGGTCGTCGCCTGCGACCTGTCCGAAGGCATGATCGAGGTGGGCCGCGAGCGCCACCCCGAGATCGAGTTCGTGCACGGTAATGCGATGGACCTGGATTTCGAGGACGGCTCCTTCGACGCGGTCACCATCTCGTGGGGCCTGCGCAATATTCCCGATCCGGCTCTGGCGCTGCGCGAGATGGCGCGCGTCGTGCGTCCGCGCGGCCGCCTCGTGATCCTGGAGTTCTCCACCCCGCCGTCGCGTGCCTTCCGCGGCTTGTACTCGGCCTACCAGAAGACGGTTATGCCGACGATGGCCCGCCTGGCGTCCACGAACGACGGCGCGTACGACTACCTGGTCGAGTCGATCCGCCAGTGGCCCGCGCAGGAGGAGATCGCTCGCATGGTCGGCGCGAACGGCTGGAGTGAGGTCGAGTACCGCAACCTGACCGGCGGCATCGCCTGCATGCACCGCGCGGTCAAGCCGCTGCCGTGATTTTCGCTGACGAGGCCGGGGTCCCTACGCGGGGTCCCGGCCTTTGTCGTGGGCGGGTTGGGTGAGCGGGAGCGGTGTCCGTGAGCGTTCGCGGATGGCGAGGCCGCGGCGGGCATTTACAACAAAGAAATGTTGCGCAAATGTCGGGTGAGAGCGCGGTCATCCATGGCCTCGTGGCCCGAAAATGCGCGGAAAACTTCTGTGCCCGGCGAGGTGAGGGTGACCTAGCTAGGCTGGCGGGCGGAATGAGGTGATGTGCACACCTCGTCCGCCTTGCACACTGGCGCGGATGCACCCGCGCGCCCACATGACGGAGGAATGCCGTGGCATTGACTATGCCTAGCGACATGAGCGCTG
>QWCO01002956.1_pt1 | contig 10945 bp, 9 predicted proteins | sample 1972611 | NCBI WGS metagenome assembly QWCO01 (sample SAMN09866706, study PRJNA288562) | Human oral metagenome isolate term1_saliva, whole genome shotgun sequencing... | reverse complement strand
GCATAAACTTCATCTAATATGCTTAAACATGAATAGACTAATATAAGAAATTTAACTATCGATAAATTTAGTATCTACGGAACACACCTAAGTCAGATATTCTGCTCAGATGCGGGCATTTTACACATCTAATGACGATAATCTGCATGTTTGTGGTAATTTCTGCGTCATGTATACGTCTTTTTGACAGATTATCTGACTTAGGTGTGTTTTGAACTGACTCCTATTTCTCGTGTCCAAGAAATGGGAGGCAGTTCATACGCTGGCTCTCTTTTTGGGTTTCTCGCCATTTTGCTTTACTATAGCCACATAAGGAGATGATGCGCCATGAACAAAGCAGCTCAAGTAATCAAAAACCTTTCACAGGGATTTTTAATTTCAGGTATTTTAAGTGCACTCATGGGCGCATACTACCTGTTCGCTAAGGCAGGGCTTCCTTTGCAGGATCCTCCGCTGGCGCTCAAAATTCAATACGAGATTGACTTTGGCGTTGGCGAGAAAATGTTTATGTTAGGTATAACCTGCCTGTTTATCGGCTGCGTTGGTTATACCATTGCGTGGATTTGCTCCAAGACAGAAAAAGTTCAAGAGCCAGATAATCATCAAGCTGGAAGACCTTCTCGCCCTAGCGGAGCAAACTAAGGCGCGTGAGCAGAGGCGCGTGGACCGAGGCTGCGGACTGACTGCGGCGTCTTGAAGCGCGACAGCCTGAATTCATATTCGCCAGCAGCAGATGCGGCGCGGATACAAAAATTTGAACTATTTTCAAAACAGTACTGTCCATGTGAGCTGTACTATTTATCAGCTAAATTCACTTTTAATTGAATACTAATTTCTCTTATGTTTTGGCTATTAATTTGTAAGAAAATATAGCTGTAATATGCACATTTTTTTGAGGGGCCATCATGAAAAAAAGGTTTTCTTAAGAGAATCTCAGTCTTTCTCACCATGGTTGTGGCATGCCTGTTTATGTCTATTAACACAGCTCAGGCGCTTGATCGCCAGAAAGACGATAGTGATCTTGCCCAGATCAACATTTACCAGTTCACGCTGACCAGAGACAACATGACTGTTCTCTCGCAGGGAACTGGCGTTAAGCGTGTAGAGATTCCTGCTTCTGATACAGGCAGACTGCCCTCAACCGCTTTTGTTGTTCAGCCAACTAAAGACGGTTCCAACCAGCAGTATGCTCAGCCTCTTTCGCTGAAGTTCTCTAATGCTGGCACCGTTGACGGCAAGTCCGTTGACGTTTATGTCACCATTAACTCGCTGGACCTTACCCTTAAGAACGCCAATGCAGATTACAACAACCCTAATAAGACTGATGTTGCATTTTTGACCGTTGATGAGAACTGGGGAACTAAGTCCTTCCAGATTATGGACTACATTGACGTGAATCACCCAAGCTATACTGCTGATATGTTCAGGTCCTACGCAATCAACGCAAACGTAACAGTAGAGCTTAAGTACACCGATGGCACTCCTTGTAATCTCAAGCTTGTTATGCAGCCAAGTGATATTGACGTTGTCGGCGACACTGGCGCAAATGAGACCTTCTCGCTTATTAACGCCAATAGCACCATCGATAGCATTGTTATGAACAACAGGAACATTCTTGTTGAGACCACAAGTGGTAATAAGATTACCTGGAATCCTGTTCGTGGAACTTCTGGTCCTGACCAGGAGAAGAACCTTGCAGGTTTTGCTGTTAAGTCCAAGTCAAACAGCATGACGTTTGAGTCCACCAGCGCGGCTACCAGCGGCAGTCTTTTTGGCGTATACACCGAGGCAATTACTCCAGCTCCAGTAAAGGCCGTTGATCCAGAGCAGGCTCCTGCTAAGGCCGGAGAAACCATTACCTATACCGGCACCTTTACGCTGCCAAAGCAGGGCATTGATACCATCGGCAAGATTAAGTCGATGAGCATGGTTGACACCTTTGACGAGCGCCTTGATTTCCAGAGCCTTACCGTAAGCTTTGACGGCCAGACCCTAACTGAGGGCACCGATTACACTGTTGCTGTTGACGGCCAGAAGGTTACGGTCAACATCAAGGATCACCTACTCACTAAGGCAAATGGCGGCAAGAAGTTTGTTATCACCTACAAGACTGTTACCAACAGCAAGGTAGAGACTGATGGCTCCAACATTGATAACGAGCTTACACAGGTTGTCGACGGAAACGTTGCTCACTCCAATAAGGTAACCACTGAGCTTCTGTACGAGAAGACCCACGAGTTTGTAAGCGGCACTCCTAACAGGGAGCTTCCTCAGGAGGTCCTGGACCTGCTTCCTGGTAAGCAGACTAGAATTCCTAACGGAACCACCGTTACCCCTGATCAGCCTCTTGGTGGTGTTACTCGCGTAGAGACTCCAGATGGAACGTGGGTGTTTATCGGTTACGATCACGATTCCGAGGTCATTGACCACAAAAACGCTCACTTTATTGGCGTTTGGGTAGTTCTGCCTCAGCCAAAGAAGGATGTCCTGGACGGTCAGGGCAACTCCATCGATGGCAACAAGGTAACTGCTGGTCAGGTGCTTACGTACTCCGTAACTTACACCAACACCACCAACACTGCTCGCGATGTCACCATCACCGATGTCATCCCAGAGCACACGACCTACGTTGATGGCTCCGCTGATAACGGGGGCACCTACGACCCAGCTACGCGTACTGTAACCTGGACACAGAACGTTGCTTCGGGCGACACACTCACCGTTACCTTCCAGGTCAAGGTCAACAAGGGCGAGAAGGACGTTACGGTTGTAAACACTGCCCACGTCAGCGATGGTCTTATCGACACAGACACCAATACCACCACCAACCCTGTTGTCCCTAAGCCTCGCAAGTCCCGCACTCCTTATACCGGCGACGATGCATTGCAGAACACGTTTATGTTTGCTATTGCAGGCGGCGCAGCAGTTCTCTTTGCGCTGGGCACACTCAAGCTTCACGCAGCTAGAAACTAAGCTGCGGCGAGGCTGACACTCGCAGGCATGGTGCGTGGAAGCCACAGATTTAGCACGCAGTAACTTTAAGCCGCTCTCATCTTGAGGGCGGCTTTTTGTATGGGTGCGCGCGAACGCGTTTGCGCGTGCAAGTTTGGGCGCGCAGAAAGCGATACTTGGAGCGCAAAGAATGCACTTCATACGTCAGTTAGTGCATTTGGGCGATATGAGACCATAGATAAGAACTGCAACAGTTACTCTAAAGATGCCTTAAGGCAAGGATGCAAGCGGGTCACAGTCCGGCTGCAGCAAGAAAACAAGACATTTGGTTAAGCAAGTTGTTTGGATGTGCCATGGAAATTCGAGTGGTTGAAGAAAAAGGTCGCGCACAAATCGAGGTGACTATTTTGAGTGGTCCTGATGACCCGCGTGTTTCAGGAATTGTTCGCCAGCTTCAGATGGTTGACGGAAAGATGACAGGATACGTTCCCGGGACTATCAACAGGCGCGTTGTTCTTCTCGCGGATGTCTCGTGGATTCAAACGGACGGCAAATTGACGTTGATTCACCTGGTAAACGGGGAGACGCTGGAAAGTTCTAGCCGTCTGACTGAGCTCGAGGACGCTCTCAAAGACACGGCGTTTGTGCGCACTTCTCGACAGGAACTGGTCAATTTGGATCAGGTTACGGGCATCAAACCCGCAGGTTCCGGCCGCATGCTGCTGTCGCTTGGCGAGAAAACCCTCGTTGCTTCAAGAAAGTATGCCGCCGAAATCAAACGACGCATTGGAATTGTGTAGGGGATAGAGGGTTTTCTCGCGCATCGCTCCCGGTGCCGAGCGCCAAACACCACTCGAACCACACTTTAACAGCAGTTTTATCCCAGAGAAGGGAACATCATGGAACGCAACGAATCACAAAACTGGCAAGGAATTGAGCGAGAGACTCAGCAAGAATTTGATGAGGGACTCAATAAAACAGTAGGTCAAATCATGTGCAAAGGTATTTCAGGTGGCGCGATATGCTTCACCGGCATCTCGCTTGTGTATGGCGTCATTGCGCTGGCAACCAATTATGGTGACAGGCAAAATAACATCATACTTCTTACGCTGATCGCCGCCGGCGTCCTGTCGGGGATTTACCAGCAGATTTGGTTCAACTATCAGCCTCTGATTACTAAGCTCAGCTACCTTCACAGGTTTCTTGGCTTCAACGTTTGCCTGTTCCCAACGCTTGTGGCGATGGCGCTCATTGGAGGATGGGTGCCAAATATGGCTCAGGCTTGGATGTCTTTTACTGCGCTGTACCTGGTCATTCTTCTGGTAACTACCCTGTTTTTCAACGCCATGTTCAAGAAAGAGGAGCAGAAATACAAAGCTGCTTTCGAGAAGTACCAGGCATCTCGTCGCGGATAAAGTTGCAACTGATTTTGGACCTTGTAGCTGCGCCTTATTTCTGCAAAGAATCTGTAACTTTTGCCTGAAAACGTAAAAGAATCGGTGGATTCTGCCTAATTTCTACAAAGAATCTGTGTCCCAAACACAGATTCTTTGTACTTTTCAGGCAGACTTTAAAGCGTGCCTAAGGTTACCCTTCCATGAGCGCTCTCATGGAACCTGATTTTCTTGCTAAGTCTGAACGATTTGCCGGAAAAGTGCACCATATCTGAGTGGTTTTGCCGGTTTCTCTCATCATGTCTGAGTAAATTTACTCAGACATGATGCAGTTTTCAGGCTCAAAGGAACCTTCGCCAAGCTATACGCAAAGAGCTCGGCCTGTCGAGAAGACCGAGCTCTTGCGAGTCGCACCTGACCAGCGCCTCCGACCAGCGTGTCTGCCGTGCGCCCGAGCGGTCGCGATCTGATGGTCGCGCTTACTTTTTCTTCAGAGCGTTCAGGATGCTGATAATGATGTGGTAGAGGAGCGCGGAAACAGGCCAGATAATCCAGGAACTTTTCCAGTCCTTGGTGATGAAGCTATAGCCCACGTATAGCAAGGTAATGGTGCCAAAATACGCCCTGGCAATTGGCCTGTACTTCAATGCTGCGGATTTGGAGTCCCTCTTGTTGCTTTTCTCGTCGTGAGAGAAATCGCCTTCCTGAAGGAGAGCCCTGTAGCCATCTCTAATAATTCCCGAGTAAACCAGCAGGTAAACGCCAAGAGAGACGAGAATCGCCGCCGAAAAGAAGCCAAGAGCAAAGATGAGACCAGTCCCAAAGATGAGACCAGTCCCATAGTACGAGGCAATAAGGAAGGGGATTGCGCTCAGGATGGTAAGGCAGACGCCGGCAGCCTGTTGCACGTATCGCAACGATTCTGTGGACTCGGCGCGCCTACGAACGGCAGCCTCGACACCATACTGGAGCTCGAGAGAGGCCTCCTTGAGCTGCTTAAACTTCGCGAGCTTCATGTCCTGGAGAATCAGCAGGCCAACGCCCGCAGCAATGAAGAGCATCATGATGCAAATGCCTGCGATACCCATCGCATCTGGAGAAATGTGCATCGGATCAAAGTAAAGCGCGTCTTCGCTGTATGTTGCAAGCGAGACAAGAAGCGCGGGCCCCAGGATAAAGAGGGTAATTGCACCTGCCGTGGGGCGAGAAGTTCGTGCGATTGCATCCAGGTATTCGGTGGCTGTGTCGAGAGAAACGCTGAGCTTCGGTGCCACAGTTTTGCTGGTAGATGCGTTGTCAGTGGAAGATTCGCCAACGGTACCGCCATCAGTGCTGTCCGCGGTGCTTGCGGCAGCAGGATCCGAAGAGCCACCCTGGCCCGAAGAGGCCGCGTAATCAGCGGCGATGGCAGTAGCAGGAAGCTCTTCAAGCTCGTCTTTGAGCAGGTAGTCTGTGACTCCCATTTAGAAACTGACTGCCTCGAAACGCCAAGCTGTTGTGCAAGCTCTTCTTGTGACCAACCATTACGCTTTCTGAGGCTCATGATTTTCTCGCTCAGTAACACGGCTATTCCTTTCTGTTGGTGATGTGGTGGGATTCACATGTGATGGCTATTACTCTAAAAATTGCCTTGATTGCACACCACCAAGTTGAGTTGGAAATTTGTCAACTCTGAGTTGCGTAATAGTTTACCTGCAGAAATGTTATCAAATTTTGGAAAAATAGTTTTAAAAGTCATTTAAAATTTTTGTACGTTCGCGGAATATGTCGACAGGACGCGACATTTGTTCAGTATGTATATGATATTATTCGCTCACGGGGAAACTAAATAATCTATATCAGAAAGGAATGCGCTAAAAATCCTGTGCTTCCAGCCATTTGTCCTGGTGCATGCGTTTTGGCGTAAAAGCTACATGAAGAATTTAAAGGTATGTATCGCATCATCTGCTCTTGCAGCCGCGTTAGCACTTGCTCCAGCATCTGCGCTGGCAGAGGGCACAACGTCTGCTCCTACAAGTACCACTGGTGCTACTGCTACTACTGGCATAACTCCTATTCCTGCACCAACCAGAGAGCAACTCACAGACCCAACAGTTAACCCATATGCTCCTGAAGATGCATACTTCCTTCCTGATATCACTAACCCAATTCCAGAGGGGTTTAGGGTTGGTAACGCTGACGGTGTAGTCATTGTCGATAACGGCGATGGCACTGTTACCGTTAAGGGCCACTGGGTTACAGCAATGGAGTTCGATGAGGTTATTAACGTTGAGTTTGTTCGCATCCCAGCTCCTGATCCAACTCCAACTCCAACTCCAACCCCTGATCCAACTCCAGCTCCAGTACCAGAGCCAGAGCCAGAGCCTGCTCCAGCTCCTGCTCCAGCTCCTGCACCAACACCAGCGAAGAAGTCCGTACTCCCTGCAACTGGTATCGCAGATGTTGTAGTTCCAGCTTCTGTTCTTGCAGTAAGCGGCCTTGGTTTTGTTGCTGCTTCTCGTAAGGTTCGCAAGTAGGGGAAGAGCCTGCGGCGCCGACCGAGTTGCAAAGCCGACGGGTTTCTCGCCAGAAAAATATAACGTGCATGTAAAGCGCCTGATATTCAGGCGCTTTTTTGTGTGGAAAACCGGGCGGGCGGCCGGGCAGAAATTGGGTACACTCTGAATAACAAAGTTCGGAGGTTGTTATGGACGATCAGCAGCAAAAACTCTCGCAGAACGGCGGCGCGCGCCAGGAGTCCGCGCACCTATCTTCAACTGCGCTTGTTTTAGAAGGCGGCAGTTATCGAGGCATTTTTACCGCTGGAATTCTTGACGTGCTTCGCGAGAAGGGTGTCACCAACTTTGAGAGCGTGTGGGGAGTTTCCGCGGGCGCTATCAACGCCGTAAGCTTTAGGTCCAAACAGATGGGCCGCGCCATGCGCATTATGCTGGCCTTTAGGGACGACCCTCGCTTTCTTTCGCTCCGCTCACTGATTACTACTGGCGACATTGCGGGTGCGGATTTTATGTTCGATGAGATCCAAAACCATTTGGACCCCTGCGATAACGAGGCGTTCAATCAAAATCCCATGCAGATGTACGCGGTGGCGTCCGACGTTACGTTTGGCACGCCGGCGTATCTGCACGTAAAAAAGTTTCCGGAAGACGTGACCATGGTCCGAGCGTCCGCGTCGATGCCAACAGTTTCTCGCATGGTTGAGCTGGATGGACATCGTTATTTGGACGGCGGAACTACCGATTCAATTCCTTTTGCGGCGGCGCTTGGCCTGCCCGACGGAAAAGCAGAGCGTGCGGTTGACGTACCTGACCATACGCCAGCAAAGAAAGCGCTGGTCATTGTCACGCAGGACAGGAACTTCGTAAAAACCGACGTCAACGAGCAGATTGCCATTCGCTCACAGCTCTATTCCTCATATCCGTACTTTGAAGCTGCGCTGGCTTCTCGCGCCGAGCGTTACATGGATCAGCGCAAACAGCTCTTTGAGCTGGAGGAAGAGGGTAGAGTGCTGGTGCTTGAGCCTCCCGAGCCAGTTGAAGTTAAAGTTAACGAGAAGTCCGGTGAGGCCCTGTTGTCTCTGTACCTGACAGGTCGACAAGTTGCACTTGAGCGCCTCGAAGAGATTGAAAGTTTTATCGAGTAGGGACGCGAGCGACGCTCACGTTGCCTGTGCAGGAACCACAAATTGATACGAAAAGAGTTTGTTTTGAAGACACCGATGAACAGGTTTTTGAAGGTAATGTTTGCGCTGGTTATCGTTGCGATGACTGGTGCGGCAATTCTGCAGATCGTCGCCCCCGAGTACATGGGAAGCAACGCCGCTTATGGCATTTCGACCGGATGGCAGCGAGAGATTGGTTTTTGGAATCTCGCGGTGCTCATCATTTTGGTCACCACTTGTTTCCACTACGATTGGGTCTATCTACGTGCAATTTTGCTCGCGCTGATTCTGGGCGGCATTGGAATTGGAACCAATCACTTCATCCATTTTTTGAGTGCTCACGAGTCGGTAAATTTGGTGGGCGCTATCGAGAATTACGTTCTTGCAGTTGGTTGGATGATTGGCTGGAAGCTCGAATGCAACCGCAGGAAAACCGCGGGTGCTACTGATTAACTGCGGAAAGGTCGCGAGCGTTTTCGCACGACGGCGCTTCGAGTGAGACGTTATGCCCGCGACGTTATGCGCACGACATTATGCGCGCCTGATTTTCTCGCCATGTCTGAACTATTTGCCGGAAAAGTGCACCATGTCTGAGTGATTTTGCCGGTTTTTATCGCCATGTCTGAGTAAACTTACTCAGACATGATGCAGTTTTCAGGCTCAAAATTTAGGGTCAAAGCGCCTATCGTTCACGCGCCTGATTTTGTCAAAGAATCTGTAAATTTTGCCTAAAATCATCAAAGAATCTGTGGATTTGCCTGATTTCTGCAAAGAATCTGTACCTCAAGTACAGATTCTTTGCACTTTTTAGGCGCACATTGCTAGACAGGCCCGCCTGGCGAGAAACCCCGTGCACTTGTAACCGGCTCGCACCCGCAGCTCCCCGCGTGCTCGCACCCCGAACGCTAGCGCAGGCGTGTGAGCTGCACTTTCTCGATAAGCGAATCCACAACCGAGCGCTCCGCCGCCTGAGTTCCGCTCTCCATGACGTTTGCGGCGCCCGTGGCCATAGCCAGTCGCAGCGCGTCTTCTGTCGAGAGGCCCTGTGCATCTGCAAAGGCAAACGCCGCCACAACGGAGTCACCGGCACCGACAGTACTTCCTACCTGTACTTTTACTGGACCTGCATACCAAACCTCGTCGGCCGTGGCGTAGACGGCACCGTTGCCGCCCATGGAAACGCAGACCGTTTCGATGCCACCAGCAACAATCTCGGATGCGGCGGCGGCAATCGCGTCCACGTCGGCAAGCTCACGGCCAAGCATGGTGGAGAGCTCGTGATCGTTTGGCTTGGTGAAGTACGGCTTCTGCTCAAGACCAGCTGAGAGCGCTGCGCCGTCAGCGTCCAGGTATACCTTCAACCCGGCGTCGCGCAAAGCACGAGTCCAGCGGCCATACGTATCAGCAGCAGCTCCGCGGGGGAGGCTGCCGGAAAGAACCACAATATCGCCAGCGGAAGTCTTGGCAATCACGTCAGCAAGTGCCTGGTCAAGCATGGTGTCGGTGACCTCGGGACCAGGCTCGTTGATGTCGGTATTGGTGCCGCCCTCAGTATCAACGACCTTCAGGTTGGTGCGCGTCTCGCCAGGAACAGAAATCGTCTGGACCTTGATGTTATTCTCGCCAAGTGTATCGGCGATCCATTTGCCGGTTTGACCTGCAAGAACGGCGATAGCGGTAGACTCTCCGCCCAGCTTAGCGATAACCTTGGAGACATTGATGCCCTTGCCGCCCGCGTCCTGCCTGAGCCACGTGATGCGATTCACCTGGTCAACGGCAAAATTTGGCACCTGGACGGTCTTGTCCAGAGCGGGGTTGAGCGTGACGGTGTAGATGCTGGGCATAGTCGCTCCTCGGTTTGCGGCGCCGCAATCGGCGCTTGAACGGCACTTCCAAGCGGCGCAAGTTATCTACGCTGATAATACTTCAGTTTCGGCAAAAAAGTAACCGCGGACAGCGTTGTTACGCGCATGTCCGCGGTCTTTTCTGGCGAGAAACCCGGCGCACTCGCGGCTCGCCTTGGACGCCGCCCCGCGCTGCCCGGCGCGCCGTCAGCGCTTACTTGCTGTCAGCGCTCTTGAACTGGTCGAGCGCCCAAGCGTACGCAGTTGGAGCAACCCTGGACCAGTACTTCCAGTTGTGGTTGTCGCCGGAGTCGCGCTGGTAGTCAACGTTGATACCAGCATTTTTGAGCTGCTCAACAAAGGCGTCGACGTCAGCAACAGGTACTACGCCGTCGTCGGAAGTTGTTGCCACAAAGAAAGAAACCTGGCTTGGATCAACCTCACCCAGAATGCCCTTGCTAAAGTAATCGGAGTGGTGCAAAACAAATCGTGCCGCACCATAACCGCCCATAGAAATGCCGCCGATTGCGTGATCTTTGCGATCCTTTGACACGCGATATGTGCTTTCAATGTAAGGTACCAGGTCGTTCATGATGGCGGATTCCATCTTGAGACCGCGATCAGCGGAGTCAATGTAGAAGCTGTTAAAGCCGTCAACAAAGACTACGATAGCTCCCTGACCAGCGGTTTGAATGGCCTCGTCAAGCATCGCAGATGAATCAAAGCGCTCCAGCAGATTGCGATGATTGCCGTACAGACCATGCAGCATGTAAATAACAGGATAGGTTTTATCGGGATTGGACTCGTAGTCTGCAGGCAGGTAGACGTCATAGTTCCAGTCCAAGCCAAGGGTTGGCGAGTAGAACGATGTTGCCTTAACGGTTCCTTCGGGAGCCGTTTCTTTCTGGTCTTTCTGCGCCTCCGTTTGAGCGGTTGAGCTGCCCTGAGCGTTTTCAGAAGCGGCTGGCGAGCAACCATAAAATGGAATCACCAGCAAAAGCGCCGCAAACAGAGCAAGCGAGGTGCTCAGAACAACATGGTTCTTGAAGCGGGTTTTAAGCTGGCCGCCCAGCAACGCAATGTTCCGGTGCAAA
>QWCO01001323.1_pt1 | contig 10956 bp, 12 predicted proteins | sample 1972611 | NCBI WGS metagenome assembly QWCO01 (sample SAMN09866706, study PRJNA288562) | Human oral metagenome isolate term1_saliva, whole genome shotgun sequencing... | reverse complement strand
ATGATTACAGTATATAGCAAGCCCAATTGTGAGCTATGTGAAATGACAAAAGAATTTCTAAAAGCACACTATGTTGAGTTTGAAGAAATTAATGTGGAAGAGAACGAAGAAGCGTTAGAGCTTATAAAAGAAAAAGGTTTTAAAAACTTACCAGTAGTAATAGTATCAAACAAAGGCTTTGTATTTGAATTTGACGGATTTCAAATGGATTTGTTAGAAGGATTAATTGAAAAATAAAAAAAGACCACTCCCTTACAGAAAGTGGTAACTTGTTAGATTAGTTAAATTATACCATTGAAGATAGGGGAGTGGCTACAATTTTGGTTAGAAAATTAGATAAAAGGGCGACAAAAGAAAAAGTCGTTATGATGTTATCTGCATACAAGCAGTTGAAGAAAATTGTGGGTGAAGAATATGTATCAAAAGTAACCGCAACGTACTCATTTGAGCCACGTTCTTACACGGGGGCAGTGAATAAGTCGTTAGAAAAACATATCGAAAGAAAGTTAACGGCTCAAAAAATGGTGGAAGATATCGAGAAAGCCATTAATAGAATGAGTAATGCATATTTAAGACAAATCTTAATTATGAAATACTGTAAGTATTATGATAGTGATATAGCCATCTATGTAACATTAGATATTTCAGAATCAGAATTTTATAGAGAGCTAGAAAGAGGTTTGTTGTATTTTGCAGAATGCTTTTGTAACGGTTCGCTATTAGTTTTTGAGGGCGGACTAAACATAGATGAATTACTACTAGATTTGGGAGAACTTACGAAGTAAACTGCTAGGAACTTGCTAGAAAGTTGCAAGGAGAAGCTAGAGAGAAAGAGTTACTATAGTAGTGTGGAATAGGGAGGTTTTTTGATAATTTTTCCCTCCCGTTTCCATTAATACATATAGAAAACTAGCAATCGGAAAGTTATTTGTTTATGAATTGTTGATTAAAACTCCTTTAAATTTCTGGTTAAAATTCCCAATCTATTTGTGCATCGGTTGCTAGTTTTGTGTATGTGCCGGAATATAGCTTAATTTGGAAGAGCGACTGGAAAGTAGGTACTGGTTCGAGTCCGGTTATTTTATTTAATACCTGAAATACGGTATTGGTATATGCATACTAGAGTTTACACCTCTAAAGAGTTACATTTGCGGAAACACTTGTAACGACCTTATTCTAAGGTTATATATTTTTGGTTTGAGATAGCAACGGATTGCCCGTTTATACGTTTACGGATAGGTTCGACTCCTATTATCTCAGTAGTTTAGCGTTGATTGCTTTCAACGCTTTTTTTGTGTTTAAAAGGGGGATTTTGTATGGAAGTAGAATTAATACGAGTAGATGAGTTGATTGAATACAGATATAATGCAAAATCTCATCCTCAAGAGCAGATTGAACAAATTATAAAGAGTATAGAAGAGTTTGGTTTTAATGATCCAATAGCCATTGATGAAAACAATACAGTTATCGAGGGTCATGGTAGACTAGAACAAAAGAAAGCTTATATCCTAGCTCATAACAAGCTAACAATGAATACCGGTTGGGATGATGAAACATTGTTCCATGAGTTATTAGCATTAACTGCTAGTGATATTGATATGACAGAGTTTGGTTTTGAAATACCATCCTTTAATGAGAAAGAGGTAAAAGCGTTCATTGATGATGAAGAAGTGACGGAAAGCCATCGAGATGCAACAGTATATCAATATAATTTAGACCAGTACGACCCTAGACGAGTAGAGGGAAAATATGATATGCCTGTATTAGAGGGAGTAGACCATATTCCTAGTGGTTTACAAGGATTTAATTACGTATTGAATAAGCCTGACAAGGACAAAGGCGTACATTTCTTTTTAGATGATTATCAATTTGAGAGAGTTTGGCAGAAACCGGACATGTACATTGAGAAATTGACTGATTTTGATTGTGTGTTAACGCCTGATTTTAGTTTATATCTGGATATGCCTGTTTCTATGCAAGTATGGAATGTGTATCGTTCTAGATTGATTGGACAGATTATGCAAGATTATGGACTAGTCGTGATACCTACAGTTTCATGGGCTTTGGAAAGTAGTTTTGAGTTTTGTTTTGATGGATTGCCAAAGAATGCAACTCTAGCGATAAGCACTATAGGCGTAAAGAAGAATGATGAACAGTTTAGTATTTGGAAGAATGGTGTTGATGAGATGATTAAGAGATTAGCACCTAAAAGAATAATCGTTTATGGCGGTCAAGTTGAATATGATTATGGCGATATTGAAGTGGTTTATGTGGAGAATACAGCGATAAAACAAATGAAAGAGAGAGTGAATTAATGGGTGGTCGTGGTGCTAGATTTGGAGTTAGTAAAAACGGTAAACCATACGGGACAGAATTCTATACAGTTCTTCAAAAAGGAAAAATAAAATTTGTAAAATCAGTTACTGGAAACGCAAAGGCTCCAATGGAAACTATGACGAAAGGGAGAATATATGTTACAGTGAATGAAAAGGATGAATTAAAATATATTACATTTTTTGATAGACAAAATAAAAGAAGACGGCAGATAGATTTGACGGGAAATTTTCATATTATTGACGGGGAAAAAGTTCTTCCTCATGTACATAAAGGTTACATTCATAATGAAAATGGAGACAGAAAATTAACTAAAAAAGAACAAACGATAGTTGAAAGAGTAAAAAGAACTTGGTATAATAGAGACAATAAATAGGGCGGTTGTCCAAGAAGGAAGACGCCTTTCTAGAAATAGAAAGGAGATGGCGGTGCGACTCCGTCCGACTATTTATTATCGGCATCTACTTTGGTAGGTGTCTTTTTTTATGCCCAAAATTGTAAAGAGGATGAAGTAATGAAAAAGGTATTAACTGATTTAAAAGAAATTTTTGAATATGTGAATAGTATTGATTTAGAAAAGTATATTTTATTCAGTGATCTAGAATTGTATAACAAGAAAACTGGAAAAAGTTATTTTTATAAAGATTATGAAGAAGTATATAACGATAAAAAGATTATTTCTCAAATTAGAAAAATAACATTTGAGTTACAAGGTGGTCGTGGTGCTAGTAGTTCGAGAGGTTCTAAATTATTTGGAGATAGTTCTGGAGATGGCGAAAAAGCAAACACAATACCATTGCATCCGGCGTATTTAAACAATCAAGGAAGAAGTGTGAGTGTTGAGGGAGTTATTCAAACATTTATTAAAAAACATGGTGATGCTAAACGTGAATATACTACCGCAGTAGACTCACAAGGATTTGCTCATACTTATGGCAAAGGTGAAAAAGATACAGTGGGAGTATTGGGGATTAATCAAAAGTATACTGTAATACATAATCATCCTAGTGGTGGAGCATTTTCTGGTGCAGATTTGCGAACATTTGCCTCTTTGAAAGATATGGTTTCAGCTGTAGCAACTAACAAAACAAAAGCGTACAGAATTACAAAATTACATAATTTTAAAGCTAAAGAATTTGAAAAAGCAGTAAATAATGCGAAAACAAGTGGTTCAGATTATAGCAAGTCCGTTGATAAATGGTTGAAACGGAATGCAAAGAAATTTGGATATCTTTATGAGTACAGATAGAACAAAGGAAGTGGGGCGATGGCGAATGAAGAAAACTTAATAAAAAAATCAGATCGAACGCCGAGCGAACGCCGAGAAAGTGCAAAAAAAGCCGGCGTTGCTTCCGGCAAAGCAAGAAGAAAAAAAGCGGAATTTAAAAAAGCTTTGGAAATAGTCTTAAGTTCTAAAGTTCAAAATCAACAATTAGCTGAAATGTTAGAAACGATGGGTTATGACAACACAAATGAAATGGCAATAGCTTTGATGACTGTACAGAAAGCAATGAAAGGCGATTTGAGAGCAGTAGAGCTAATTGAAAGAACAGGCAATCAGGTTGCTAAAGATAAGCTTGATAAACAAGAGCAAAAAGAACGTATTAGAGCATTGAAGTTAGAAAATCAACGTAAGGCTATGATGTTAGGCGAGGGTATCGATGAAGAAGTATATGACGATGGATTTGTTGATGCACTGAAAGGAGCAGTTGAAGAAACATGGCAAGAATAAAGAAACAACAACTCTTTAAATTTCAACCGTTTAGCATTAAACAAAAAAAGGTGCTTACGTGGTGGTTAGATAACTCACCAGTTTATCAATCTGAGGGGATTATTGCGGATGGAGCTATCCGTTCAGGTAAAACTGTATCAATGAGTTTGGCGTTTATTATTTGGGCAATGACAACATTTAATCATCAAAACTTTGCAATGTGTGGGAAAACAATCGGCTCATTCAATCGTAACGTATTGAAGTTTCTTCTAGTTATGTTAGATGCGAGAGGCTTCAGTTACTACTATCATCGTACAGATAATTTACTGGAGATTAGAAAAGGTAATGTTACCAATGATTTTTATATTTTTGGCGGACGAGATGAGAGTTCTCAGGATCTAATACAGGGGATTACCCTAGCTGGAATATTCTTTGATGAGGTAGCGTTAATGCCGGAATCGTTCGTCAATCAAGGTACAGGGCGTTGCTCAGTAACTGGTTCTAAATGGTGGTTTAACTGTAACCCTGATAGTCCTTATCACTGGTTTAAAACGAGTTGGATAGACAAAGCTCAAGAGAAGAAGCTAGTTTATTTACATTTTGATATGGATGATAATCTTTCTCTTGCTGAAAATATCAAAGCAAGGTATAGAAGTCAGTACCATGGCGTATTCTATCAACGATATATACAAGGGTTATGGACGATTGCTGAGGGAATTGTTTATGACATGTTTATAAAAGAGGAACATGTTGTAAATGAGTTACCTGAATTAGTCCCTAAATATAAATATGTTTCTGTCGATTACGGTATGCAGAACGCTACCGTTTTTTTGTTATGGGAACGTGATATTACTGGTAAATATTACTTAACTAGAGAGTATTACTATTCAGGTAGAGATGAACACGTACAAAAAACTAACAGTGAATATGCTGACGATTTTGAAGCGTGGCTAGGCGATACAAAGATAGACAAAATTATTATCGACCCATCGGCTTCTTCTTTCATTGCTGAATTGAAGAAACGTGGTTATCAAATTAAGAAAGCGAGAAACAATGTTCTAGAGGGAATACGCTTTGTTGGAACGTTGTTGAATTTAAACAAAATAGCAGTACACGAGGATTGCAAGAATACATTAAAAGAGTTTCATTCTTATGTTTGGGACGAGAAAGCTTCATTGCATGGAGAAGATAAACCACTGAAGCAACACGACCATGCGATGGATGCTTTAAGGTATTTTTGCTTTACCGTACTGTTTAAAACTGGAGGTATGGAAGTTTGGAAATAGATGTATTGAAAAAGGTTATTAGCAATTTGATTTCTAAACACCGTCAATTTATATCAAAAGTCAGAAAAGCGGAATTATATTATTTGAATGAGAATGATATTAAACGTAAACGACGACCGGCAGATAGAAAGAATGATGAAAACGAGAAAAAAGATGAACAAAATGCAATGCGAAATGCTGATAATCGTATTAGTCACAATTGGCACCAATTACTATTAGATCAGAAAAAAGCTTATGCGTTAACTTATCCACCAACTTTTGATGTGGATGATAAAAATCTAAACGATGCAATTGTTGAGGTGCTAGGCGATGATTACGAACGTATTAGTAAACAATTGTGTTTAAACGCTGGTAACGCCGGTGTTGCGTGGCTTCATGTATGGATTGATGCTGAAACTCGTCAATTTAAGTATGCTTGCGTTGATAGTAAGGAGATTATTCCAATCTACTCACGTTCATTAGACAAGAAATTGCTAGGCGTATTAAGAACATACAACACGATTGATGAAACAAATGGGCTTGTGTATACGGTGTATGAGTACTGGAATGACAAAGAGTGTACTACTTATCGACATGAAAAAGGGAAGTCGCTTGAAACATTAGAAGAATACAACTCAATCATGTATACAGACTCCATCAATGGAGAAAGTAGTGTTTCAAGTACCTTTACTCACGATTTTGGTGTAGTGCCGTTCATTCCATTTAAAAATAATGAGTTAGAAACGGACGACTTGAAGCCTATTAAAGACTTAGTTGATGTATACGACAAGGTTTATAGTGGTTTTGTGAACGATACGGACGATGTACAAGAAGTTATCTTTGTTTTAACCAATTACGGTGGACAAGATAAGCAAGAGTTCTTACAAGATTTGAAGCAGTACAAGCTAATTAAGATGGACAATGACGGAATGGGTGACCAGTCGAACGTAACGACTCTAGCTATTGATATTCCGGCAGAGGCAAGAACGTTAATTCTAGAGAGAACAAAACAACAAATCTTTATTAGTGGTCAGGGAGTTAATCCGGAAACTGACAAACTAGGCAATAGCTCAGGCGTTGCATTAAAATTCTTGTATTCTTTACTTGAATTGAAAGTGGGGAACATGGAAACTCAGTTTAGAAGTGGTTATGCTACTCTTGTTAAGCTAATTTTAAGATATTTAGGAGCTAAAGAAGATGTTAAAATCAAGCAAACATGGACAAGAAACAGTATCAACAATGATACAGAAATGGCTCAAGTCGTTTCTTCATTATCTGCTATTACTTCTAGAGAGAATATCGCAAAATCTAATCCAATTGTTGAAGATTGGGAAGATGAGTTGCGTTTACTAGAAGAAGATGAGCAAAAGCAAACGGAACGTATGTACGAAATGCAGTTAATGCAATCTAAAGAAGATGTAATCGATGAGTAGAAAACTGACGAAACAAGAGAAGATAGACTTCATTAATTCATTAGAAAAACTTAGTGAACATGAAAAGAGCTTATTGTTAGCTGAGATTGAAAAAATCGATACTCTAGAGAGTTTAGAACGTTATATTGATGAAATATACCAACAAGCGTACAAATCGATTACAGAGCGAATAACAGCGTTTAGTGAGAAGTATGCAAAAGAGGGTAAATTACCTTTATTTTTAGCAAACTTTGTCTTGAGTTTTGGAGAAAAGAAAGAATTCTTTAATAATGTGGAGCAATTCAAGAAAAAGTATCCGGAACATGAAGAAAAAGTACAAGTATCTGCCAATCCAACACGAATTGAAGCTTTGACGACTGAAAACAAGATGACAATGATTGATGTAACTGAAAAAGTCAATCATAAAATCGAAATGCATTTAAAAGGGACGTATCAAGAAACGTATTTAGAGCGAAAGTTTAAATATGCGAAAGAGACTGGTAAAGAGCCAGTTATAAAACCTGAACGGCTAGACGAAAATGTAATTGATGACATTATCTCAAGAACATTTGACGGAAAGAGATTTTCAGAGCGTATTTGGGGCTTGAATATGGATAGAGTTGTTGGTAAGGTTGAGCATTTGGTTCGTGACTCGTTAGCTAGAGACATACCACCATCTGATAATGCCAAAGTTTTAGTAGTTGAATTTCAAGTAGCTAGACATAGAGCAGTTACAGTGCTTCAAACGGAAACAAATAATATTCAAGCTGAAGCGACAATGGCAGAGTATGAAGATGATAATGTTAAAAGATACAAGTATCTAGCGACATTGGAAGCTCATACATGCCCAATTTGTGGCGAATTGGATGGAAAAATATTCAAAGTGAAAGATGCTAAAAGGGGAATTAATTATCCTACTATGCATCCTCATTGCCGATGTACGACAGTACCGGCTATTGAAGATGTTGGATCTCGAACGGCTAAAGATGTGGAGACTGGAAAAACGTACAACGTTAAAAAAGGTACTACTTACGAGCAGTGGAGACAGCAACAGCTTGATAAACATGGTATTCATGCTATTGAGGATAAGCTCAAGGAAGAACGACAGGAAAAGCAACGAGTAAGAAGTACTAAAGTACAATTTCTTGAGTTTAGACAGGTATTAGGTAAAGAAAACATGCCTAAAACCTTTGCTGAGTTCTATGATTTGAAATACAGCGATGAAGAAGCGTTCCAAAGATTGGTAGAAGAATACCGAAAAACTAAAAAAGAACAATAAAAAGCAATCATTTTAATTAATGGTTGCTTTTTTGTTTGCCCTGAACAAGGCGTTAAAAGGTTTAAATATTGGACAATCTGCAGTCCTAACAAGGCAGAAACGACTGGTGATAGAGAACACCTATAAAAGCTTAGCGTGAAAGGAGAAATTATGAAGAAAGAACAGCTAGAAAAACTAGGTTTGAATGATGAACAAATCAATCAAATCTTTGTGTTAAACGGGGCTGATATCCAACGTTTTAAGGATGAAGCCGAGAAAAATACTGCTGAATTGGAGAATTTACGTGGACAGCTGACACAAAGAGATGCCGATTTGGAGAGTTTGAAGAATGCAAAAATTGATGCGGACGGTTTTAAAGAACAATTTGAAGCGTTACAGCAAAAGTATCAAGAAGACAATCTAGCATGGGCAGAGAAACTTGCAAACGAACAAAAGGACAGACTGATTGAAGCTGAATTGGCAAAATCCGGTGTACGTGATGTGGAGTTACTCAAAACAATCATTAATAAAGATGCGGTGGAGCTGAAAGATGGGAAGTTAAGTGGTCTAACGAAACAGATTTCAGAACAAAAAGAAAGTCGCCCATTTTTATTTAATGGCGACAAACAGGCGAATTATACACCGACTGGTGGCAATAATGCCCAAAGTGGTGTGGGTACTCTAGCCGATGAAATGAAGAAAAAAGATTTCAATATGACTGAATTCTTAAGAGCTAAAAAAGAAAGTGGAGATGAATAAATATGGAATTAACTAAAATTTTAGATGTTGTTACCCCTGAGGTATTCAACGAATATATGCAACAATATGCTACTGAGCATTCTGCTTTTATTCAGAGTGGTATTGCAGTAGCTGACGAACGAGTTTCAAAAAATATTACTGCCGGTGGATTACAAGTCCATATGCCTTTTTGGAATGATTTAACAGGCGATTCTGAAGTATTAGGTGATGGGGATAAAGCCTTAGAAACAGGTAAAATCGTTGCCGGTGCTGACAATGCTTGCGTTCTTTATCGTGGACGTGGATGGGGTGCTAATGAGTTAGCCGGTGTGGTTGCCGGTAGTGATCCAGTACAAGCTATCTTATCTCGTATTGGGGCTTATTGGTTACGTCAAGAACAAAAAGTATTGTTATCTGTATTAGGTGGTCTGTTTAACAAAGCTGAAGATACAACAAAAGGTACGTTATACGATACTCACGTATTAGATGCGTCAACTAAAGTATTAGATGCCGGAATGGTATTAGATGCAAAACAATTATTAGGAGATTATGCCGGACAAATTGTAGCAATTGCAATGCACTCTGCAGTATATACAAAATTACAAAAAGATAACTTAATCCAATATATCCAACCAACTGAAGCAAATACAGGTTTTGCTACTTACTTAGGATATCGTGTAATTGTGGATGATGGTATCAAGCCTGATGCGAAAGGCGTTTATAAAACTTACTTATTCCGTCAAGGGGCTATTGGTCGTAATACTGGTACACCATCAGGATTAACAACGTTTGAAGTGGCTCGTGACCATGCGAAAGGTAACGACATGATTTACACTCGTCAAGCCTTAGTATTACACCCTTATGGAGTGAAATGGAAAAATACTCAAGTGACTCAAGGAAACATTACTCCATCTAACACCGACTTAGAAAATATCAAAAACTGGGAACGTGTTTACGAACCTAAAAACGTTGGTATTATCGCTATTAACCATAAAGTTGCGTAGAAATGAGGTGTTGATATGATTTTGGATGATATGACAGAGAATGAAGAAAGATTGGTGAATTATCTTGTTTCTTTGCGTACAGATATCAACACCATTGACGAAAATGTACTATTCCACGCTTTAAAACGAGCTGAGGAAGATATTTTAAATTTTATTCATGATGAAGAAGTACCGAAAGGACTAGAAATGGTATGGGTAGATTTGACAAATCGTTATATTGAAGATGCGACAACGAAAACAAAGGTATTAGATCTAACTGATACCGATGATTTCAATATCAAATCTGTAACGATGGGTGATACTACCATAGCCAAATCTAGTCCTTTTGAAATGATACAAGCAATTAGACAAGCACCGTCCCAATTGTCGCAATTTAAAACCAGTTTGTATCGTTATCGTAAATTACTATGATGAATAAAAAATCGCCCTTTGACTTCTTATACGACTCTAAAATGACGGTTACAGGGTACGTTAAGGAGAAAAATAAGGGGATAACAAGTCAGAAAGAAGTTGTTTTGTTCGAGAATGCACCTTGTCGTATTTCTCAAAATGGTAATAAGTCCACTAATGGTACTGATTATCAAGCAAACGGCTATGATATGAAGTTGTTTTGTGGCTTAGAGCATGATATTCCAGCCGGTTGTAAAATCGAAATAACCGATAGAAACGGTCATATTAAAGTATATGAACGTTCTAACGTGCCTATCAATCAATATTGGCACCATCAAGAAATTGCTATCAACTTGAAAGGAAAATCGTAATGAGTAAAGCCTATAGTAGAGCCTATTTAGATTTTAGTAACTTTTCTCAGTTTGCAAAGAAGTATCAAAAGAACACAACACCTCAAGTAATTAGCAGAATGATGAAAAGAGCCTTAAATGAAGAGGGAACAATGCTCAAAAAGAATGTTATTGAACGTACACCAGTAGGGGTATATCAAGACCATTGGGTAGAATTTACTACTAAAGGTGGTAAACATGTTAAGTTTTGGGCTAGTTATCATGGAAAACAAGGTGGAACGTTACAAAAAGGATGGAAGAAAAGCAAGGTAGAGCATTCTGGAAATACGTACAAGCAAGATGTATATAACAATGTTTACTATGCAAAACATGTTGAATGGGGTCATAGAACAAGAAACGGCGGTAGAGTTCGAGGCAGATTTATGTTGAGGGCTTCCGTGAGTGAGGTTGGGCAGAGAATGCCTATCCGGATTAATGCGAAATTTAGAGAGTAC
>QWCO01002247.1_pt1 | contig 10957 bp, 9 predicted proteins | sample 1972611 | NCBI WGS metagenome assembly QWCO01 (sample SAMN09866706, study PRJNA288562) | Human oral metagenome isolate term1_saliva, whole genome shotgun sequencing... | reverse complement strand
GAAGTGTGCCAACACTAAACATATGTTCAAAAATCCCCGATTGCTTGAAACTAACATCTTCTACAGCGACAAGATCAATTACATTGGTGGAGCTTGAGATTATTACTCATCTTGTCCATGTTGAAAAAGGTGAAGCTCCAGCAGAAGCCTGTGCCGTAAATGGTGCGGCCAATACTGCATCCACTGTAATTAATTCTAGTGCTCCTACCACCGTTGTTGCCACCCAGCCAGTCACTTTTGCAAGCACTAGCGATACAGTCCCTCCAGTCATCGAAGTAATTGCTCCCGCCACTCCACCAGTCGAAGGCGTTGATACTAGTAGTACAACTTTTAATCCTCCAGCCAATTAGCCCCCCATAAAACAAAAAAATACCTGGCATTACCAGGTATTTTTTACGTATATTTATCGTTGCTTGAGTGCTAGCCTAATACGCTCTTCAATCGGCAGACTCGCATCAACTTTCGATAGTGCATCTGTTGCCTCCTTCAATGGGAAGCCGAGCGCCATCAAGGCATCCAGCGCCTCATCATTTTCTGGTTGACTTTGTACTGATACAATTTCAGTCGCACCGTATCTCGTTGGAAGACCCACTTTATCTTTCAAATCCACGATTACGCGTTCTGCAGATTTCTTACCCACGCCTGCTGCCTTGCTCACAAACGCTGCATCTGCATTGGCGATTGCGTTGCGTACTTCCTCTGGTGTTGCCAAAGAAAGAATTGCCATCGCCGCCTTCGGCCCCACTCCGTTCACTGAGATCAGCATTTCAAATATTTTCTTCGCCATTAAACTCGAAAATCCATACAGATCCTCAGAATTCTCCCTTATCGCATGGTATGTATAAAATTTCTTCTTCTCGCCCACGTTAGTTGCTTCAGCATCAATTTGTGATAACCCAAGCTCATACCCCACTCCATGAACATCAACAATAATTGAATTTAAAAATTTTTCGGAAACTTCTCCCTCAATGTGTGCAATCATATCACTATTTTATCACAGACAGATTTTCTCTCTCAGCCATGACTTTCTTTGGTATAATAAGCGTAAAGGTTTTAAAATGTCTGAACAACTCAATCAATTCTATTCTGTAGAGAATCAAGACCCCCAGGTCGTCAGTGGGGAAGCATCGCTCTCGAACCCTTATCAGCCTGAGCTACAACAACAATTTTCTGATCCCGAACTTGATCTTCTTTTAACACTCTCTTCAAGTCTTCAAGAACAAATTGGCATAAAATTGGAGAGCCCTAATTTAGTCACTACAGAACAGGACGATAGCCCTGAAAATGAATATGATGATAATGATGACTTTGAGGAAGAAGAGAACTACGAGAATGGATATGAGGACGAGGACGAGCGTATCGAATTTCGTGACAGCTACAAGAAAATCAATCAATATCCTCTCACTCCTGAAATTTACGAACGATTTCCGTTTCTTCACGAACTCCCACAAGGCGTCGCTGTTATGGGTGGTGTCGCCAGAAGCATTACTCGGCAATTTCTCACCGGCGACGTAGAACCAATTCGCGACATTGATCTCGTCCATATCAATGATCGTGAAGGCGATCAACCAGTTTCTCCTGAAGAGTTAGAGCATCTCTCTCAAAAATTTATGCCGGAAGATTATGCTTTTGGTCATGGCATCCAACCAGAGTCTTTCGAGCATTACTTCCGTACTCGTGACTTCACCGTTAATGAAAGTCTAATTTTAAATAATCAACTCTATTTTACCGAGTCTGCCAAGAATGATTTTCTGGAAAACATCATCCGACCTACTTACAAGGAATTACCAAATCATCAAGATGAATTAAGTAGTCGTCTCTTTCTCAAGGCCCTGATGATGCAAAGTGTTATCGCTGAATTCACCGACTCCATTCCGACCTTAGAAGATATTAATTATGTTGATCGTATTCGCACTTTTGATATAGCTCTCATGCTTAATAAATGCATTAGTCGTGGAGCAGAGGTCGCCCAAAGTTTTACAGCTAACCTAGTCGACTGGGATGTTATCTCGGAGGATTTCCTAGGTCGCCCACTCGCCGCCGCCAGGGACCTTCGTCAGGACTTATATAATTTTAACTATTATCCATCCGCCTATAAGCCAAACCAGGATTCATACTCAAATGAAAAATCTGATCGCGAGATTAAGGAGTATCTCAAATCAATCAACTTTAAGGAATTTGATCTGCCAGACTCAATGTCTAGGTTTCATACCTCAGATCCCAGTATTCGACTGGCTATCAAAGAATATGAAGAAGGTTCGACCGATCAGATTCGTCTACCTATTGATAAAGTTCCAATTAATCCCGATGATTACCCAGAGCGTTTTCATGGCCAATATGAAGACTATGATTTTGACTTTATTAATTCTGATGACTAAGCTATTACGCTTTTTTATCCTGCTATATCTTGGTATTTCTTGAGGAAACAGCTATTAGGGTAGCTATAGTAGTCATCTCTCTCGTATTCATAGGATAGTGGAATGAAAGACACAGTTAAGCGGCCACTCTTCTGTGTTTATCTAGGGCTAACTGAAGAGCTTTTTTGTAGGTGGTTTTACCAGTTAAACAGTCCATCATGGTCTGTTTTTCGCGTGTAGATAATTTCATGCCCTCCAGCCTAAGGTTAGAGTCTACAAAGCTAATCATCTCTTCATTCTTACTCATACACCTATTATACTATATCTTCTTAGCATATTCCTCTAGCTCTAAGTGGAGTGTTTATGGCTATCTTATTTTCTACTCCGTCAGTAGTGTTATTCTTGGGTTTTACTAAGCCAATCAGCCCATGTTCTTCCATCAGCTCTTTTGTAGCTCTCTGGGTTACTGAATATGTCGTTGAGTGTTCGTTGACTGTCTCGTTGAACTATTTGAAAACCCTTTAAGAAAGTTCTATAATCTTCGGCTGTCCAACCGTCAAAAGTCTGGTGGCTTTTTTCGTTTGGTGCGCCAGTATCCATATCCTTTTTTTCTATTTCTATTGCCATATATTCGCTAGCACCATTATGACTTGTTTTTATGCTGTTGGATATTACTTCATCAGAAGTCCCTTTGATTTTAAGCACTCTACATAGCGATAAGAGAGCAACATCGCCATCATGAAAGGCTAAATTAATAGCTCTTTTTTCTTGAGGTGTTAAATTATTTTCTGCATCATCAGTCAGATACACATCTGGTGTTTCACCAAAGAATATCTCTACTCTCGAATTCATCTCGTTAATACGTGGGTCTATATTGCCATCTCTAGCCCATTTTTCAGCTAAGATACCACGAGCTACATGGTATGCCGTCATGGCGGACTGGATGCCGTGCTCTCTTTCAAATTTTCCATGCCCGCCAGATTCATGCGCCGAATCTGTCTTGTGAACAAAGTCTTCACTATGTAAATTGAAATTCGGATTATCAAATATTTCATATACCGCTCTTGAAGTTCTTCCGTTACCATCAGCAAAAAGGTGCAAATTATTGACCGTATAATATGAAAGAGTCGCTCGATAATGATTGTCTTTTATTCCTTTTAATGCTTCGGTAGTATCGTTCAGGATAGCTCCTTGAACCTGTCGCGATGGCGCCATATGCTCACCAACTCGCACGTTATTTCTTACGCCACGTTCAGGCCTACCGACACCACGCAAAATGCCATTAAGCTTCATAAGATATTTATAAGCTCCATCACGGTTTAACTCTTGTATTCTACTATCAAAGGCTTCCTCATTTTGGCGTAATTCAGTCATCTTTGACAATTCCATCAGCCTCTGAGCTTTTTCGCTGTTACTTCGCTGTCGAGTTTTGTCTTCCGTAACTTGCTCTGTATTGCTACCTGGAAATGGTACATCCTTAAGAACATCCCATTCCGTACTCTAGTTGTAATTGTCTGATTGTTCGTGGTTGTATGTGTGCTCTAGCATTGGATACTCCTTAATTTATTATAATTATATATCCAAATCTATAGAAATTGAATTCGGCAAGAATTCGGCAAGTTATTAAAAGAGATCTTTCTTAAAGGTCAGAGCTTCGACCAATAAAAAATAACTTGGCGGAAGGGACAGGATTCGAACCTGCGAAGCGTTAACTTGCTGGTTTTCAAGACCAGTGCCATCAACCACTCGGCCACCCTTCCGCTAACTATTCTAACAGATTATTCGGCGTTCGTAAATACGTTTGTTACATCGTCGAGGTCATCAATTACATTTAGTAATTTATCAACTTTTTCTGCATCATCCTCGCTCACAGGTACTGAAGTGTTCGCAATGTAGCGAAGTTCTGCATTTTCAACAGTAAGTCCAGCATCAATCAAAGCCTGTCTGACTTTCATCAAGTCAGTCGCCTCTGTAATGACTTCGATACCTTCCTCGCCTTCGTTAGCATCCTCAGCTCCGCAATCAAGAGCTGTCATCAAAGCGTCTTCACCTTTTTCAGCAATTTCAATCACGCCCTTCCTAGCAAACTGGAACATCACGCTTCCAGGATCAGCCATGCGCCCACCATTTTTAGATAGAGCATTGCGTACTTCTGGCATGGTTCGATTCTTATTATCTGTTGCCACCTCAATAATGATACCAATTCCCGCAGGACCGTAAGCCTCGTAGGTTTCTTCAATCATTGCCGCCGCGCTTTTGTCGGTTGCTCTTGCAATTGCACGCTCAATATTCGCCTTAGGCATATTTGCCTTGCGTGCTTTTTCAAGCACCATCGCAAGCGTAGGGTTCATCGTCGGGTCGCCACCACTTCTTGCGGCAATCGCAATCTGGTTTGCAATCTTCGTAAAAGCTGCGCCGCGTTTTGCATCGACAATAGCTTTCTGGCGTTTCGTGGTCGCCCATTTACTGTGTCCTGACATCTTTTGACCTTCCTATTTTTATAATTTCTTCTCTATATTATACCATTAAAGCCGTACGAAATCTCTACTGATTGTCGCCATCTTGTCTTTTGGCAAATTAAATTTCTTCCCAGGCTGGTAATTTTTAATAGCTTCCAAGAAATTTAGTAGTTGAGGTCTAGTTAGTGATATGTGAGCCTCAAGACAAATCGACCGCAAAATCTCAGAATTCGTGGCGATCTCTTCTGTTTGAAAACAATCTCTTCTAAAAAATATCTCACCCTGTGAATTTTTCATCAGTATTGTTTCTAATAGATTTTCAAGATTTTTCTCAATCTCCTCGCGTAGACTCTTCTGCTTCTCGGTAAGCTCCAACACCACCACCTTCTTTTCCTTTTCCAGGCTTTTTAAGGATTCTCTGACTCGGTTGCGTAAATAGTCATCCTGATAATTCGTTGGGTCCTGTCGAAAACAGAGGTGATTCTCGCCCGCATAACGTAAAATATCAGTCTTATTCATCTTAAGGTCGACAAGTGGTCTCCTTATTTTGCTATTACCAAAAGGTGCCAAGCCCCGCCAGAAAGTTCCTCTAATCAAATTGATTGCCACTGACTCTAAAAGGTCATCGAGGTGGTGTGCCGTACAAATCTCCCCTTGATATTTATTCGCCACATGATATAAAAAAGCGTATCTTTTTTCTCTAGCTTCTTCCTCTGAAACACCTTCACCCAGTAGCAACTTTGATGATTCAAACGGTACTCCATACTCTTTACATTTTCGCTTAACAAAATCTTCGTCAAGATCTGCCGACTCTCTGGTGCCGTGATTAAAATGTGCCACCAAAATATTACCAGGTTCACTCTTGTAAAACATATCGAGTAGCACCATCGAATCAATCCCACCCGAAACTGCTAGAATTTTCTTCACTCTCAAATTATACCAAAATCTGCTCATTCCATCTCTACTCCATATCTGTTATAATTAACACATGAATTCAGACCATATTCGTAACTTCTGCATTATTGCTCACATCGACCACGGTAAATCCACTCTTGCTGATCGCATGATGGAAATCACTGCCACGGTCGAGAAGCGACAAATGAAGTCTCAACTTCTTGATTCCATGGAACTAGAACGTGAAAAGGGAATCACGATTAAGTTGACTCCTGTTCAAATGCACTACAAAGGTTATGAATTAAATCTTATCGACACTCCAGGTCACGTCGACTTTTCTTACGAGGTTTCTCGCTCACTCCAGGCCGTTGAGTCAGCAATTCTTGTGGTTGATGCCACTCAGGGTATTCAGGCCCAGACTCTCGCCAATGTCTATCTTGCTCTCGAGCAGGATCTGACGATTATTCCCGTGATTAATAAAATTGATCTTCCAGCTGCTGATGTCGAGAAAGTCTCAAATGAGATTATTAATCTCCTTGGCTGCAAGAAAGAGGAAATTATTCCAGTTTCTGCCAAAACTGGTCTCAATGTCGAAGCAGTACTTGATGCTATCATTAATAAAGCTCCAAGTCCAAAGGCCCCGCTTGATCTTAAAACCACCGTTGCTCCTGATCAGACTCGCGCCCTCATTTTCGACTCCTATTTTGATGATTATCGCGGTGTTGTCCTCTATGTCCGTATTTTTAATGGCCAAATCAAGAAGAACGACAATATTTTTATGATGGCGTCAAAAATTAATGGCATCGCTCTCGAAGTTGGCGTTTTAAAACCAGGTATGCAGCCAAAAGATAGTCTTTCTGAAGGTGAAGTTGGTTATATTGTGACCAACTTAAAAACCACTCGTGAGGCAAAAGTTGGTGACACCGTCACTCTCTATAAAAAACCCGCCAAAACTCCACTCCCCGGCTATAAGAATGTTCTTCCTTTTGTTTACGCTGGTTTCTTCCCAGTTTCAAATGATCAGTACAAGGACCTTAAAGAGGCCATCGAGAAACTTTCTCTTAGCGACTCCGCCCTCCGTTTTGAGCCTGAAAATAGCCCAGTTCTAGGTTTTGGCCTACGCATTGGTTTTCTCGGTCTTCTTCACATGGATATTATTAAGGAACGTCTTGAACGTGAGTTTAAACTAGATCTCGTTGTCACCAATCCTTCTACCAACTACCAAGTCCGCCTAAATTCTGGCGAAGAGCTCGAAATTAAGTCTGCCTCCAACCTTCCTGATACCAGTTATGTCGCCGAGATTCGTGAGCCATGGGTCAAGGGTGAAATTATTTTGCCAGTCTCCATGATCGGTAACGTCTTGACCCTTATTGTTGAGAAACGCGGCTTGCAGAAGAATATCTCCTATCTCGAAGATCGCGCTGTTATTTATTTTGAGGCCCCGATGGCCAACCTCCTGACTGATTTTTACGATCAGCTCAAATCTCTCACCTCTGGATATGCCAGCTTTAATTATGAAATTTCTGACTATCGTCCTGAGGATCTTGTACGTGTCGATTTTCTGATCGGTGGTGAGCGCATGGACGCCTTGGCGCTAATGTGTCACCGCTCCGAAGCAGATGCTATCGGTCGCACAATTACAAAGAAATTAAAAGAAGTAATCCCTCGTCAGAACTTTGAGGTTGCCCTGCAGGCTGCCATCGGTGCCAGAATTATTGCTCGCGAGACCATCGGTGCCTTCCGTAAAGATGTCACGGTCAAGATCCACACAGGTGATCGCGATCGTAAGGCTAAGTTACTTGAGAAACAAAAGCGTGGTAAAGCCAGGATGAAGCGTTTTGGTAAGATTGATATTCCATCCGAAGCCTTCACTGTTATGTTAAAACGCGACTAAGTGTGTGGTATTTATTTCTTCGACACGCTCAAGGCCGCTCGGCCAAGCTGATGGTCTCATCAATAAATACGCACACAAAAATCTTTCATCAAAAAACTAGCATCTTCGCAATGCTAGTTTTATTTTTAACAAGAAGACTCAATAACCATAAGTCAAATTAGATATTGCTCTGCACTCTAAGCTTATGGAGCCGATCTAAATTATTGAGTATTATTTGGGGTTTACTATTTATTTTTCTAAGACCGTAAGTTTGGGCATACTTTGGATTTTTTAGTGGTTTACTATTTATTTTTCTAAACTCATAGTCCTGAAGAGAGTATTGGTATTGTAGGTTTATTATTTATTTTTCTGAGACCATAAGCACGGCCGAGCGGCCTTGAGCGTGTCGAAGAAAAATAAATATAAACCTACTTCAGATATCTATAATGAATCAATAAACTCAACCAACCGATCAATAACATTGGCATATACCTCATCGCGGCTCCCGCTCGCAGGCACCTTAACCAACATCTTTAATTCATCGTAGTGATTAAGCACTGGCATAGTTTTTTCACGAAATTCTGCAAGTCTGGTTTCGAAAACCTCGATATTTGCATCATCCGCGCGCTCGCCACGATCATTTAGATCCTTGGCAGCCTCAAAGCGACCCATTACTTCTTCCTCTGTAAGATCAAGCATTACGACCGCTTTGATCTCATGACCACCAGCTTTTGCAGCTTCCATAATTTTATCCTCTTCGCCAGACCAGCGCCCTACACTTGATAAAACTAGGGAATCATTACGCAGTTCTTCTCGTGAAAAATAAGGCAAAATTATATCATAAAAGGTATTTGTCGGAATCAGTTTTCCGCTACCAGTCATATCTTCATTCTGCTCTGCTTCGTAAGCTCGAATAATAATTCCAGAAGATAAAAACTTCGCTTTAAGATCCTCAGCCAGTCGCATCCCCACCGTATCCTTACCACTCATCGGTAACCCAAAAATGTTTAGGCTCCCACTTTCCAGCCAACTTTTAATTTTTTCAAGTTTTTCATTCAAGTTCATTTTTTCCATATCTAATTATATCATGGCTTAAGTCTGTTGATTTCCATGTTCTTTTGAAGCCAAAACTATCTTTTCTTTTTAAATTGTTTATGTTATAACTGAAACATACAAGGTCATAAAAATCCCAAATGGGAATCATAATGTTTATTAAAATAAACACCAAAAACAAACAAAAATTAGCTATCAATAAATTTTTTCATCTACTCCCGCCTGTTCTTTTAGGTTTTGCCACTCTTATTTTTTCCATTACAACACTTTTATTTTCACAGATAAAAACTTTTGCTGCTCCCGGAGCCCCTTCAGGAACACCTGGTATCTTGGCTTTCTCAGTCAACAAGCCAACAATTAATCTCCACTTCACTAGTTCTGAAATTCAGTCCAATACTTTCAAATCCGACACCGCAGTTTTATGGTGTAACGCCCCTAATCCTACGGGTTTCTCTGTATTTCTTTCTAGTATTGACGAAGATACTAGTCTAAAACATTCGGAATCATCAGTCACGACTCAAATACCGTCAATCACGGCGCCTCAATTTGGCAGTATCTCTACTCCGCAAACTTGGGGCTATCGCATGCCGGATAAGGCAACTGAAGGCTGGAAGCCAATTCCAAAAAATAGTAACCCAGATAAAATCTATACAACCAATTATGGAGGTGCGACAAAAGTTGATGCTGACTTTGGCGTAAAAGCTAGTTCCAATCTCCCATCTGGCGTTTATTCTAAGCGGGTTGTTTTTACCCTTGTCACAAATCGCGCCCCCACCATGGCTACTTTAAAAGTCGGTCAAGATTTCTTATCCACCATTGGTTCCCTAGATGGGTTATCAGGTATCAAAGAATTTAAGAAAGCCTCCTCTGCTCCCGCTCCAGGCACTAGTACGAAGATTGCTTCCACGGCAGACTCCGAAATGCCCGCCTATCTCTGGTATGACTCTCCCTCAAAAACCGTCTTCTGGTGGAGCGATGCCGATACCGTATACGCTAATGAGGATTCTAGTCACATGTTCTCTGGCCTCGGCGACGTTGAGCGTATTGATATGACCGGCATTAATGCTAGTCGTGTAAAGAATATGAGTTCAATGTTTCATAGTGGTAAGAATATTTATAAACATATTGAACTCAGTAGCTTCGATACTAGTAACGCTGAGGATATGAGCTATATGTTTGCAACACATGGTAAGAAAACTATGGAAAATATCGATCCGATTGATTTCTCAAGGTTTAATACAAGTAAAGTTAAAAATATGGAGTACATGTTCGCCGGCTCCTTCCTGCCATCAATCGATATTCATAATTTTAATACTTCCAATGTAACCAACATGCGCTTTATGTTTTCTGACTTAGGTAAGAGTATGGAGTTAGATCTCTCTGGTCTCGATGTTCGCAAAGTTGTAAATATCCAACGTTTCTTTTTACGAAGTGAAGACAAGATTACTTCACTAAACATGTCAGGCTGGGATCTAAATTCCATTAACGATATGTCGCGATTCTTTTCTGGTATGAAAAATCTCACTCATTTAAACCTTCAGGATTTTAAAACTACAAATGTCACCAATATGGCGCATATGTTTGTTGGCGTGAGTAAGCTTGCAGACCTCGATCTCTCGAGCTTCGATACTAGTAAAGTTACAAATATGCAAGGCATGTTTAATAATATGGGTTCCCTCAATAATATCAACCTCTCGAGTTTTGATACTAGAAATGTTACTGATATGTCGCTAATGTTTTCGATGAATGTCGCAATGACTCCTCCAATCTCCAGACTTGACCTCTCCAACTTCGATACTAGTAACGTTACAAATATGTATAGAATGTTTACGGGGCTTTCAAACTTAACAGAACTTAAGATTCAATCATTTAATACAAAAAAGGTTACGAATATGGTCAGTATGTTCTCTAGGTCCTTCATGAATCCAGCTAATGGTATTCTAGACATCTCAAACTTTGATACCAGTAATGTCACCGATATGAGCGGTATGTTCTTCGACTCTAAGCTTAAAACTATCTATGCTAGCCCAAGTTTTGTAACAACTGCTATTATAGTTTCACCAACTTCACCGAATAACCCATTCATGAACAACACTAATCTAGTCGGCGGCAATGGCACTCATTATATTTTTCCAAATACTAGTAGTCAGTATGCTCACATTGATGCACCAGGCAACCCAGGCTACTTCACTCGAAAACCATAATCATTAACAGTTATTCTTAATCTATCTTTTAAAGCTTTTTGCCAACTAAATCCCCACAAAATCCCTTGCTCCTCACTTTCCGCTCATGCTATAATTAATAATACTTAAGGTTATTTA
>QWCO01002706.1_pt1 | contig 10978 bp, 19 predicted proteins | sample 1972611 | NCBI WGS metagenome assembly QWCO01 (sample SAMN09866706, study PRJNA288562) | Human oral metagenome isolate term1_saliva, whole genome shotgun sequencing... | reverse complement strand
CTGAACCATACAAAGGTAAAGGTATTAAATATGTTGATGAAGTTATCTTGCGAAAAGCAGGAAAGGCAGGTAAGTAATGTCTAAAGCATTAGCACTTAAAAAGCAAAACTTGGCTTTGAGAAAAGGTCGCGTTCGAGCAAAAATTTCTGGAACAGCTGAACGACCACGCCTAACTGTATCTATAAGCAATTTGCATGTTTCAGCTCAACTTATCGACGATGTTGCTCAAAAAACTCTTGTTTCGGCAACAACTGTTGGTTCAAAAGCTAAAGGTTCAAAAACAGAACTTGCTGCAAAAATTGGTACAGAAATCGCCAAAAAAGCAAAGAAAGCTAAAATTAATACAGTAGTATTTGACCGAAATGGTCGCCAATATGCAGGTCGCTTGCACGCTTTGGCAGATGCTGCTCGTAAGGAAGGATTGGAGTTCTAATTATGGCTGAAGCTCAAAAAACTCAGGCTCCACGCCGAAATAACGACCGAAACAATCGAAATAACGGTCGAAAAAATGATCGTCGAAATAATAATCGACACCAAGAACGCGAAGAGAAACAGTTTGAAGAATTAGTGATTAATATCGATCGCGTTTCTCGTGTTGTTAAGGGTGGACGCCGATTCCGCTTTAAAGCACTTGTTGTTGTAGGTGACCGCAAAAACAAAGTTGGCGTTGGTGTAGCTAAAGGTCAAGACGTGACTGCAGCTATTGCTAAAGCAACAAATGTTGCAAAGAAAAACATGATTGAAATCGCGCTTGAAGGCGATACAATTCCACATGAAGCCGAAAAGAAAGTAACTGGTGCTCACGTTCTTTTGAAACCTGCTGCTCCTGGTACTGGTATTATCGCTGGTGGTGTTGTTCGACAAATCATTGGTGTAACAGGTATTCGAAACATGCTTTCGAAATCGCTTGGTTCAACAAATAAAGTTAATATTGCTTACGCAACTATAGATGCTTTGAAGAGCCTTGTCCCTAAAGAGCAATGGTTAAATGCACCAAAAACTAAAAAGGAGACTAAGTAATGAAATACAATGAACTCCAAGTTTCTGCAAATAAAGATAGGATCCGTGTTGGTCGCGGTATCTCAGCTGGTCGTGGTAAAACTGCTGGCCGTGGTACAAAAGGTCAAGGTGCTCGAACAGGTAAAAAACTTCGTGCAACTTTCCAGGGTGGTCAAAACCCACTTGTTCAAGCGACTCCAAAAGCTAAAGGATTCAAATCTTTGCGAAAACCAGCTCAAGTTGTTTATCTTGATCATCTAAATGATCTAGCTGGTGAAGTTGATAACTTCCGACTATTTGAAGAAGGATATATTGAAACTCCTTTCCACAAAGTTAAAGTTATCTCTCGAGGTGAATTGAACGAAAAAGTTACTTTGAAAGTTCAAGCGGCTTCAAAATCGGCTATCGAAGCTATCGAAAAAGCTGGTGGTAAATTTGAAAAAGTTGCTACACCTTTGAAAAAGTCGGTAAAAGAAGATAAGTAATTCTTTTTAAAACATTTAAAACAGCTCATTTTGGGCTGTTTTATTTTTATATTAAAATATTGAAAACTGGTTTTTTTTGATTTTTATGATAAACTATACATATGACAGAGGAAAATATAATTTCAATAAAAGATTTTAAACTGTCGTTTGGTGATAAAAAAATCATTCATGGGCTAAGTTTTAATGTTAAAAAAGGTGAAGTTTTTGGTTTTTTAGGTTCAAACGGAAGTGGAAAAACAACAACAATACGAGCTCTTCTAGGCATTTATCAGGCAGATTCTGGTGAGCTTTTGATTAATGGTGAGAAATTTTCTCCCGAAAAAGTTGGTGCGATTGGTTATCTACCCGAGGAGCGCGGACTTTATAAAAAAGAAAAAGTTATTGATGTGATGCAGTATTTTGGGCAACTTAAAGGGCTTTCAAGAAAAGAAGCTCGAGAGTTTTCGCGAAAATATTTAAAACGTGTTGGCTTAGAAGATAAAGCGAACTCAAATATTGATAAGCTTTCGGGCGGCCAGCAACAAAAAATTCAGTTAGGAATTACCATAATGGGAAAGCCTGAGTTACTTATTTTAGATGAGCCAACAAAAGGTTTCGACCCTGTTAATCGTGAACTTTTAATGGATATTATTAAAGAGGAAAATACTCGTGGTGCCACAATTATGATGGTGACCCATCAGATGGAGGAAGTCGAAAAAATCTGTGATCGCGCATTACTTTTGAAGAATGGAAGAATGAAAGCTTATGGTACAGTTGATGAAATTCGAAACAAATTTGGAGAACAGCGAATTATTCTTGAATTTGTGGGAGAGTTACCAAAGAGCGATAAATTCGGAATAATTAAAGAAGAAACAAACTATGCAGAACTTTCATTAAGGGCGGATTCACAAGAAATTTTAAAAGAGCTAGTTTCGAAGGATCTGCAAATTATAAGCTTTAAAGTTCAAAAATCAACTTTGAACGAGATTTTCTTGAATATTTATGGCGAAGAGAATGAAGTGGAAAATGAGGTAAAAAATGTATAATCTAGGAACAGTTTTAAGGTTCGAAATCTTCCGTGCACTAAAAAAACCAACTTTTTGGATTGCAATTTTTGCGATTCCTGCAATTTATGGTGTAATGTTCATGTTTGGAGCAATTTCTGGATCGCAAGCAAAAGAGAATCAAGAAAAGTTATCTAAAGAAAGTTTTTCATTTCAGATTCAAGATGAAAGTGGTTTGGTTTCGAAAGAACTTATTTTGCAGCTGAAGGGTGATTTTTCGAACGATAAACAAAAGACAATCGAAGCTGTAAAAAAAGGAAAGCTTGATGCATTTTATTTCGTACCAAAAGATTTAACTGTTGAAAAAGTCGAGATCTATGGAAAAAACACAAATATTAATGAAAATGCTAAATATTCGGCTGTTTTGAAAACTATCTTGAAAAATTCTGGCGTTCAGGCGACAAATAAAAATCAGCTAGCCCTAATTAATGAAACTTATAAAACTGAACAAACTTTTTTCAAAAACGGCGAAAAATATGACCAATTCCCAGGAATGATTGTACCAGGAATATTCTTAGCGATTTTCTATTTTGTTACAGTTTTTCTTTCGAATCGAATGCTTACAAGCACGACTGAAGAAAAAGAAAACCGTGTAACGGAGATGATTTTAACTAGTATTTCGGCCAAAACTTTGATTTTGGGAAAAATTATTTCAATTATGGTTTTAGGCATTGTTCAAATTTTAACAATAATCGTACCGATTATAATTGGGTTTGTAGCTATTTCAAGCATTGGCACACTCGCAAAAGACTTAAACTTACCAGATTTAATGCCAATTGTTTCAGCTATTAAATGGGATTTTGGTGCAATTGCAATTTCTGCTGTAATTTTAATTGCTGGATTTATGATGACAACAGGATTTATTGTTGCGCTCGGCTCGGCGATGCCAACTGCACAAGAGGCTTCAAATTATTTTGCAGCAATTATTATGCCGCTAATGATGCCATTTTTCGTGTTTCCTTCATTCCTCTCAAGCGAGCCAAGTACTTTAACAATCTTCTTGAGCTATTTCCCACTAACTTCACCAATTTCTTTACTTCTTCGAAATATGTTGGGAACTTTGAGCTTAACGGAAGCTTTTATTGGAATTTCACTTCTTGTCATTTTTGCTATTTTTGCCGTTTGGCTCGCTGTGCGAATCTTCCGCTTTGGAACAATTTCTTACGGTTCAAAAGTAAATCTCAAAAGTATTTTTTCGAAAAAGAAAATTGCTTAAATTGACTTAAAAAATTAACAAGAGTCGCTCGGAAAAGGGGCGGCTCTTGACTTTTATTGTAAAAAGTTGTATAATTTAAAAGATTTTCAAAATCAAAAAACTTGGAGGTGGAACCTTATGTTTAGCGAGCAAATTTTTACGAAAGTATTTGAAAAGTCTTTCAATGATGAAGTTGATTATACTGACCGTAAAGGATCCTTGATATACTTTAAAGGTGAAGTATATTCGATGAAATATAATTGTCTAAATAAATCAATAGCCTTTTTTGACAGATTCAAAGATAGAATTGGAACTGTTTTTTTACATAGTGGATCTGACATATTTTTCGAAATTGATCCATCAACCCCTTTTGGCTATCATATTGTACTTTTCAAACATGAACTCGAAAAGTACATAGAGTTAAACCAAAAGAAAACTCGTCGTAAGTTTATTTCTAGATAATATAACTTTATCACCTTAAGCCTCATTTTGGGGCTTTTCTTTTTTCGAAAAAATGAATTTTAAGGATTTTTTAAGTAAAGCGTGATAAAATAATTATATATGAGAATTTTGATTGTTGAAGATGAACGAAAAATTGCGCGTGCGCTCGGGCGAGCTTTGAAAAACGAAAAATATGCCGTAGATATTTCGCACGATGGGACAGATGCTTACGCGATGATTGGAATGATTGATTATGATTTATTGATTTTGGACAGAATGATTCCGGGAGATTACGATGGTTTGAGTTTAACTAAAAAGCTCCGTGAAGAAGGGAAAACTGTACCAATCTTGCTTTTGACTGCATTGGGTGAAATTCGTGATAAAACTGAAGGATTAGATGGTGGTGCAGATGACTATTTAACGAAACCTTTTGCTTTAGATGAACTCCTAGCACGCGTTCGTGCTTTACTTCGAAGGCCACAAACCCAAGCCGAAACTATTCTAAAAATTACAGACTTATCGCTAGATTTAAACACACACGAAGTTTTTCGAAATAATCAAAAAATTGAACTTACAAATAAAGAATTTTCACTTTTGGAATATTTGGTGAGAAATGCTGGGCGACCAGTTTCGAAAGAGCAAATTATTGCTCATGTCTGGGATTATGATGCAGACATTTTGCCGAATAACATTGAAGTTTATATTAGTTATTTGCGCGAAAAAGTCGATAAACCTTTCAAAAATAAACTAATTAAAACCGTTCGTGGCTTGGGGTATAAAATTGATGAAGAATAAAAAACATTTGAAATTTGGCGGCGATATTTTTAAAAGTGCTTATTTCAGCCTTTCGATGCTATATTTTTTGATTTTACTAGCGATTGTTGGAATTTTTAATATTGTAATTTTTTATTCAATCAATACGAATACTATGGAAATTTCCGCACCACTTACCGAAACGAATTTTTCGAAAGATAAAAATAGTAGCTATGGAACAGACGAAATTCGTGAAAAAATTATCACTGCAAGAAATAGACGAGCTGGCGAGCAAATCACTGAAGCAATTTTAATTTTGGATTTTTCAATTCTGTTGGCTGGCGGTATTGGTAGTTTTTGGCTGGCACGACGAGCTTTAGAACCTCTTGAAAAAGCTCACAAATTACAGTCTGAATTTGTTTCGAATGCGAGCCACGAAATTCGAACGCCACTTGCGGCGATCCAGCTTGAAACTGAAATAATCCTAAAAGATAAAACAGCCTCAAAAGATGAGCTTCGTGAAATTCTGGAAAGCAATTTAGAAGAGGCAAAAAGTTTAACTGCTATGGTAAAGATGCTTCTCAGCCTTTCAAAAATTAATGAAAGAATTCCTCTTTCTGCTGTCAATTTAAATGAAATCGTTAAGGCAAGAGTTTCGAAATTTCCAGATGCTGAAAAGCGAATTATTTTTGAAGGTGGAAAAGATTTTATCGTTCAAAATAATGAAACGGCAATCGATGAAATGGCGATGATTTTGATTGACAATGCGCTAAAATATAATGTTTCGAAAGAGCCGATTGAAGTGAAGATTTTTAGGCAAAATCGACAAGCTGTTTTATCTGTTTCGAATTTTTCGAATGAGATCCCACAAGATGAATTGAATAAGTTTTTTGATCGATTTTATAGATGTGATAAAGTTCGAAGTTGTAATAATCACACGGAAGGCTATGGCTTAGGTCTTGCGATCGCAAAAAAGATAGTAAATGAAACAAACAGCGTAATTTTAGCTAAAAATGAACGAATTGCTAAAACTGAAAAATTTAAAACAACTTTTGCCGTCGCTATGCGATTTTCGAAATAAGATTTTGATATAAAACCCTTGCTTTTTAGGGATGAATGTGCTAAAATTATGGGTGAACTTTATTTACGTAAATGTAAAACTTGGCTATGCGAGGGTCGTAACAGGGAAAACCCACTTTCGAAACCACGCGAATGCCAAGCTTTAATCGTGGAAAGTTTACTAATATTAAGCTTTAATCGTGGAAAGTTTACTAATATTAAATTAATGGGAGCATAAGTGAAATGAAAACACTTCTCGGTACCAAAATTGGTATGACCCAAATCATCGGCGAAGACGGCGTTGTTACACCAATTACGCTTGTTCAAGCCGGCCCTGTAACTGTGACTCAGGTTAAAACCGTTGAAACAGACGGCTACAACGCAGTTCAAGTGGCATTTGGTGAGGGTAAGAACCTGAGCAAGGCCGTGGCTGGACATGTAAAACCAGCAGAGGTAACTCCGAAGCATCTTCGTGAGTTCCGCGTTGACGAAATTCCTGCGGATATAAAAGTTGGCGCTAAAATTAATGTTGAAGCTTTCGAGCTTGGAGACATTGTTAATGTAACTGGAACAAGCAAAGGTAAAGGTTTTGCTGGAACAGTTAAGCGACATAACTTTAACACAAGCAAGAGCTCACACGGTGGAAACGGAAACGTGCGTCGTGTTGGTTCAATCGGATCAATGTATCCACAAAAAGTCTTCAAAGGTAAAAGAATGCCTGGACGAATGGGACACGATAAAGTTACTGTTAAAAATCTAACAGTTGCCTATATCGATGTAGAAAATAACTTAATTGGGCTAAAAGGTGCTGTTCCAGGACCAAAGAAAGGTCTTGTTAGCATTGGAGGTAAAGCATAATGGCTGAAAAAACAACTCTTCCAAAAAGCGTTTTTGCAGTTGAAGTTCGAAACCATGAACTCTTGAAGCTTGCCTATGACGCTTATCTTGCTAATAACCGCTTAGCAAGCGCTACAACAAAACAACGCGGTGAAGTTCGCGGTGGTGGTAAAAAACCATGGCGACAAAAAGGAACTGGTCGCGCACGATTTGGATCAATTCGGAACCCAATCTGGCGAGGCGGTGGTATTGTTTTTGGACCACGTGGTAATGAAAACTATACTAAGAAAATTTCAAAAACTTCAAAACGAGTTGCTCTTCGACAAGCTTTGACAGGCAACAAATAATATTAGTGAAGCTTTGCTTGTTTCACCAATGTATCTAAATGTGTTCGACATTTTGAACGCTGATCACATTGTTATTGCACCAAAAGCAATTGAAACAATTGAAAACTGGTTAGGAGGAGAAAAATAATGGCGATCAAACCTATTACTCCACGAGCAACCGAGAAAGCTTATGCTCTTTCTACAACAAAAAATGTTTACGTATTTAATGTACCGCTAACTTTGAATAAAAATCAAATCAAAGAAGCGATTGAAAAAGAGTTTGAAGTAACTGTAACTGGTGTTCGAACTGTTGTTCAAGCTGGTAAAGTTAAACGAATCAACAAATCTCGAAATCCAAAACGATACGTTGCTGGTTCAACAACTCAAAAAGATATCAAGAAAGCTTACGTGACTGTAAAAGAAGGCGATAAAATTGCAATCTTTGAAAGCGCTGAAGCTGAAACTGCTGAGGAGAAGAAGTAATGGCTATTAAGAAATATAATCCTACAACTCCTGCTCGACGCGGTATGACGACTGAAGACTATAGCGAAATCACAACTCGAAAACCGCTAAAAAGTCTTTTGAAAGCAAAAAAGCAAAATGCTGGACGTAACAACTCTGGTCGAATTACAGTTCGACACCGAGGTGGTGGTGTTAAGCGACATTACCGAATCTTAACTCACAAATTGCCAACAGGTTTGACTTTAACAGTTCGAGAAATCGAATATGATCCAAACCGAAGTGCGCGAATTGCCCGAGTTCAAGATCAAAATGGTAAATTCTACTATGTATTGGCTGATACATCAATGTTCCAAGGAAAAGTTTTCCAAACTGGTAAAAAAGACATTGAAATTGAAGCCTCAAACCGAATGCCACTTTCAGAAATTCCTGTTGGTTCATTGATCTATGCGATTGAAATCACACCAGGAAAAGGTGCGCAAATGGTTCGTTCAGCTGGTGCAAAAGCTCAGTTGATGGCTAAAGAAGGTGATTACGCACAAGTTAAACTACCTTCAGGCGAAGTTCGAAAATTCCGATTGGAAGCAGAGGCAACTCTTGGAACAGTTGGAAATATTCAACACCAAAATATTAAACTTGGTTCTGCTGGTCGCAAACGCCGCAAGGGTATTCGTCCAACAGTTCGTGGTGTTGTTATGAATGCCGTAGACCACCCACACGGTGGTGGTGATGGTGGACGACACGGAATTGGCCGTTCAACTCCACGCACACCTTGGGGTCAACCAACTCTCGGTTATAAAACTCGCCGACGCAAGAGTACTAATAAATTTATCGTGAAGAAGAAATGGTTGGTCGAACTATCGCTGTTCACAATGGTCGATTGCATATTCCTGTTTATATTTCAGAGAATATGGTTGGACATAAACTTGGTGAATTTGCTCCAACACGCAAATTCCGAAAACACGGCGGAAAGGATAAGAAATAATGGCTAATGTAACAACTCGTGCCTATATTAAAGGTATTGGTCAGACTCCACGAAAAGTTTCGATCGTGGCAAGTCTTGTTCGTGGTCGAACTATTGCTGACGCATTAGTAATTCTTGACCACACTCCACGCCGAAGTGCTTTAGCTGTTAAAAAAGCTATTCAATCAGCTGCAGCTAATGCAAAAAACAATGATAATGCTGATCCAAAAACTCTTGTAATCACAACTTTGTCGGTTACTGCTGGATCACGATTGAAGCGATTTAAACCTCATATGCGAGGAATGGCGCTTCCTTTCCAAAAGAAAACTTCAAATATTTTGGTCGAAGTTTCTGGCGTTGTTAAAGAGAAAAAAGCTCCAGCTAAAAAAGCTGAAGTAAAGACTGCTACTAAGAGCAAATAATGGGTCAAAAAGTTAATCCAATTAGCTTCCGTTTGCAAGCTCATAAAAACTGGGATTCACGATGGTTTGCTCAGAAAAAAGATTTTGCGAAATTCTTGATTGAAGACGACAAAATTCGAAAAACTATCGAAAAACGATTTGAAAGCCGACCAACTATTGATCGGATTGAAATCGAACGAACAGAAAACCTTATTACGGTTTCAATTCATACTGCAAAAGCTGGTGTTGTAATTGGTCGTGGTGGTGCTGGTGTTCAAGAGTTGAAAACTCAACTTGAGAAATTGGTTAGCCTACCTGTTCGAATCAATATTGAAGAAGTTCGTCGACCTGAACTTTCAGCCAAATTGGTTGCTGAAAATATTGCGCGACAACTTGAACGTCGAATTAACTTTCGACGAGCAGTAAAAATGGCTCTTCAAAATACAATGCAGGCTGGTGCGAAAGGTGTTCGAATTGAGGTTGCAGGTCGTTTGAACGGTGCCGAAATGAGTCGCCGAGAGAAATTCTCGGAAGGATCAGTGCCACTTCATACGATTCGTGCAGATATCAATTATCACGGAGCACGTTCACAAACTCCTGCTGGTATTATTGGTGTGAAAGTTTGGATTAATAAAGGTGAAAGGAATATTAAGTAATGGCTATTTTGTTACCAAAGAAAACCGCTCACCGAAAAGTTCGAAAGGGTAAAAATCCAGGCCGAGCAACTCGTGGAAATACTGTTGCTTTCGGTGATTACGGATTAATGAGCCTTGAAAACGAGCGAATCAACTCACGACAAATCGAATCAGCCCGAACTGCGATGACTCGTTATATTAAACGTGGTGGTCAAGTTTGGATTCGAATCTTCCCTCATACGCCAGTTACTCGAAAACCACAAGATGTGAAAATGGGTAGCGGTAAGGGAAATCCAGAATTCTTTGTGGCCAAGGTTAAAGCTGGAACAATTATGTTCGAAATGAACGGTGTTTCAGAAGAAGTTGCACGCGAAGCTATGCGACTTGCCGGTCACAAACTTCCAGTAAAAGTTAAATTCGTAAAGAAAGGTGAAATCTAATATGGCGACTACATTGACAGGTGTTGTTTCTAGCGCTAAAGCTGACAAAACTATCACCGTAACAGTTCATAGCCGTGAAACACACCCTATTTACGGCAAACAATATACTGTAACTCGAAAATATGCTGCTCATGATGAAAACAATGAAGCTGGTGAAGGCGACAAAGTTGTTATAAAAGAAGTTCGACCAATTTCGAAAACTAAAAGCTTTGCTTTAGTTGAAGTTGTTGAAAAAGCTCGAGGTTCAGTAGAATTGAAAGAGGAGGCGTAATGATTCAACAAGAAAGCCGACTTAAAGTAACAGATAACAGTGGTGCAAAAGAAATCCTTTGTATTCGTGTCCTTGGCGGTTCGAAACGCCGCTACGCACGAGTTGGTGATATCATTGTTGCTACTGTTAAAGATGCCAACCCAACTGGTAACGTTAAGAAAAAATCAGTTGTGAAAGCTGTTGTTGTGCGAACACGTGATCAAATTCGTCGAAAAGATGGTTCAACTATTTGTTTTGATGATAATGCGGCCGTAATTATTGCTGACGACAAAACTCCAAAAGCGACTCGTGTATTTGGTCCAGTGCCACGCGAACTCCGTGATTTGGGATATAGCAAAATTATCAGCTTAGCTCCGGAGGTGCTCTAATATGGCGTTAAATGGAATTGTTAAAGGTGATAATGTTGCAATTATCAGTGGAAAAGATAAAGGTGTAACTGGAGAAGTTGTAAAAGTTCTTCCAAAGAAAAACGCCGTTTTGGTTGAGGGTGTTGGTAAAAAACATCGCCACATCAAACCAAATCAATTCAATCCACGTGGTGGAGTGAAGGATATTCATGTTCCAACTCCAATTCACAAAGTTAAAAAAGTAGAAGCTAAAAGCGCTAAATCAAGCAAAAAAGGAGATAAATAATGGCTAAAACTACTGTTTATGTTCCTCGCTTGAAAAC
>QWCO01001807.1_pt1 | contig 10982 bp, 8 predicted proteins | sample 1972611 | NCBI WGS metagenome assembly QWCO01 (sample SAMN09866706, study PRJNA288562) | Human oral metagenome isolate term1_saliva, whole genome shotgun sequencing... | reverse complement strand
CGACACCGAAACCCTCGTCCGCGTACACGAACCCTTCAGCGTCATGGACTTCATCCAAGCCAACCCGCGCCATTCCTGGTCGCTGCCCAAAGCCCTTGAGCGCATCCAGCAAGCCGAAAGCGGCGTCGTCATCCTCCTGCACCGCACCGAAGACGGCGCCACCCTGCTCGACCGCACCCTGCCCAAAGGCGCCAACCAAGCCTACAAATGGGACAGCAAAAGCTACGGCATCGGCGCACAAATCCTCGCCGGCCTCAACGTCGGCAAACTGCGCGTGTTAGGACAGCCCTCCGCCTTCACCGGACTGACCGGCTTCGGCTTGGAAGTTGTCGGCTTTGAAGAAGCAGAAAACAAATAAACCGTCCGTCTTATCAAAAGGTCGTCTGAAATCCCGATTCCGGTTTTCAGACGACCTTTTGCTATAAATTACCTGATTCAGCCAACCTCCCATGAAAATTATTACTATAATTTATTTAAAATAAAAATAATTATAAAATAATTCAAGAATAATTTTTATTGTATTTAAAATATAAATATAGCATAATACTCATCATCAAAAAGGATATTCTCCTCCTAATATTTTATTTAACTCTAAAAACAAAAGGATATAATTATGTCCAATAGCTATATCGACCGCCGCACAGAAATATATAACCAACGAAATCAAAACAAGATTACGTTGAGTTTACGTTTATCCATTAAAGATGATTTGATTTTGCAAGAGCTTGCCGATGCTTGGGAAACAACCCGCCAAGACATCATTAATGATTTAATTCAAGAATTCATTATTCAAGACTGGGAGAACAAACGAATGATTGACAAACAAAAAGACGAAGAATTTGATAATTCAACTACAACACGATATTTCTTATTAAATACTAATAGCGCCAACGACCTGGAAGACCATAATTTCATGATGACAAACCAAGTAGCTGCTGCATTTGAAGATGGCTACAAAGAAAAAATCTGTCGGATTAAAAAAGGAGACTATGTATTCCTATACGCCTCCGGACAAGGAATTGTTGCATATGGTCAAGCAACAGGAATCGTAGAGAAAACTCATCATTATGGCGTTGATAATAAAACATTTTTTCAGAAACTAGAACATTTTGTCGATTTAAGTCAAAATCCAATCAAAGCAAGACAGGTTAAATCCATTTTGGGACGTTCTTTTCCTTTTGCCCAAACATTATCTCAGATTACTGATGGGGAAAAACTTTTGGAGAATCTCAAATAAGACAAAGTAAGGCTACAAGTATCCTGTAAAACGGCAGTTAAATTTCAAAAGGTCGTCTGAAATCCCAATTCCGGATTTCAGACGACCTTTTGCTATAATACCCGCCAGTTTGAAAACGGAAGAAACCCATGTCCCGAATCGCCGCCCTGCCCGACCACCTCGTCAACCAAATCGCCGCCGGCGAAGTGGTCGAACGCCCCGCCAACGCCCTGAAAGAAATCGTCGAAAACAGCATAGACGCAGGCGCGACGGCGATTGAAGTCGAGCTGGCAGGCGGCGGCATCCGCCTCATCCGCGTCAGCGACAACGGCGGCGGCATCCACCCCGACGACATCGAACTCGCGCTCCACCGCCACGCCACCAGCAAAATCAAAACCTTAAACGATTTGGTACACGTCGCCAGCATGGGCTTTCGCGGCGAAGGCTTGGCAAGCATCGCCTCCGTCAGCCGCCTGACACTGACCAGCCGCCAAGACGGCAGTGCGCACGCGACCCAAGTCAAAGCCGAAGACGGCAAACTCAGCAGCCCCACCGCCGCCGCCCATCCCGTCGGCACCACCATCGAAGCCGCCGAACTCTTCTTCAATACCCCCGCGCGGCGCAAATTCCTCAAATCCGAAAACACCGAATACGCCCACTGCGCCACCATGCTCGAACGCCTCGCGCTGGCGCATCCGCACATCGCCTTCTCGCTCAAACGCGACGGCAAGCAAGTGTTCAAACTCCCCGCCCAAAGCCTGCACGAACGCATAGCCGCCATCGTCGGCGAAGACTTTCAGGCGGCATCCTTAGAAATCGACAGCGGCAACGGCGCGCTGCGGCTCTACGGCGCCATCGCCAAACCCACCTTCGCCAAAGGTAAAACCGACAAACAATACTGCTTCGTCAACCACCGCTTCGTACGCGACAAAGTCATGCTCCACGCCGTCAAACAGGCATACCGCGACGTATTGCACAACGCCCTCACTCCCGCCTTCGTCCTCTTCCTCGACCTGCCGCCCGAAGCCGTGGACGTCAACGTCCACCCCACCAAAACCGAAATCCGCTTCCGCGACAGCCAGCAGGTACACCAACTCGTGTTCCACACCCTCAACAAAGCCCTCGCCGACACCCGCGCCGACTTGACCGAAAGCGTCGGCAACGCAGGCGAAGTGTTGCACGAAATCACAGGCATCCGTCCCGCGGCAACGTCGTCTGAAAACGAGCATAATCAGTTTCTCCAAAACCCGACCGCGTCGTCTGAAAACATTTTCGCCACCACACCAAGCACACACGCTTCCGAACCGCGCAACGCCTTCAGTTCAGGCAAAACCGCCCCCATGCCCTATCAGGCAGCACGCGCGCCGCAGCAACGCAGCCTGTCCCTGCGCGAAAGCCGCGCCGCCCTCAACACCTACGCCGAACTCTTCAAAAACACCGCAGCCGATGAAGCAGACATAGAGTTGGCACAATTCGAACAAGCCCGCTTCGGTACCACGTCCGCCACGTCGTCTGAAACCCCTGCCCACACCTTTTCAGACGACCCCAAACCCGAACTGCCGCCGCTAGGCTTCGCCATCGCCCAACTATTAGGCATCTACATCCTCGCCCAAGCCGAAGACAGCCTGCTGCTCATCGACATGCACGCCGCCGCCGAACGCGTCAACTACGAAAAAATGAAACGCCAGCGGCAGGAAAACGGCAACCTGCAAAGCCAACGCCTGCTCATCCCCGTTACCTTCCCCGCGTCCCACGAAGAATGCGCCGCCCTCGCCGACCACGCCGACACACTGGCAGGCTTCGGACTGGAACTGTCCGACATGGGCGGCAACACCCTCGCCGTCCGCGCCGTCCCCGCCATGCTCGGGCGAACTCGCCCAAGTCGGCAGCAGCCAAACCATCGAAGAACACGAAAACCACATCCTCGCCACCATGTCCTGCCACGGCTCCGTCCGCGCCGGCCGCCAGCTCACCCTGCCCGAAATGAACGCCCTCCTGCGCGACATGGAAAACACCCCGCGCAGCAACCAATGCAACCACGGCCGCCCGACCTGGGTGAAACTGACGCTGAAAGAACTGGACGCACTGTTCTTACGCGGACAATAAAGCCGACGAAAAATAAAGGTCGTCTGAAAACGGATTTAGATTTTCAGACGACCTTTTAAGCAGCTTGGGTGGTCAAACCCAATATTCAGAATGGTTTTGGTTTTTTTTTGGGGTCAAGACCCATGCCACATATGCTATTAACCTATTGCTTTTTATCGCTATTTTTTATTTGAGAAATACGCCCTTGGCTTAACCCGTACTTGCGGGCAGCATCTTTTCCCTTCATTCCATTTAGCAAATCGGCTTTAATGGCTGCATCACGGTAAGCCTCTAGTGAAGCAACCCTTTTTTGCAGATCAGCCAACTCTAAACCCTGAGAGGCCAAAATTTTTTCATGAACAGCTAACTTTTTGTTCATTGCTTCTTGCATTTTCAGCTGTAAATCAGCCAGTTCTGCGTTAATCTTTTCAATTTCATTGTCCATTTAGGATAACCTTGGTTGTTAATCACGAATAGGATAATACGCCATTTAAAATATTTAGTCGACTAAATATTTTAAATGGCGTGACTCGTAGTAAGCTACAACCTACCACAATTGTGTGTTATGAATCCCCATATAGTGCGTGTACGATACATACACATGCGATTCATTGGATATTCAGATCATCATTATAAACTTTCAAACGACCTTTTAATCAACAATGCATCCCCTCCACAACCTAACAGTAGCGTGGGATTTGCCCACGAAAAAACTACCACCCGATCCATCTTTTAAAAACCCAAATAAAAAACGTCGTCTGAAAATCCAAAATCCAGCTTTTTAGACGACCCCTCCCTTCCGAAACCACCTATTCCCTCTTCTTCAGCAGCCTCAACGCGTTGCCCACGACAAACAACGAGCTGAGGCTCATGCCTAATGCGGCGATCCAGGGTTTAACGTAGCCTAAGACGGCGAGCGGGACGGCGATGATGTTGTATGCGCTTGCCCAGGCTAGGTTTTGGCGGATGATTTCGCGTGTGCGGCGGGCTTGGGCGATGGTGGCGGGCAGGATGTTCAAGTCGTCGTTGAGCAAGACCAAATCGGCGCCGTCGCGTGCGACATCGGCGCCTGCTGCGACGGCGGCGGATACGTCGGCTTGGGCGAGGACGGGGGCGTCGTTGATGCCGTCGCCGACCATCAAAACTTTTCTGCCTTGTTTCTGCAATTCTTCAACATAGGCGAGCTTGTCTTCGGGCGCGGCTTCGGCGCGGTAGGTGTCCAAACCGAGTGCCTGCGCGACTTGTGCGACGGCATTTGTGCGGTCGCCGCTGAGTAGGTGGGTGCGGATGCCTTGTTGTTTGAGGATGTCGAGCATGGCGGCGGCGCTGTCTTTGATTTGGTCTTCTAGCAGGAAGACGGCTCGGAAACCGCTTTGGTTGCCGAGGAATACCATGCTGCCTGCGTGTTCGATGTCGGCGGCTTCGTCAGGCAACACGCCGGCTATTCCCGCGACGAAATCAGCGCGTCCCAATGCCCAGACTTGGGTTTCGCCTTTATAGGTCATTTGCGCGCTGACGCCTTGTCCGATGCGGTTGACACGTTGGGAAACTGTGTATTCGGGCGCGGGGTTGGGGTCGTCTGAAAGCGTATGGTTCAAGATGGCGCGGGCAATGGGGTGTTCGGATTGATGTTCCAAAGCTTGTGCAGCGGCAAGCGCTTCTTCTGTTTTCAGACGACCTAAGGGGATGATTCGGCTGACGGACAATTGTCCTTTGGTCAGCGTGCCGGTTTTGTCGAACACGACATCGTCGATTTGGGCGAGCGTTTCGAGGCTTTGTTTGCCGCTGATTAACACGCCGTCGTCGGCAAGCGCGCCTGTGGAGGCGGCAAGCGCGGTCGGCGTGGCAAGTGAAAGTGCACACGGACAAGTGATGACCAGCAGCGCGACGGTAATCCACAAGGCGGTTTGTGCGTCGGCATACCATGTCCAGCCGATGAAAACGGGGATGGCAAGCAGCAGCTCGCCAAACACGAAGCTGGAGGCGTATTTCTCGGCAAGCTCGGCGGCGCGCGGTTTTTGGGCGAGCGCGCGGTCGAGCAGTTTGACGATGTGCGACAGGCGCGTGTTGTTGCCGGTGCGGTCGGTTCGGATAACAAGCGGGCTGCCCGTATTGAGCGTGCCTGCGGTAACGTTTTCAGACGACCTTTTGACGACGGGCAGGCTCTCGCCCGTCAACATGGCTTCGTCCACTTCGCTCTCGCCGGACAACACCGTGCCGTCCACAGGAATGACTTCGCCGGGTTTGACGACGATCACGTCGCCCGCCTGAAGCTGTACAACCGCCGCTTCTTCAATTTCCTCGCTGTCGGGATAAGACGGAAGGCGGTGGCAGAACGCGGGAACGAGTTTCACCAGCCGCTCCGCCGCATCCCCTGCCCTGCGCCTTGCGATTTGTTCCATAAACCGCCCACCCAACAGGAAAAACAGTAACATAGCGATGGATTCGAAATACATCCCCTGCCCCGCATTTACGGCAAGGCTGTAAATGCCCGCGACAAAGGTCATCACAACCGCAATCGCAATCGGCGTATCCATGCCGACGCGGCGGTTTTTCCAATCGCGCCACGCGCCGCGGTAAAACGGCAACGCGCTGTAAAACACGACGGGCAGCACCATCAAAAAGCCGCCCCAGTGCAGGATTTCCAAAAACAGCGGCTCAATGTCGCCGCCGTAAAGATACGTCGGCACGGCAAACATCATCGTCTGCATCATGCCCAAACCCGCGACCGCCAGCCTGACGATAAACTGTTTGCGCTCTTTCTGCGCCTGCGCCTCGACTTTTTGCGCATCGTAAGGCGCGGCGGTATAACCTGTTTTGCGGATTTTCAAAAGAATGTCCGACAGCGCGATTTTGCCCTCGTCCCACACCACGCGGCAGCGGTGCGTACTGTAATTCAAATCCACACGCACCACGCCTGCCGTCCGTAAAAGCTGCTGCTCAATCAACCATACGCACGCCGCACATGTAATGCCGCCCAGCATCAACACCGCCTCGCGTTCATCCCCTTCCCCGACCTCGACAAAATCCGCCTGCACTTCGGGCAAATCGTACAATTTCAGTTGCGACAACACTTCCGGCGGCGGTAATTCGGATTTTTCCGCGTCGGCGGTACGTTGTTTGTAATAATTGCCCAAACCTGCATCAATAATGCTCTGCGCCACCGCCTGACAACCCGCGCAGCAGGTTTCATGGTCTTCATTTTCGTAGCGGACGGTCAAATGGAGGTGTTCGGGGACTTCCAGACCGCAATGGAAACAGGTTCTTTCCGTTTGATTCATAATATGTGCCTGATGGTGTGCCGACAGATGGTTTGCCGTTGCAAACTTGGATTTAAAATGTTTAAAAATGTAAACTTTATTAAAGTGTCGCTTTTTAGCAGATTTTTAAAAATATTTTACAAAACGTTTATTTTAAAACAATTTGCATATTTTTATTACTTTTATTTATATTTTTCAATAATATAACCTCTCATCAACAGACGAACGGTTACGTTCTGATACCGCATATCGTGCGAATTTACCGATTATTTTAATGTAAAAACGGAACTTTTTTGAAAAAACGCACTACATTTTTGTTGACCGACTCAATTTGAAGCTGCATACTATGCGCATATTCCGTACAAACAGTGCGGTAAAAAATACAAAACATTACGCTTTTACACAAAAATTTCCATTAACTACTTACTTGGGAAAACATCATGATTGACCGCCTGCTACCTATTTTTGCCGTTATCGGCATCCTGTCCAGCGTCGCCTACCTGAGCTTGGCGGCATGGATGATTTACGAAAACGTTATGAAAAAACGCCGCCTCCTTCCTTTCTAAGCGGTAAACCCTTTAAACGGCCGTTTGGAAATAAAGATAAACCCTCCCTGATTTATCTTTGTTTTCCAAACGGCCTTTATTTTTCAGACGACCTTTTGAAACACGCGGAGGCAAACGATAATCGAAATCGAAATTTGACCCGCCGCCCTTCCTATACAGAAACAACGGCAGTCATCCTCCTGTTTTTATTTGGCTTCACGGTTTTCAGACGACCTCTTGCCACCGTTTTCCAATGCCCGCTCAATCATCGCCTCGCGCAGAGCGTCCAAGCCCAGACTTTTTGTCACCGAAATATTCACGCCGACGGCGCGTCCCGAATTGTCCCGCAACACGCCCGCCCTGCGCACGCCTTCCGGCAGCAGGTCGATTTTGTTGTACACGACAAGCTGCGGCACTTCATGCGCGCCGATTTCTTCCAAAACCACATTCACATCGTCCATCTGCCGCTCGAAATCGGGATTGGACGCATCAACGACGTGCAGCAACACATCCGCCAAAGCCGTTTCCTCCAGCGTCGCCGAAAATGCCGACACCAGCTTGTGTGGCAAATCGCGGACGAAACCGACCGTATCCGTCAGAATCACGCCCGCCTCGTGCGACAAAAACAAACGCCGCGCCGTCGTATCCAGCGTGGCAAAAAGCTGGTCTTTCGCCAACACGTCCGCCTTGGTCAGACGGTTGAACAGGCTGGATTTGCCCGCGTTGGTATAGCCGACGATGGCAAACGTTTTCAGACGACCTTCCATCCGCGATTTGCGGCGCGTGGCACGTTGTTTTTTCACTTGCGCCAACTGCTTTTTCAACGCCGTGATTTTCTGCCCGATTAAGCGACGGTCTGTTTCCAACTGCGTCTCGCCCGGCCCTTTCAGGCCGATACCGCCCTTCTGGCTCTGCAAATGCCCGTAGCCGCGCACCAGCCGCCCGCTCAAATGGTTCAACTGCGCCAACTCCACCTGCAATTTACCCTCTTGCGATTGGGCGCGTTTGGCAAAAATCGCCAAAATCAGACCCACACGGTCGAGGACGCGGCATTGCAGGATTTTTTCTAAATTGTGCTCCTGCGTCGGCGTCAATTCATGGTTGAACACCGCCAAGCCGATATCGTGCAGCTTCACCGCCGCCGCCAGCTCCTCCGCCTTGCCCGTGCCGACGAAATAAGCCGTATGCGCCTTGTCGCGCTTGGCGGTTTCCCGCAACACCAGCTCGCCGCCTGCCGCCGCGACCAATTCCGCCGCCTCGTCCAAGGTCGTCTGAAAAGTCCGCTCGCGCACTTCGTTCGCGCCCGAATAATCCGCGCTCAACATCACCCCGACCAGCATCACGCGTTCGGGTTGCTCCAAAGATTTGTCGACGGGGAAAATGTTGCGTTTGGACAAGGAAAATCCTTTCTTTTTTTGAAAAAACGGAAAGCGGCATCCATCCATTTGATGACTCGGCCGCTCTCTGCCCTATCTCTGTTTGGCGTGCCGCACGCTCCGTTGGAGGCGTTTTTGACGCGATTGCGTGCTGCGTCAGCATCTTACACCATCCGACCGTGAAAGCATAATTAAGAAAGGTCGTCTGAAAACCGGATTGGGGTTTTCAGACGACCTTTTGTTTGCTTAAACGGTTTGAACCAACGCTTCAGGCGGCTTGTTCGTGCAGCGTGTGGAGGCAGCTTTGCGCGGGGTTTTCTTGAAACCACTTCAATTCGTCACGCAGGGAAACGACTTCGCCGATGACGATCAGTGCGGGACGCGGGGCGTTTTCTGCCAGCTCGGACAGGTTTTTCAGACGACCTGTCAGGACGCTTTGGTGCGGAAGCGTGCCGTTGGAGACGATGGCGACAGGGGTGTCGCCGCTGCGTCCGTGCGCCATCAGCTTTTCGGCGGTTTCGGCGGCTTTGAGCGTGCCCATATAGACGACCAGTGTTTGGTTGCTCAGGGCGAGCGTGCGCCAGTCGGGTTGGTGGCCGTCGTGTTTGCTGTGTCCAGTAACGAAGAGCGCGCTTTGGGCGCAGTCGCGGTGTGTCAGGGGGATGCCTGCGTAGGCGGTCGCGCCCAGTGCGGCGGTGATGCCGGGGATGATGCGGTAGGGGATGTTTGCCTCTCGCAAAACTTGGGCTTCTTCGCCGCCGCGCCCGAAAACGAAGGGGTCGCCGCCTTTGAGCCGGACGACGCGCAAACCTTGGCGGGCGTATTCGACCAGGAGGCGGTTGGTTTCTTCTTGTTGGACGTGGTGCGAGCCTGCGCGTTTGCCGACGCTGATTTTGTCCGCGTCTTTGCGCACCATGCTTAAGACGTCGTCTGAAACCAAGGCATCGTGGAACACGACATCCGCCGCCTGTATCGCCTGCAAAGCGTGCAAGGTGAGCAGCCCTGCGTCGCCGGGGCCTGCGCCGACAAGGACGACTTCGCCTTTTGCCGCGCCGAAGCCGTCAAGCTGCGCGGCAAGCTCTGCTTCGGCGGCATCGAGGTTGCCTTGGGCGGCGAGCGCGTTAAAGCGGCTGTCGAACAAGTTTTCCCAAAAACGGCGGCGGTTTGCCGTGCCTTTGATTTTGGCTTTGACCGCGTTGCGCCATTTGCCGGCGAGTGCCGCCATTTGACCGGTGTGCAGCGGGATGAGCGTTTCAATGATTTGTCGCCACTTGCGTGCCAAAACGGGGGCGGTCGCGCCGCTGGAGACGGCGATTTTGAGCGGGCTTCGGTCGATGACAGCGGGGACGGTAAAGGAACACAAATCCGCGGTATCGACGGTGTTGCAGAGCTTCGCCCGCTGCTCCGCCGCTTGGAAAATGCGGCGGTTGAAGGCGTAATCGTCGGTGGCGGCAACGGCGAAAAACACGCCGTCCAAATCGTCCTCGTGAAATTCGCTGCCCAGCCATTCGATTTTGCCTTCGTCCGCCCACTTTTGGAAAACGGGATTGAGTTCGCGGGCGACAACCCTGACCGCAGCCCCTGCCTGCAACAGGCTTTCGGCTTTGCGTTCCGCCACTTTGCCCGCACCCGCCAGCAGGACGGGGCGGCCGTTCAAATCGGCAAACAGGGGATAATGGTTCATGGCGTGTTCTCTTATTAAACTATCGTGCCGCCCATCTTAAAATCCCGCTGGCTTCGGCGGAAAGAATGGTTTTTGCTTATCTTATCGAGTTTGGTTATATGTGCCGTTTCCGTTGCAGCGCGGCAAAAAGGTCGTCTGAAAACGGCAATCCCCTTTCAGACGACCCCCAATATAACGAAATCATCTTTGCTTCAAACAAACCATTCTTTCCGTTTTTCAGACGACCTCTTTAGAGTACCGCCTATCCGAGTTTTGCTAAAGAGAACAATATGTCTATTCAAAACCACCACTTAGATTGGCTCGAAGCCGAATCCATCTACATCATCCGCGAAGTCGTCGCCGAAGCGAAAAATCCCGCGCTGCTGTTTTCCGGCGGCAAGGATTCCGTCGTTTTGCTGGCGCTGGCGGTCAAGGCGTTCAAACTCGAAGGCCGCCCGCTCAAGCTGCCGTTCAAGCTGCTGCACGTCGATACGGGACACAATTACCCCGAAGTGATTCAGTTCCGCGATGAAACCGTAGCGCGCACAGGCGTGCAACTGGTGGTCGGCAGCGTCGAAGATTCCATCAAAAAAGGCACGGTCGTCCTACGCCGCGAAACCGATTCGCGCAACGCCGCGCAGGCGGTTACGCTGGTGGAAACCATTGAAGAACAAGGCTTTGACGCGCTGATGGGAGGCGCGCGGCGCGATGAGGAAAAAGCGCGGGCGAAGGAGCGGATATTTTCGTTCCGCGACGAATTCGGACAATGGGACCCGAAAAGCCAGCGTCCCGAACTCTGGTCGCTCTACAATACGCGGCTCTTTAGCGGCGAAAACA
>QWCO01001039.1_pt1 | contig 10989 bp, 7 predicted proteins | sample 1972611 | NCBI WGS metagenome assembly QWCO01 (sample SAMN09866706, study PRJNA288562) | Human oral metagenome isolate term1_saliva, whole genome shotgun sequencing... | reverse complement strand
ATCAGCGCGCTCTTTCTGGACAACTTCCGGCTGTGGCTGCTGGGCCGCAGCTGGACATCACGCTACGGCCTCACCTCCGAGGTGCAGGAACTGATCCCCTGGATGGTGGCTTTGTCTGTGGCGCTGGCCATGGCCAACTGGTATCACGCCGCGGTTCATTTCGGGCTGGGCCATGTGCACCATCCGGACGGCGTCGGTCGCAGCCGCCTGCATTTCTGGCCGCTGCTGCGGGCGGCTCTGGTGGCGATGGTGCTCATCCTGCCGGCGCCCTTCCTGGCCATCGGTCTGGTCTACGCCAACTGGCCGGTGCTGCTGTCATTGCTCAGCATCGAGCCGCCGGGCACCCTGGAGAACCTCTCCAACCTGGCGCCTGATGCCGATTCGCTGTTCGGCAGCCTGCGACTGGATGTCTCGGTGCTGGACGGCAGTGTGCTCACCGATGGCGGGCTGTGCGTCGCCTGTCGCGCCACCATGGTGTTGCTGATGCTGGCGGGCTGCGGCCTCTTGCTGATGATGGGCTGGCGTTATTTCTCCACCCGGCTCTGGAACAAGACCTGGAGCACCTTCCGAGTGGGGGGCTATGCCTTCGAGGGCCACCTGGCAGCAGGCCGGCTGATGGCCACCGGCTTCTTCTGTGACGTGCTCACGCTGCTGACCCTGGGGTTGTATTACCCCTACGGCGTGGTGCGCATGGCCCGCCTGCGGCGCGAGTCCGTGCGGGTCCTGTCGCTGACCGAGCCCATCGAGGGGGCCGTCAACCCGCCGCCGGCAACGCCCCTGGCCGTTCCCCGGCCCCGCACCCACTGGGTACTGGCACTGGGCCTCATGGCAGCCCCGCTGGTGTTTGCGGTCTGGGTGGCGCTCTATGGCAGGCCGGTGCTCAGCGACATGCTGGTGCGTGCCATGCCGCCCGCCTTCGACACTGCCCTGGGCGACGCCACACTGACCCGCCTGCAGCGGGAGGGCGTGCAGCCGTCGCGGCTGTCCATCGAGACCCAGCAGCGCCTGCGTGAAGGGTTGCAGGCGGCCGTGCAGAAGAGCTGGGAGCCCCGGGAGCTGCCGCCCTACCGCATCCAGTTCGTGCGGGGTGGCGACGTGCTGGGGCCCAACGCCGTGACGCTGCCCGGCAACCTCATCCTCATCACCGACGAGCTGCTGGGCCTGGCGGCCCGCCAGCCGGACCGCGCCGCAGTGCTGGTGGGCGTGCTGGGGCACGAGATGGCCCACGTCATCCACCAGGATCCGCAACGCATCCTGCTGCTGGCCTCGTTGCGCAAGTCGGTGAAGATGGTGCTGACCGGCCAGGGGCAGGACGACCTGCTGGCCTCGGGGGCCGACACCGTGCTCTACCAGGGCTACGGCGCCGACATCCGGCAGGCGGCCGATGCGGGCAGCATCCGCATGCTGCGGGCCAACGGCCATGCGCCCCAGGTCATGGCCGATTTCCTGAAGGCCCTGGAAGCCGCACGCTTTGCCAACCCGGCCTGGATGGTGGCCGCCCAGCGCGTGCCCATCAGCTTGTCTGCCCAGCCGGTGGATGCCCGAAGGCTGGAAGCCTTCAAGAACGTAAGTGAGTAATCACTCGCTATTGGGTCCTGCTGTTTGATTGCGCCGCCGGTTGGCCTTCATGGGCCGCCGGTCTCTTGCCGTGTTCATCTTCGGCCAGCGTGCGGGCATAGTCGATCCGTTCTCATTGATCGGTTTATGCCATGCCCACCAAACAACAGCTCCCGAGCGACGCCGCTATCCATCCGGGCAGCCATGCCGGATGCACGGCCCATGCCGCCAACGGCCTGGAGACGGCGGCCGCGGGCGTGGACACCACCGAAGCCAACCGCCGCCCCATCAAGGCGCGCGGCAACCCGTTCATCCAGCGGCTGGCGCGTCGAATGGCCGAAGCCGGCATCACGCCCAACAGCATCTCGGTGGCCAGCGTCGTGTTTGCGGCCCTGGGGGCTGTCTGCCTGCTGGTCAGCCCCGTCGGTTGGGGGGCCATTGCCTGTGCCGTGGGCATCCAGCTGCGCCTGTTGTGCAATCTCATCGATGGCATGGTCGCCGTCGAAGGCGGTCGCAAGACGCCCACCGGCGCGCTCTACAACGAAGTGCCTGACCGCGTGGCCGATTCGGTGTTGCTCGTGTCCCTGGGGTATGCCGTGGGCGTGCCCTGGCTGGGCTGGCTGGCTGCATTGGCGGCCGCCTGCACCGCCTACGTGCGGGTGCTGGGTGGCTCGCTGGGGCTGGTGCAGAGCTTCCGTGGCCCCATGGCCAAGCAGCACCGCATGGCGCTCATGACCGGCGCCTGCCTGCTGTCACCCCTCTTCGGGACCACCGGACTGCTGCACCTGGCCCTGATCCTGATGGCCCTCGGTGCGCTGATTACCTGTGGCACGCGCCTGAAGGGGATTGCCGCGCAGTTGCACTGATTGGCTGGCATGCGGTGTGGCCTGGGCTACGCTGAGCAAGTCCGTGCGGCCGTTTTCCCGGACCGGGGCATGACGAGATGCACTGTCGCCAATAGCTCCGCTGGGTGGTAAACCGTACATCGTCCTGCATCTGTCTCGTAGTGCGCCTGCCTGCGGGGCTCGTTCAGAGGGCTGAACGACTGAAGGGCCATTGCGCTTCTGGCACGATAGAATGAACGAGAATTGCGTGTCAGTCTCGTTTCTCTTTCATGCCATGTCCAAATCCCTGTTCGCTTCCCGTTCGATCCTGGCCCTGCCGCTTCTGGCCTCCCTGTTGAGCCTTGCGGGTACGGCCCATGCGCAGGCGGCTGATTCTGCGTCTGTACGGCCGGCCGGTGTGACGAAGACCGCCGCTGGCCAGACCACTCACACGCACTACCCGCTCACGCTGGAGAACTGCGGCCAGAAGGTTACCTATCGCAAGGCTCCGGAGCGCGCCGTCGCGCTGGGTCAGAACAGCGCCGAGATCCTTTTGCTGCTGGGGCTTCAGGATCGCATGGCAGGCACTGCCTTCTGGCCCAGCCAGGTACTGCCGCAGCTGGCCGATGCCAATGCCAAGGTGAAGCTTCTGACGGTGGAGTTTCCCCGATTGGAGTCCATTCTGGCCGAGAAGCCCGACTTCGTGGCGGCTGCATTTCCTAGCCTGATTGGGCCCAACAGCAAGGTGGCCAAGCGTGAAGACTTCCAGAAGATGGATGTGCCCACCTACTTGGCACCTGGTACTTGCCTGGCCAGCGGAACGGCCAAGGATGTCTACGGCAGCCGTGACCAGCTCTGGAATCCCGAGCTTCTCTACCGGGAGATCGACGAGCTGTCGCGCATCTTCGACGTGCCTGATCGCGGTCAGGCTCTGATCGCCGACCTGAAGGCGAGTGAAGCGAAAGTGCGCGCCCTGGCCGCAAAAGGGTTGGTGGCGGGCAAGACCAGGCCGTCCTTCCTCTTCTGGTTCTCCAGTCCGTCACCGTCAGCTGATGCCTATGTGGCCGGCAGGAATGGTGCCTCGGGCTACATTGCCGATCTGCTGGGTGGTACCAACGCCGTCACCAACGAGACCGAATGGCCGACGATGAGCTGGGAAAGCATCATCGCCACCCATCCGGACGTGATCGTGGTGGCTAGCCTGGATCGCAACCGCTGGGAGCTGGACAAGCCTCAGGCCAAGATCGCGTTCCTTACGTCCGATACTGCTACCCGTGAAATGCCGGCAGTGAAGAGCGGGCGGCTGATCGTGATGGATGGTTCTGCCATGAATCCGTCGGTGCGCACCATCTACGGGGCCGAGCAGGTGGCCAGGGCACTGCAGGAGCAGGCGGAGGCGCAGGCAAGCGGCGCTCCGTCGAAGGTGCCTGGCCCGAAGAAATCCGGCACTTCTTCGAACAAGTCTGAAGTCCGTTGATGCGCACGCTGGCCCTCTGGAGCACGCTGCTGGTTGCGGCGCTGCTCGTCATCGCCCTGGCCGTCGGTGTGAGCGTCGGTATCGGTGATCTGCCCATTCCACTGTCGACGACCGGACATGCCATCACCAACCGGCTGGGCTGGACGCAGGTCGACATCAGTCGCATCCATGAGACGGTGATCTGGGACTATCGACTTTCCCGCGCGCTGGCGGCCACCTTCTGTGGCGCCGGGCTGGCGCTTTCCGGGGCGGTGATGCAGGCGCTGCTGCGCAACCCACTTGCAGAACCCTACGTGCTGGGCATATCCGCAGGCGCCTCCACTGGCGCGGTGCTCATCGTCATCCTGGGCATGGGGGTGGGTGTCGTTGGCCTGTCAATGGGTGCCTTCGCCGGCGCATTTGCAGCATTCTTCTTTGTGGCGCTCCTGTCCAACGCCATGCGAAGCGGTCCGGATCGCACCATCCTGGCCGGTGTGGCTGCCTCGCAGCTTTTCAACGCCGTGACAGCCTACATCGTTACCACGGCTGCCAACGCCCAGCAGGCCCGCGACGTGATGTTCTGGTTGCTGGGAAGCTTCGGCGGCGTACGCTGGCCCGAGTTCGCCTTGCTGGCGCTGGTCATCTCGGTGGGCCTGGTGGGGTGCCTGATGTATGCGCGTGTGCTGGATGCCTTCGCATTCGGTGATGAAGCGGCATCGGCACTGGGCGTCAATGTCACCGCTGCACGGCTGGTGCTATTCGCGCTCACTGCACTGATGACGGCCACCATCGTCAGCATGGTGGGGTCCATCGGCTTCGTGGGCCTGGTGGTGCCGCACGCCGCGCGCTACGTGGTGGGGCCATTGCATGCGCGATTGCTGCCAGCATGCGCGCTGGCCGGTGCCGTCTTCATGGTGCTGGCTGATATCGGCTCGCGCGTTCTGGTGGATCAACAGGTCCTGCCGGTGGGGGTCGTCACGTCGCTCGTGGGCGTGCCGTTCTTCTCGGTCGTGCTTTACCGAATGCAGCGTGCTGCATGAATCCTCATGAATCCATGAACCTGCCGATGACTGAAGCCTTTGAAGAAAGTGCAGACACCGCAAGAGGACAGGCTCACGTGGTCAGCATCACGGCCGAGAACCTGGTCTGGAAGATTGGCCGCAAGACGGTGGTCGATGGTGTGTCCTTCCAGGTGACACAGGGGCAGACGCTGGGCCTGCTGGGCCCGAACGGTTCCGGCAAGACGTCGCTGCTGCGCCTTCTGGCTGGCTTGAGAAAGCCCTTTTCCGGTCGGGTGCTGCTCGATGATCAGGATATTCAACGCATGCCACGGCGACGGCTGGCGCAGCGCGTGGCTTTCGTGGAGCAACATGCCAGCACCACGGCCAATCTGCGTGTCATCGATGTGGTGAAACTGGGGCGATTTCCGCACCGCAGCTTTCTGTCGGGCTGGACACAGGCGGATGAAAACGCTGTCGAACGTGCCATGGCACATACTGGCATCGACCACAAGCGCCTGGACGGCTGGCAGAACATGTCCGGTGGCGAACGTCAGCGTGCCCACATCGCGCGAGCCCTGGCGCAGGAACCGAAGGAACTCTTCCTGGACGAGCCCACCAACCATCTGGACATCCAGCATCAGGTGAGTCTGATGCGTCTGGTGGCGGCATTACCCATCACTAGCATCATTGCGCTACATGATCTGAACCATGCCGCCATGTTCTGCGATGCGCTGATCGTGATGCAGCAGGGCAAGATCGTCGCGCATGGCACCCCGACCGACGTGCTGACCGAAGCGCTTCTGCGCGACGTTTTCCGTGTCGAAGCCCGCGTGACGGCTTCACCCTTTCACGCGGGGCCGCACATCCACTTCCTGCGGGAGGCGGTGCGCGGCGTGCCTTCATCGGAGAGCGGCTGAAGCAGCCTTACTTCGCTTCGGTACCCGCGTAGGCCTTTGCGGAGTAGTGGATCAGTCCGCTCTCGCCGGCATAGGGGGTACGGTCTTCCACCACGTACTGGTCCACGAAGTTCAGCTTGTCGCCACGTTTCCAGTTCTGGGGCACCGACCACGCCGTGCAGTGCAGGCGGCGCACGTGGGTGGTATTGCCGTTCCAGCACAGCTTGGCAACGCCCTCGTTACCCTTCAGCAGCATCAGCTGGTCGTTGTGGCCGGCGGCATCTGCCCACTGAACCAGCGTGCCATAGGGCACTTCCGAGGTCAGCTTGGCCGAGAAGGGCTTGTCCGTGGAGAGGGTCGATTCCACGGGAGCAGGCACGTTGTCGATTTGCCCGCCACCGGGCTTCGCCGGATCGAATCTGGCCGAAACCTGGATCTGTGCACCCACGCTGAAGCCGTCAGCCGTCACTTCCAGGGGGACCTTGGCCGTCCAGTAGTTGAATCGGCGCTGCGTCATGCTGGTGTTGTTGTAGTAATACGGTGTGCTGTATTCGTTGATGGTGTGCTTGCCGGCGGCAGCGGGCTGGTAGGCCGTATGGGTGCTGGAACATGAAGCGTCGAACATCCAGCTGCTGGGCCACGTCGGCGCATCCGGCCGTCTGACGTAGTTGCTGGGTTCCAGAATCACATCCGTCTTGATCGCCGGATACTGATCCGAGACCGCCTTGTCGGTGCGGGGGCCATCCAGTCCGGTGGCCAGAACGGCCATGGCGCAGGCCTTCTGATCGAGCATGGTCAGCAGAACGTCGCCGCGCACGCTGTCGTTGGAAATGGGTGCCGAGGCCGGTGTGCCTTCGCGAGGCTGGCTGGCCTGGGTGGCAGCGGCTGCAGCGGGATCGCGGGTGACGGCGCTTTCGCTGGCCGCAGGCTGCACGTCCTTCGTGGCCAGTGCTCTGGCGTTTTCCGTGCCCGGCAGGGACTTAGCCGCGGTGTTGCTGTCCGTCGAATCGGAGCTGCCACCGCAGGCGGCCAGGGCAGTCAACAGCGCGGCAGCCGTCAGGGACAGGCGAAGATCAGGTCGGTTCATGGAAGTCTCCCGGCAAATAGCCTAGATGCGTTAGTGGAACCTGATGCCGTGGCGGTGTGGTGCATGCCGGGCAGATGGATACCGTCTGGTGTCCCAGTCGGGTCGCCGGGCAGGCTCAACGATCAAACGTCCTGAAAAGGGCTTCAGGCGTGCCGACGGCTCTTGCATGGTGGAAGGAGATGCAGCCCGAAATATGACACTCGGCCGAAGGCTGAAAATTCCGGAAACGATTCGTTAAAACAACCCGCATCCCATGATTCATGGGGTTGCGAATCGTGTCCGGAAGTGCATGGTGCTGTTCTGAACGGGGACCATGCAGAGGGGAATGCGGTGCATGAATGCAAAAACGCCCCGGCATTCGGGGCGTTTTGGGGAGGATCGCATCAAGCCTCAGGGCTGCTGCTGCACCGCCGTGCGGAAATAGCGCACACCGCTCTCGTTCGGGTAGACGCTGCGGTCATCAACGATGTACTGGTCGACTTCCTTCAGCTCCTGGCCACGCTTCCAGTTGGCGGGTCCCTGCCACACCTGGCATTGCAGTCGCTTCACGATCTGCATGTCGATGTTCCAGCACAGCTTGGCCTGATTGCTCTGGCCGGGCAGCAGCATCAGCTGCACCGTGCTCTGGCCCGAGCGCCATTGCTTGAGCACATTGGTGAATGCCACCGTGTCGGACAGCTTGAAGGCGAAGGCGCCGTCGGCCTTGAGCGTGGCATCCTCATTCTCGGGCTTCAGGGTGGCCTGCACGTTGTCCTGGTAGGGATTCCAGTCACGCTGTGCACTGGCCGGCATGCTGGCCGAGAGTGAGGCGCCGCTGGCCGTGACGGTGAGCTGCGGCGTGAGCGCGATGTTGTTGAAGCCCTTGTTCAGGTTCACCGGGCGGGTCCGGCTGAAGGCGTAGGAGGCCACGTTCAGCACGTAGGTGCCCGGCTTGGCCGGCTGGTACAGGAAGGCGTTGCAGGGCCGGCTCAGGAAGATGGCGCCATTGGGCGGCCACTTGAAATCCGGATTCTCCTTGTAGGTGCTCGGATCCAGGCTGAACTGGATCTTGGCATCCGACACCTCGTTCTTTGAACGGGGGTAGGCCGGGCCGTCCACGGCACTGGTCTCGGACGGATCCTGGTTGCAGGGCACCTGGTCCAGCATCGTCATCAGCACGTCGCCACGAACGCCGGTCGAGGAGATGAGCGCAGCGGCCGTGCTGGCAGAACCATTGTTCGTGGTGCCGTTGGCGCCCCTTGCACTTGCCGACCCGGTCGAAGCGCTCGTGTTCGTGCCGGTCTCGGCGACCGTATCCGTCGTGCTTGTGCTGCCGGTCGTGGTGCCCGTGTCTGTCTGGCTTGCCGCGCCGGTTGATGTCGTCGAATCTGCGGTCGTGCTCGTGGTGCTGGCAACGGGGGCTCGCGGGCTGGAGGAAACGGTCCGCAGGCTCGAATCACTGCCATCGCTGCCACTGCCGCAGGCAGCCAGCAGCAGGGAGAGTGCGGCGGCCGTCAGCGGGGCCCCAAATCGATATGTCTGCATCATGAACCTCCTGTCGTCGAACACGGCAACGGCGATCGGGACGTACTGCGTCCCGGCGACGCCGTCCTCAAGGACAGGATACGGGGAACACCGGCTGCAGATCGAGAACGATGCGTCTGCTTGGGTAAAAGCGCATCAAATCGTCAGCGACTGGAAATGACTGTTACAAATTTAAGGGCTCTTGTGGCGTGTTCGCAGCAATGAATTCATGTAGGGGGCAGGTCCTGAATGCAGGAACCGCCTGCCGGCAAAGGCCGGGCAGGCGGTCCGAGGCCTGCAGGAAGCAGGCAGGGGCGGGGCTGACCTGATCAGTTGTTGCCGGCACGCCAGTAGGACGTGCCTTTCTCACCCTCGTAGGTGCTGCGATCGTCCGCCACGTACTGCTGCACCTTCATCATCGTGCCCTGGCGGAAGTTGGTGGGCACGTTCCAGACGGTGCAGTGCAGACGTTTCACATGCTGCAGGTGGGTGTTCCAGCACAGCTTGGCCTGACCGGGCTGCTCACCGCGCACCAGCATGATCTGGTAGGAAAGATTGCCTTCCTTCCATTCCTTCAGCATGCCGAAGGGCACCAGGGCGCCGTTGCGGATGGTCAGGTCACTGTCGGCGGTCCATTCATACCGCTGCACTTCCGGTTCCTGGGCTTCCGGATGGGCCTCGGCATACGCGCGGCCCGGATCCTGCTTCTCGGCCAGGTGCACGACATTGCCGATGCTGAACTCGTCGTTGCTGACCCGCAGCGACAGTCGAGCGCCGAAGTAATGGAAGCCGCGTTTCACGGAGGCCGGCGTGAAGCGATAGACCGGGTTGCTGTCCTGGTGAATCATATAGGTCGTACCGGGACGGGCCGGTGCGTACATCTGGTCGTCGCTGCAGATGGCATTGGGCGCATGCGACGGATTGCCGTCCGCGCCAGGGCGGCGCACGTAGTTGCTGCCCGTCTCGTGGTTGCCGGGTTGGGACAGCGTGGTGCCGAAGACCGTTTCGGGCGTGTCGTCCTGAGCTTCAGGCACCGGGTTCCCATCAGGAGCAAATGACAGCACACCGAAGTTGTCGCACGGTCGCTGGTCCAGCATGCTCAGCAGTACTTCACCACGCACGCCCTGGGACGACAGCGCGGCCACGGCGCTGGGTGCGGCGGGCTGGTTGCCGTCAGTGCTCGTGCCCTGGTTGCGGCCCGCACGGTCATCGTCGGGCGTGACGGTCGGCGTAGCGGGGCTGGCAGTCGGTGCGACCGGCGTGGATGTCGCATTGTTGCTGCTGCCCGGATTGGGGGCGCTGACGGCGCCGGCGATGGGGTCGAGGTGCGTCGGAGCTTGCGGGCTGGCCGACACGGCCTTGCCTTCCGTACCGCCACCACCACCGCCTCCGCAGGCGGTCAGCAGCAGCGCCAGCGCAGCGGCCGTCATCGGAACACGGAACCTGTTCTTCATCATGAATGTTCTCCCGGACTGTAAGGGGGCGTATCCAGGAGTCAGGGGCATTCTGGCCATCCATGCTCTCGGGCGCCAAGGTGATGCCCGGCAGCATAGAGACAGACCGAAAAACAGGGGGGCCTGCCGCGGTGGCAACCGATGCGACGGCGGCAGGCTGCGGCTGGACGGTGGGCGGGTGTGGTGGCGGGCCCACGTGACTGTTGTGGTACGTGGACCCACTCAGGCCGGATCAATCACGGCCGCTTGTGCGCCAGTAAAGCAGGCCGGACTCGCCGGGATAGGTCGAGCGGTCATCCACGATGTACTGGCCGTCATCCTTGAGTTCCAGGCCCCGTTTCCAGTTCTCGGGCACGGTCCAGACGGTGCAATGCAGCCGCTTCACGTACTTCATGTAGGTGTCGAAGCACAGTTTGACCTGCCGCGCATGGCTTCCGGGCAGCAGCATCATGTGCGTCGTCATGGTGTACGGATTCTCTCCATAGGATTCGTCCGTCCATGTCGTCAATATGCCGGTTGGCACAAAGCTGTTCAGTCCGATGGTCTTGCTGCTTGGGGATTTGCCGAGGTTGTATTCGGGCTCTTTCGGTTGACCATCCGGATTCGCATCCCTGAAGGTCTTGCCCCAGTAGGCGTTGGCTGTTGCTTCGATGCGGTTTCCAATGATGACGGCATCCTGGGAAACGGCAACCGGGACGTTTATTCCCATCGGGCTGAAACCTCGTGGGCGCGAATCTGGCGAGGTGAACCGTCCGAAAATGGAGCTCTGCACGTTATAGGTGTACACCCCGGCGGGAACCGGGGTGTAGATGATGACGGGCGGACAGAGCGCGCCCGGAACGGGGGTGTTTTCGTAAATGCTTCGGTGTTCGGGGTTGACGAGGTAATTCTCTGCCGAGATATTGTGACTGATCCATGGCGGCGGAAAGTCTCCGTCCCTCCTCAGACTGGGGCCGTCGTGGGATGCACTCAGAGTCCCAACAGGGCTGCACGACTTCTGGTCCAGCATGGTCAGCAGCACGTCACCGCGCACGCCCTGTGCCGAAACAAGGGGTACCGGTTCCGCGGTCGGAGTGGGTGTGCCGCTCGTTGCGCCATCCGCCGTGGGAGGCGTGGGTGCCGGATTGGCTGGTTGCGGTTGCGGCTGAGGCTGAGGCTGAGGCTGAGGCGTGGGCGTGGGCGTGGGCGTGGGCGTGGGCGTGGGCGTGGGC
>QWCO01002750.1_pt1 | contig 11000 bp, 14 predicted proteins | sample 1972611 | NCBI WGS metagenome assembly QWCO01 (sample SAMN09866706, study PRJNA288562) | Human oral metagenome isolate term1_saliva, whole genome shotgun sequencing... | reverse complement strand
GGTGTCAACGTCAAGAAGCTGATACTTAAGAGATGAGCTACCTGCGTTGATAACCAGTACGTTCATGTGACTCCTCTTTCCGTGAAGCAGTGCAGACTATTAAGTCTTCCTCTCCTACTTCAAATAAACATAACCGCATGACATCATAAACCCCAAGATACCCCGGAGTTAAATAGACGAGCAAAAAACTTGAATATTTTTATTTTCCGCCCATAGAATCATTCAACTGCTTGCCACCTAAAACGTGGAAGTGGACGTGATTGACTGACTGGCCACCATGCTTTCCAGTGTTGGTGACAACGCGGAATCCAGTCTCTTTAATTCCTGTCTTTTCTGTTACCGCAGTTATAGCCTTAGTAACACTCTCAAGGGTTGCAGCAGGAATACCATCAATGATGTTGTCGTAGTGGTTCTTTGGTACAACGAGAACGTGAACAGGAGTAATAGGATTTAGGTCATTAAAAGCTACAACGTTTTCGTCCTCATAGAGAAACTCTGTAGGGATTTCTTTGTTAGCAAGCTTACAAAAAATGCAATCAGACATAACCTCTCCTTTACTCGTCTAAATATGCAGTAGAAGGTGCTGCGGTTGTATCAGTAATTGCAGCTCCTGCCTGAGACTCATCAAGCAGAACCTTAACCTTCTGCTCTGCAGTATCAAGCCTTCCGCGAAGATCCTTTACCAGCTCAACGCCACGAGCATACAGAGCCAAAGACTCCTCAAGCTCCAAATCTGTGCCCTCAAGCTTACGAACAATCTGCTCAAGCTCAATAGAAGCATCTTTAAAAGTAAGCTCTTCAGTCTTCTTAGTATCCATGTTGTTCCCCTTATCTATGAAAGCTCAATATCAGAAACAGTTGCCTTAATTGTTCCATCCGTCATTTTGACCAGCAATGAATCTCCAACCGAGGCATCTTTGGCTGTTTTAATGACAGATCCCTTTTCATCTTGGACATATGCATATCCCCTTGTAAGAACCTTTAGAGGAGAAAGCGCGTCTAATTTTCCTGCAAGCGAAGACAGCAAAGCCTCATGTGGATGGAGCATGGCAGCACTAGCTCTGGTAAGCCTTTGCGACTCTACGGAAAGTGTCTCTTTCTTTCTTGCAAGAAGCACTGGCAGAGCGTCCATAAGCCTTTGCTCAGTCTGATTAAGGTCTTCTGTTCTTGTTGAAATAATATAAGCAGGGTCTTTCAAACAAGGACGATCTGATAGCTTCTCTAGCTGGTACTGTTTACTTGCTAGAGCATTTTTCATTGCCAAGTTAGAGCGTTGCTCAACAGTTGTAAGTCTCGTTTTATAGAACTGCAAAATCTTTCTTGTAGCATTTCCAAGACGAGAAATTCTGTTGTTAAACGTAGTTTGTAACTCACTGATAGCGGGAGCCACAGACTCTGCGGCAGCAGTTGGCGTTGAAGTTCTTCTATCAGAAACCATATCTGCAATGGTGGTATCGGGCTCATGACCAATGCCCGTGATAACAGGAACTGGACATGCAGAAATAGCGCGAGCCACTCCCTCATCATTGAAACACATAAGATCTTCGAATGAGCCACCACCACGCACCAGCAAGATTGCATCTGGACGTGTAGTTGCAGCAACCTGGAGAGCTCTCATAATAGTTGCAGGTGCATGAGTACCCTGAACGGCACAGCCAGATACCTCAAGCTCTACAAGAGGGTTTCTGCGCGCAAGCGTACGCTTAACATCATCAATGACGCTACCAGAAAGTGAAGTAACTACACCAATGCGTGTACAAAACTCTGGAATGTAGCGCTTTCTGGAAATGTCTGTAAGACCTTCTTTTTCTAGCTTTTTAGCAAGCTGTGCCACTTTTTGGCGAAGGTCTCCTTCTCCAGCAATCTGAATGGTACGCGCATGAAAAGAAAGCTTGCCGCTTGAAGCGTAAATATCAAACTTTCCTGTCATTTGGATTTTCATGCCGTCTTGCAACGTAATGCCACTAGCAGCATAAATCTTTGACCAGACAATAACTGCCATAGAACTAACAGGGTCTTTTACGTCAAAGTAACAATGCCCAGACTTATAGTTTGGACCCCTAAATCCAGAAACTTCACCAACCACCGTCATAGATGGCATTGAGGCAACTTCATTTTTTGCAAAGAGCACCGCATCAGATACTGAAAGAACAGAATCTTCTTTCTCTTGAATCTGATCCATTACTAGTTCCTGCTTCTGGAAGAACCAAGCAGATATAGAAGCTGGAGTGCAGAAACCATTGCAGCGGCTACGTAAGTAAGAGCAGCGGCAATCAGTACCTTTTTTGCGCCATTGTAGTCAAAGCCTGCAGGAGCATTTGCCTTCAAAAAGGCTAATCCACGCCTTGAAGCATCAATCTCTACAGGAAGCGTAACTATATGGAATAAGAAGGTAAATGCATACAGCCAAATTGCTAGCACGGTCATGCCTGAAACATTTAGCAAGACACCAGCAATAAAGACATAGATCCATGCTGCGGATGCTAAATTAACAACAGGAACAAGAGCGGAACGAACGCGAGATGGCATGTACATCTTAGCGGTCTGAACAGCATGACCCGCTTCATGACAAGAAACAGCAACTGAAGCTACGCTACCCTCAGAGAAGTTTGCATCAGAGAGGTGCAGGCAATTGTCACGTGGATCAAAGTTATCGGTGAGCTCACCAGAAATTCTCTTAATGCCAACATTAGCTGCTCCGTTAGTGTTCATCATGGTACGAGCAACTGAAGCGCCAGTGGCATTAAACCCAGAGGGAACTAAAGAATACTTTTTAAATTCATGTTTGATGTACCACTGGGTACCCAATCCGAGCACCAACGAGGCAACTACTAGAACAACGTATGGGATAAACGCACCTGAGTAATACATGTTTTTCTCCTATCTATGTATAAAGATGAGTATACCCAACTCACCGGACAAAAAGTCAGGTTTGCAAGAGTAATCGGTAGCTACTTGTTCTTAAGCTTAGGAGCTGCTTTTACAGTAGCTCCACTCGACCGTTTTTAACTGTTAGACCTACCTCGCCATTGAGCAATCCAACAAGCTGCTTACCTACTAATTGATAGCGCCATCCGGTTTTAAGTCTTGCGTCAGACCTATCCAAAAGCAAATCAGTAAGATCATCTTTATTGGCAATTAACGGAGATGCAATTCCCTCTTTTTCTGAAACAATCCTGATAAGAGCATACATAAGCTCAACAACACCTTCAGAGCCAGCTGAAGGATGAGCGTGATGCTCGATTTTTGGACACTGATCTGCGGGTGTCTTTTGTCCACGCTTAATTGCATCTAGTAGATGCACTACCCCACCTTGAGAGATTTGCTCAGTGCCGCGGATTTTGCGCAGTCTATCTGGTGTTGTAGGAACACGGCGACAAATCTCAATAATGAGTTCGTCAGAAAGCACCCACTTACGTGGAACATCTCTTTTAGCAGCAGTTTCTTCTCGCCAGGCGCACACCTCTCGAGCAATAGCAAGTTGTCTGCGCGTAAGCGAGCCAGAACGTTTTAAACGGAGATATGCCTGATAGGGGTCTCGGCGATACTGCTCAATATTAGTATGTTGGTCCATCTCTGGCTTTACCCAGCTCAGACGATCAAGCTTAATGAGCTTCTCGACCATTTGATTGTAGATTGCGGGAAGATATCTCACGTCATCCTCGGCATATACCAGCTGCTCTTTATCAAGAGGTCGCTTTGACCAGTCTGTTAAAGACTCAGCCTTAGCAAGCTTAACGTTAGCAAAATTTTCTACCAGACCGGCGTAGCTCACCTGCTGACGCATGCCCAAAAATGCAGCTGCCACCTGCGTATCAAATACAGAAGCGCATGCGCAATCCATTTTTTCTAGCAAAACTTCAAGGTCTTGTGAGCACGCGTGGAAAATCTTGACAATCTGTGGATTTTCCAGGAGCTCTTTAAGCGGAGTTAGGTCATCAATAAGCAAGGGATCAATCGCAGCAATCTCTGAACCTGTGGAAACCTGCACCAGGCAAAGCTTGGGGAAGTAGGTTTTCTCGCGAAGAAACTCCGTATCAACTGCAAGGATATGCGAAGTCTTTGCTCGCTCACAAAATGCGGAAAGTTCTTCTGAGGTTGCTATATACAATGCGTCCATCCAATTGCCGATTAAGTACCTAACGTAAAGCGATACACTCATACGTATCAAAATGATATACCAGCTTGTCGCAAATCTTCGGAGGATATATGAGAACCCTCATCATTCACAATCCTTGCTCGGGTTTTAGCTCTGACGCAATCTTTGAATTTGAGCGCGCTCTTCTGAAAAGCGGCGACGAATGCCTGGTAAAGCTAGTTGAAAGCCATTGGCTAACAGATGAGGTTCTGAGTTCTGTTCAGCCTGAAGATTTTGACGTAGTGGTGCTCTCGGGCGGAGATGGAACCGTATCTAGCCTGCTCTACGGCCTCAGAGGATGCCAGACACCTATTCTTGTCTTCCCATCTGGAACCGCTAATCTTCTAGCTGCAAGTATTGGAAACGCTCCTGAACCTAACGCACTGGCGCTGGCTTGCAGAAACCTTCAGACCGCACGTCTTGATCTGGGTGAGATTACCTGGACCACGGTATCGGGAGAAACCCATGTAGCTGGTGTACCTTTAATGGCCGGTACAGGCCTTGATGCAGAGATTATGCGTTCAGCCATTCCCCACAAACAAACCTTTGGAGAAGCCGCATACTTTACTGCGGCCCTAGCCAACCTTATGCCGCCAGTTCACGACTTCAAAATTACCGTTGACGGCAAAGTACATGAGCTTCAGGGCATTGGCTGCCTTATTGCAAACAGCTCCATGATGCAAGCGGGAATTGAATTAGCCCCTGGTAATCGTATGAATGACGGTCTGCTTGAGGTTATTGTCATTGAGACTCACATGACTGCAAAGCTGGTACGCCCACTGCTTTCTGGTTTCTTTGATCGCACGGGAGACTCGCTTGGTAGGCCCTACCTCAATAGCTTTAGTGGAAAAGAAATTACCGTTGAATCAACAGCGCCTATGCCACTGGAAGTAAATGGCGAGGTCACCTGCCACGACATCTACGCCTATTCTGCCAGGTGTCTTCCTGGCGCGGTAAACGTTGTGGTGGACCACATGAGCCCTTACAGTGAGAAAGCATAAACGCAGGTAAACGGCATAATAGGCACCGCCAAAGCTTGCATTTTCTTTTCTTTCGTTTTCGTAACATTCAGCCAAAAAGATTGCACCTAACCGTCAGATTAACTAATCTTTTATAGATACATTGCTAAGGTACGCTCACGATTTTCTAATGTGTGCGCACAGTTGATGGGATATTTTTTGGTTAACGTTTCTAAAATTCGCGAGAGGTTCGATGAGCTTTCGACTCCTATTCTGAAGTCTGGAAGACTCTATCAGCTTGCAACTTTTACACAACATGGAACTACCAGCACGCTCGACCACGTTATCGCAGTTGCTTATAGCAGCCTTGCCTTTGCCATGAACGCTGGCATCAAAGTTGACGAGCATGCCCTTGTGCGTGGCGCGCTTCTTCATGACTACTACCTCTATGATTGGCATGATCACGAGGCCGCACCAGACAACTGGCACGGATTTACGCACCCTCGCCATGCACTGGATAATGCTCGCGAGGATTTCCCTGATTTAACCCCTGTTGAGGAAGACATCATCTTGCATCACATGTTTCCTCTGGTTCCTATTCCCCCTCATACCAAAGAGGCTTGGATTGTAACAACCTGCGACAAAGCTTGTTCAACTGCAGAAACACTAACAGGTAATCCATACAAAAAAGAGGGTTTTCACCCAACGGGTTTCTCGACACCTGAAAGCGATTTTCAGGGCACAACAAACAGTGAGTCAAATGAGTTTAACGACTACATGGACTACGGAAACCTCTCGTGAGTGGTGCAGTTTTAGCCACAGTTATTGAGTACTCGACCGGCCTCTTTTTGGAGCGTCGCTTTAAAAAGAAGTGGTGGGACTACTCCATGTTTAAGTTCAATTTGCATGGTCGAATTTGTCCCCAGGCCAGCGCGGTATTTGGTGCGTTTTCTGTTACCTCAGTTTTTGTGCTCGTTCCAACGATGCTTAATATTTTGATGATTTTCTCCAAGCATACTGTCTCGGTTGTGGCGTTTATTGTAGTCACCCTCTATTTTCTGGATACGGTTGCTAGCCTTCTTTGGAATGGGCCTACTACCCATCACAAAGTTGAAGCCGCAGCTCAAGACGCATCAATGAAGGTTGAAGAAGCCGCACAGAATGCTTCGCAAAAAGTAAGCGCTGCGGCACAAAACGCATCGCAGAAAGCAAACGCAGCAGCTCAAAAGGCAAATGCGGCGGCCCAGAATGCAACTCTTATTGCTACCCAAAAGGCTCAACAGGTTTCGCAAAAAGTCCAGGTAACTAAGCAGAAACTTGACGATACCACGCAAAAAGTCAGAGACCGCTTGCCGGGTTCGTTCCCATGGGACAACTAGACGTGTTTCTCGACATATCGTAATACCTCAGCAAACGCTGATTTCGAGTTTGGATTTGTATGTACACCATTGAAAGTAGAGTTAGATATAGCGAGTGTGATGAGACCGGAAAGCTTTCCTTGGTAGGCGTTATGAACTACCTGCAGGATTGCTCGACGTTCCACTCGGAAGATATTGGCCGCGGCTTTAAGCAGCTGACCAGCGAGGGATACGCATGGGTTCTGGCAACGTGGCAAATCCAAGTTGACCGTCTTCCTCAATTTGGTGAGAAGATCTGCGTAGGTACCTGGTCGTATCAGATGAAGGGTCTTCAAGCATCAAGGTCGTTTGTCATTAATGATGCAGACGGAGCAACCATCGTAAAAGCTGACTCTACCTGGTATTTGATGGATATCAATGAAGGCAAGGCTGCTCGTGTTCCAGAAAGCGAGAGCGTCTACATTACCGGCGAGCCTCGCGTAGATTTGCCGCCAACTCCTCGCAAAATTGCACTTGAGGGAAACGCCGTTGATGGTCCAGCTATTCTTGTTTCTCAGCAGCATCTGGATACAAACAAGCACGTTAATAATGCTCAGTACGTGCTCATGGCTGTCGACACGCTTGTGGCCCTTGGCTATTCTCACAAGCTGCGCCGCATTGTGGTTCAGTACAGAAGTCAGGCGCGCTTGGGCGACACCATTACTCCCCAGGTATACACCGATGAGACGGGTTTCTCGGTAGTGCTCAAAGATGCTGAGAGTTCCACCGTCTTTGCAACAGTCAGACTGGAGGGATAACATGGCTGAGGCAAAAACAGTCAATGTAGCTGCAGCTATCTTCTATAAAGACAACAAAATACTTGCCGCTCGTAGAGCTGATGCGGATAATGCTGGCTTCTGGGAGTTTCCTGGCGGAAAGGTTGAGGCTGGAGAAACCTCAGAGCAGGCGCTGCGTCGAGAAATTCAGGAAGAGCTGCACTGTAGCGTGCAGGCAGCGTTTTTCTATGACGCGGTAGCTTACTCCTACCCCACCTTTGACCTGCATATGGATTGTTATATCTGCACGCTGAGTGAATCCGAGGAGCCTGTTGCGGATCCTGAGATTCACTCGGAGCTTCGTTGGCTTGCCCAAAACGAGCTGCTTGACGTGCAGTGGCTTCCTGCGGACATTGAGCTCATCAAGCAGCTTGGCACGTTCTGGAACGACATCTTTGCGTCGCAGCACCTGTAGGAGCTACCTGCGCGTGAACCGCGGGCGCGAGCGCTGTGGGCGTGGATGCTGCGGACGCGGATGCTGCGGGTGTAAGCGAGCTGCAAGCGCGAACAAGTTGTCGTGTGCAAAATACTTTGCAGAGAATGTGGAGTGACAACAAGAGGGGTTTCTCGCCATGAAATCCTTGGGCGTCGACGGGTATCATCAAAGTGTAAGCGTTTGATTGAGGATTGATGGCAAAGAAAGACGACAACCAAGATACCAGGCACAACAGGAATGAATTTGACGGCGAGGGCCCTGACTTTGACCCAAACGATCCGTCGCAGATGCCTGACGGCTCTCCTTTCCCTGCAGGCTTGCTATTTTTTATAGTTATTATGCTGCTCTCGGGACTGGGACGTTCTTGTGTTTCGAGCAATCAGACTTCCTCAAGCCCGCTTTTTGGGGACCCCTACAGCGCTTATACTGACAGCAACTGGTAATGTACTTGGAAAAGACTTGCTATACGTACAACTAGCAGGTGTTTATTCCATTTTGAACAGTATTTTGAAGGATTGAAAATGAGCAAAGCAGATCGCATTTTTATTGATATGTGCTCCGACATTATTGAAAACGGCACCACCACCGAGGGCGAGAAGGTCCGTCCTATCAAGAAGTTTGGCGTCTGCAATCGCTATGATTTGCGCGAGGAGTTTCCAGCGCTGACGCTTCGTCGCACTGCGCTCAAGAGCGCCATGGACGAGGTTTTGTGGATTTACCAGAAGAAATCTAACAACGTTAACGATCTTAACTCACACATCTGGGATTCATGGGCTGATGAGTCTGGTTCCATTGGCAAGGCGTACGGTTATCAGGTTGGACAGGTTTCTCACTACGCCGATGGCGACTATGACCAGATGGATCGCGTACTCAAGGACCTCAAAGAGAATCCGTTCAGCCGTCGTATTATGACCAACCTATATACCTTTGCTGACCTCTCGGAGATGAACCTTTACCCTTGCGCATTCAACGCAATCTATAACGTTACTCAGGAAGCCAGTAAGGACAAACCTACACTTAACCTGCTACTTGTTCAGCGTAGCCAGGATATTCTTGCAGCTAACAACTGGAATGTTTGCCAGTACGCTATCTTGCTCATGATGGTTGCGCAGGTCAGCGGCATGGAAGCCGGCGAGCTGGTTCACATGATTGCCGATGCTCACATTTATGATCGCCACGTTGACATTGTTAAAGAATTGATTTCTCGCCCCACCTTTGATGCGCCAAAGGTGAGCCTGAACCCTAACGTCACCAACTTCTACGACTTCACTACTGACGACCTCATTGTCGAGGATTATCAGCACGGTCCGCAGATCAAGAACATTCCAATTGCAGTTTAGGCGCAGTTGCTGCGGACGCGGTCGAGTTTGCAATTCCACGAAAACGATACTTGCCAGGAGAACCACATGAACGCAATTGTTTCTGTAACACGCGATTGGGGCATCGGATGCGACGGGGACCTTCTCATCCCCAACAAGGCCGACATGAAGTACTTTGTTGAGCATACGCGCGGCTGCACAGTTGTCATGGGCAGAAAGACGCTGGAGAGCTTCCCTGGCGGACCGCTTAAAGGTCGCCGCAACATCGTCATCTCTAGAAACGCCGATTACCAGGTCGAAGGCGTAGAGGTTGTGTCGTCAGCTGAGGAAGCGCTTCGTTTAGTTAAGGATGAAGCTCCCGAGAAGGTCTGGCTTATTGGTGGAGCTTCGATTTACCGCGCCCTTCTCGACAAGTGCTCTTACGCGTACGTCACGAAGCACGACACCGTGGTTGACGCGGATACGTACTTCCCCAACCTGGACGAAGACCCTGCATGGGAGGTTTGTAACGAGGAAGACGGCGGTGTGACTCCGGAAGGCGTCGCTTTCAAGTTTGTTACCTACAAGCACGTCTAGCTGTTTTGCACGCGATTTATCAGTGTGCTTAATCGTATGATTTTCATGTTGATTGGTCGAAACGTTTCATAGACTCTTTGATTTAGTTTTTATCTAAGTCCTCTTTTACCTGCAGGTATGAGGGGACTTTTCTTGTTTTGGCAGAACCGAAACGGAAGTCTGTCAAATTACTGTCAAACTACTGAAAAATCCTGCTGTTATATTCGTTTCTCATTTTAAGGAGGAACGAATGGATATTGTTTTCTCGCATGAAACTGCACTACAAATCTGCGCGCAACTTAAGACACGCGGAAATGAGGATGTTTTGTTGCAACGAACAACAAGGGATTTGCGTGCGACGTATTCTGCGTGTTCGACCGAAACATACGATGAAAAACTTTGTTTTCTAAGAAAAGCATATGGCATTGTCTTAGGAAAAACTACTCATGAACTATTAAGAAACAATTCGAGATCAAGATTTTGCGATGAGCGAATATCTCACCAGTTCAAATGTCTTTTACCAGCCGGCTCCCTTATTGATTTGGGTCAAAATGTCTATTGTGTTGCACCTCCCCTAGCAGTTTGTTTGCTCTCAAGGAATAAAAGTACTCTTCATCAAATTGTGCTTGCGAATTTACTGATGGCTAGTTATGGACATCTCCCAAACGGTGACCTCTGTGAATTTGATACGCCGTTATTGACTACGGACGAGCTCACATCTCTATTGAGCGCTCTCGATTCCTATTCACCTGGCTTACGAACAACACAACGAAATATGAGGTATTTCTTTTCTGACGCAGCCTCTCCCATGGAGGTTAAAATGGCACTTAGATCAGCTCTTCCATATCAGGAAGGCGGGTTTAATCAGATGCCCCTTGCGCTGAATAAATCGTATCTAATAAAAGACCTGATAAACCCAGGGGTACAAGCGAAAGAACGAAAGCTTGATTTGCTGTTCGGGAAGATATCTAAATCAAATTTGTCTGGATTGAATCTAGTGGCTATTGAATACAACGGCGCGTATCATGATGACTTCTACCAGCAAAGAAAAGATAATCAAAGAACAAATGAGCTGAATTCGGTGAGTATTAAAGAGTACTTTGTGAATGCAGATATCTACAGAAACCAGCTTGCGATGCAAAATATGTTCCTGAGCATAAAAAAAGACTTGGGTGACAGCAATCTATACCGGATAAGACAGACGTTACGTCAGTATTCTCACGAGCAATTCATTTTGATGAATAAACTTGATTCAATATACAAATTTACGAATGAACTCATATATAAATTTTAACTATCGCTAAATCGCCCTATGGGACAAAGTCACGTCTCAAAAAGTGGTGTAAGGCTATTTCCTTACTGCCTTCTAGCCTACATTATGCCACCTCTCTACAAACTTTAAAGTCGCTATCAATCACTT
>QWCO01001449.1_pt1 | contig 11000 bp, 12 predicted proteins | sample 1972611 | NCBI WGS metagenome assembly QWCO01 (sample SAMN09866706, study PRJNA288562) | Human oral metagenome isolate term1_saliva, whole genome shotgun sequencing... | reverse complement strand
AGTTCTTAGTATAAGATATATTTTGTAGCGTGCTTAGAATTGAATGATAGATCATTATATCTTGGTTAACTCTAGCTAGAAGTTGTGAAACATTATTTGCTGTACTATCTGTCAGTGCAGCAGGAATTCTATTTTCAGGATAGAATGTTTGCAACATATCACCACCAATATTCCCAATATGGATAATCATGTTGTTATCATAATCACTCTTAACATATCCCAACGCAAAAGACTCCGTCTTTAGTTTTGCCAATTGAGACGAGCAGTGCGAAATTAATGTATCTATAATGACCGGTTTTATAAAATGAACACCATACGAATTATAATCAATCTTACAATTTATAATATCCATTATAATACGATCGGCATTTTTACTTACTTCGTCGGAAGTTAACTCCGAATCAATATAAGCTTCTCCTTTCCTGTCTATGAGAGTTGCTATCCATGTAGTATCTCTCCTATTATTGTTACCCATTATAAACTCTCCTTTCTAGTATTAAGAAATATCATCAATCTTTAAATCGTCTGCTGGTAATACTGGATCATTACCATCATCAATGTCGAAATCCCCTCCTCTTACTTTATTACTTTCTATACACGTCTTCATAAACCTATATACCGTTATAGCATTTTCTGGAGCAGTTTCTCCTGATAATATAAATGATTTATGAACATCTATACCACCAGCCTCAATAATGTTTTTTAACCAATCGTACGTATTCTGTCTACCTGTAGATAATCTCCATTCTCTACAAATACGTGTTTCATCGTACCCATCTTCACTCTCCTCATCTTCATACATGGTAAGTAGAATAAGATAAATCTTTGTAGTGGGGTCTTGACCAACAAATTCGATAGCTTGCCTCATACCAGTTTTAGCAATATGATCAGCTTCATCATCTTCATCATAATCGTCATCGTCCGCTACACTTCTTAATCGTTTTAATTCTTCAAAACTTTCACTCATAGTTATTCCCTCTCTTTTTCAAATAAGTAAATATCTCATTTCAATAATATAATATGTATTTATCTTGCATTTATGGATCTATCTAAATTTTGGTCTACGCTTTACATATACCATACTTGACTTAAATCTCGTTATAGCGGTATAATTCAAATTATTTTGTATAGTTGGGGACATATACTCTTCAAAATAGGTACCATATTTGTACTCAGACCCTTGGGATAGATGTACAGTGGATGCATAAGCATACTCCATTAATTCGCCTCTCGTAAATTTACTGCTCTTTATTTTTTCCTTTAATGGACCATGTAGAGTATTCAAATAATCATAATTTACCTTAAGATTTTTAAACGAATTATTTAATAAATCTGGTTTAAAGTCTAATACCAGTTGGCCATCATCGAAATTATCTATAGTTGGAGGGTTTGTAACAGTTCCCACTAGACCATTGGCAAGAGATATACCATCTAGCTCTTTTTTCCAATTATTTTTTCTACAAATTAGACGTTCTCCATGATGTGGAAAGTCCGATTTAAACCCGTATATATTATTTCTAATATATTGATTTACACTATCTCTTGTTTTATTAGTTCCGCATAAAACAATATTAGAAAATGATAGCATAAGGTCATTCACTTGGTCATCATAAACCACAACGGTATAACCGTACTGGCCGGTTTCTATAGGTTTACCTTCTCTAGCTCTATTTGCTAAATAGATCAACGGGGAATCGGAACTTTGCCTCATCAATTGATTAAGATGATATATGTTTCCATCAACTAAATATGCTGGTTCATCTGCTATCGGTGGCAATTGCCCACTGTCTCCGGCAACGATCGTTTTAATGCCAGTATTTTCGATATGTTTTCTAAATGACTTTGGAACCGTCCAAGCCTCATCAATAATGAATAATTTTATCTTTGAATTAAAAAATGATTTAGGAACAAATTTTATAGTTGTTACGGGAACATTAAACTGTTCATCCATAACAACTTTTCCCGTTATCCTATCTAATAATGGAACTTCCATTGGTTCAAATAGACCGGAATGACAGGTGATTTTCAGGACTTAGCATTAGTCTTGACACTATATCATTTAACACTACAGATTTACCAGTGCCAGCTTTCCCATCAAACTGAAATAGTGTATCGGATGAGTTCCAATACCAATCTACAGCAGCATCTGAGACTTTTTGCTGGCCATCATTCAGAATAATCATAATAAACCTCTAATCTAATACAGCTCCCGTGACATTATCAAACATTCTCAAATCTCTATCAGCGAATGCTCCACCCATAACAAACATAGCTTCTATATAAGTGAGCATTTTATTATAAAAAGAATTTCCTTCCCATTTTAACCCATTAGAGTATTTAATTGTCATCCTGGATTTATCCGGAATATCTTCTTCAATAGATTTTAATCTATCAAAATAGAATAATTGAACCTCTGGTATATTCCCATATTCTTGCTCATCTCTAATGAATGTAGCAAACAGCATTTCCATTAATCTGATGCATGCTGGATTCAAAATTTCTAATTTCATATCATGCTTAGAAACATACACTGCCGGATTATCGAATGTATTTAACTTGATATTCATATTATCACATACAACTGGACCATTAGTTTCTGAATATACCAATGACCCGTCTTCTTTTGTTTTCATCCCAAGAGTAATCAATAGATCTCTTGTAAGGTTTAATTCATCTCTAACCGTATACATACACATTACCTCCAAATATATAAATATTATATGCTTCATTTATATAATATATTTTCAAATTCCATATTTTAAACTTCATAATAATTACTCATCAAAGGAAGAATGAAATATGGACAGTTCACAAATACAAAACTATGCAAACCTATCATCAGTAACAAATTCAGGTCAATTAGCAAAGCTAATTGATCCGGAAGTAAAAATAGAAAAACCAATTGGAAAATTTATATTATTGAATGTGACACCAACATTAAAAGACGAAGACAACAACGATAGACGAATACCATATAATTCTATTCGTAATACTTCTAAAAGTGATGGTGCAACTTCAGTAGTTAAATCCAATTATATAGAATTAGATATTCCCAAATATATGTTTACGATTAAAGAAATTAAAATCATAAACCATGTAACTAGATCCAATGGATATCTTACATCTGTAACATCGGAAGCAAAGATAATTTACGATACTTTTAAATATGGTCAAGTGTTTATCATATCGAACATTGGTGGTAATCTCGATAGGCCCAAAATTATAGGAGTATATAATAATGATAATAAACAATCAAACGGTAGCTGATGCAACGTATACTATTGAAGAATTTATTGCATCAAAAGATTCTGATGAAATAACAAACGATAGGTTTGTTATAGCAAAATATTTAAACGGTATAGAACTCCCCATAACCAATTTATTATATGATTATGAGGATGAGTTAAATTCTATGACCGTAAAAGTAAAACTATCAGAATTAGAAATGATTAAATACAGATATAAACCATTCCTATTTGCCTACGACGTGTATGGTTCTGTTGAAACCGAATTTTTGATCCTTATGCTAAATAACATTATTGATCCAAAAGACTTTGATTTTAATCCAATAAAAGTTGTACCAAAATCTACACTGATAGCATTATTAGGAAGAATTATTTCTATAAACGAAAACTACCTTTATAATGTAAATAGTAGAAAAAATGAAGATATTAAAAATGGTGATGGAAACAGAGTATGGTCAGAATGATGAAAGTCATTCTGACCGTTTTTACATCATTCCATAAATATCGTCAGGTATAACATTTCCGGTTTCATCAAAGAATATTATGGCGCTTCTCATTTCTCCTACTGGCATCATTGGTATATCCATAGATGGACCGTCAAAGAAACTTCTAGTGGGTCTAGGTGGCATTATTGGCTGTTGAGGTGGCATTATATTTGCACCATATCCATTCAAATTACCGATATATTTCCCAGTATTATCGTAGTTAGCATCTTCCGGAACATGAACTCCTGGCCTATTCTTAAGATCGTTCATTAACTCATCCTGAGATAACGCCGTTACATCTACCCGTTTAATATCTTTAGTATAATCAGAATTTGAAACATACGACCTCTCATTCATAACCACTTCATTCTTCTTTTCTAAAGTTATCTTATATTTTGCATAAGTATCAAAATCTTCTTCAAGTTTGACATCATTACCAGGAAGAAACGGTTGACAGAAATAATCTAAATCGAAACCGGTTCTTGTTCTTATCAATAAAAATGATAAGTATTGATTTAAATCAGAATCGTATTCTTTATTAATAATATATCCGACATCACAATTGTCTATCATCAATAAAGATTCTGATACATTAGATCTTCCCAACATCTTACCAACATCGGAACTATTATTTCTTCTAGCGTCTTCAACAATCTTCGTTGCATCACGATTAAGATGCGATATAGATATCACAACTAAATCTTTTTCAACAGCAAACGCTTTAAACTCATTTACAACTTCTCCCAAATCTAGTCTTAAATCCTTTTGAGAATATACCGGACGAATCCTCTTAATATGATCTTGAATGATAAGAATTGGCTCTTTTCCATCATCTGAAAGATCTTCATATAGCTGATATAAATAAGATGTGTCTATCGATAAATTGGATTTATATTTTACAATAATATCAATATCATTTTCTGCGCTCATATCTAAATGAGGGTCATTCTTAAATGTATTTACCACAGAATCATAATCAGCATCTTTCATCTGTTGATTTGCCAACATCGCATACATTCTAGATATTGTTTCCTGTACAGAATTTTCCATAGTTAAGATTACTATACATGGACGCTTTGTAAGATCTTTACACCTATAACCTTTATTATATTTTTTAATTTGTAAAGCCAAATCCAATGTTGTAAAAGATTTTCCACTAGCAGCTGTTCCGAAAAACATATATACTCTACCAGATTCAAATCCACCACCATTCATTCTGTTCAAGCCCTGCATACCAGAAAACAGAGTTCGTGAAGGGTTAGTCTCATTTTTATAGATATCATTTATACGCTCATCAATGAAATCCCTGTTAAGCGAAAAGTCTACCTCTGAAGCAAGATTCTTATTAATTCTTCTAAACTCATTCTTTGTATCATCTAATAATGTTTCAAATTCTGAAGTTATTCTATCTCTATCCACATACGCCTCAGTTTTAAACCGCTGGCATACATCAATCATAGAATCAGCATACTCATAAAAGAATATCGTTTTTAATGAACTGGAAATGAGTTCAATAATATAAGCAACCTCACTATTACTTAACTCTTTAAATTCCACATCCAATATCAAGCGTTCGCCATTTCCACCATTGGCATATTGAAATAGCATATCTTTATTTGTATTTAATTTTTTATTAACAATACCATCTAAAGCTCTATTGATAAATTCTATATATTTCATCTTCATAGGTTCCGGGCGGTATATGTCCAGATTTAATTTATCCATCAAAGCTTTAAGCTCTATATAATTAGAATACTTTATACCAGCATTCGTTGACATTACAAACATCGCAAACATATCCAAAGATTGTAAATCAAATATAAGCGAATTTGGTTTATGTTGCTTTGATTTATGTTTATATAATTCTTTTCCCACATTATCCATATTTTTAATAATGGTTGCCATATTGTCTCCCTGTTCCGATAATAATATACTACGAATTCATGATGACGGCCAATTCATCCTCGGTTATATAATTGTCATCCTTTGCGTGATTATTAACCCACATTACAAATTTCTGCATATCCGTCATACTATTATCAAGCAAAAACCAGTATTCTTTCGATTGTTCCATTATTTTGTGCTCTGCTGTCTCTTGTAATTCTTTTTCATTAGAATAATATACTAAAACTATATCATTTCTATCCCTAAAATAATTATTCAGAATCATCTTAGATGTCATATCTATATCTTTTGCAAATTTTATTCTAAGATAATCTATATAATTATCTTTTTTATATTTTTCGATATAATCTATAGTATCTTTGGCATCGTTAATAAGTCCATCCATGTGTATAGTTTTATAACTATCTGACTTAATAAGAATATTCTCCATTTGATAATTTCTACTTACAGTATCCATTACCATAAGAATAAAACCTTTATCATGATCATCATCGAATCTCCATCTATACGGAGACCCACAATAATAAAAATGATTATTAAAACATCCAGGTTTATGGATATGCCCCGATATAATAGGACCTCTACAATTTGAAAAATCTTCTATAGTAAAAATTCTACTATTACTTGGAGAATCTTCATATACAGCTCCTTTAAAATTCCCATGCATAATACACATATCATAAAATCCACTACGATTAAGATACTTATCGTAAATGTCTTCAGGAAGACTATTAAATTCTGGAATACATAATATTCTTGCGTATTTAACAGTTTCGAATTGTATATTTGTAACTATTCTAACATCAACATCCATTCTTTCCATATAATGATAATACATCTTAATCTGATTATTATCATGAGATATTGTTCCTTGTAATATGATAAGTGTAGCAGATTTCTCTTTGCATAATTCTACAAGTTTGGCAATAAATAATGAAGCGTAATATGTTGCATCTGAAGATGTCATAACCTTATGATCAAATAGATCACCGTTAATACACACCAAATCCAACTGTTGTAAAAGTTGAAGTTTGTATATAAATTGCTCACATAATATATCATACTGTTTCTTCGGTTCCATTACAGGAAAATGTATATCCGATATATGAGCAGATACTATAACATTGGAAAAAATAATATCACCGGCATCATTATCGATGTCGGTGATAAATTCTATGGCATTTCTCATACCATCTCCTTCTATTTTTCTGTCGCAATTATATCATCTATCAATGTGATAAATGAATTAAGGATATCAAACATTGTTCTACTGTTATAGAAATATTTGTTTGTTATTCTTTGTTTAAGTTCAGGATAACCTTCTCTAGTACTATCATCATATCCAATAGAGAAGTATAAAATTATATCTAGCATTCTATCAAAACACGAACTGATTCGTTCGTTGATCATTTTAATATCTGATTCCTTTTTGATATCAAATTCATGTTCTTTAACCTCAAGATATTGAAGCTTCATATCTTCCGTAAGATTTGGAGGGATATCAACATTCAATTCTTTATAATACTTTTCAACTTCTTGTAGCGTTAATTTGTTTTGAAGAAGTTCTATACCAATGCTTACAAAAGATGATGTGTTTAAATTCTCTGTAGCATTGTCAGAAATGTCGACTAAATCATAAAACATGATCTCATCGTAATTAATGAGAACGCTGATTCTCTCTGTAACAGTTTTAATCGATTTGATATGTTTCATGTTTTGTGAAATAATTTTATTCTTTTCAAACTGAAAAGATTGGTCAGCAGATCTCTTTACAGAATCTGGTTTCATTTTGATAATCTTACCCATACACCTTTTCTCCTTTTATATTATAAAATATGTACCATAATGCGTTTCATATATATAATATCTATTTCTTGATAATTTTATCATACGTATCTGTAAGATCCAATCTTAGTACATATCCCAATGTAAGAATTAAGAAAAGATTAATCGCCTTATCCATATAATCTCTATGTATAGGATTTTCCATATCCATAATATATTCTGTATAAGTATAATCTGTTTTATGGAGCATAAGAATAATACATCCAGAAATTTCTACATTCTCACACTCTTTCAATAATTGTCTATATGCTGCAAGTTGCAATGTATATTTGAAATTCATATGATTGGATGTCTTAAAATCTATAAGCCAATATTTTCCATCAATTTTCAATACACAGTCACAAGTTCCACCAAAATAGTTTGATACAAGTTTTTTCTCAGAATATACGAGTTCGACATTTTCATGTACCGTATTAATTTTTTCCCACCATTTAAGAAATCCTCCGAATGTGGATTCTACTGTTGGTCTAAAATAATTCGGTATCTCGTATGTATCTATATCCTCTAACATACAACCATTTTTTAAAAATCGTTCTATCATATAATGACTATATGTTCCTTTATCGGCAACATCTTTCATAAACTTATTATAGCTTATATGCTTAAATCCAAGATTGTTAGACCATCTCATAAGAAAATCTTCATGAATCGATGAAGACAAAATTTCAGTTACTCGTGGTACAGAAATACCATCTTCTGAGACATACTCTTTAAATTTTTTACTCTTATTCTCTTTAGACAATCTGTCCAATTCTATAAATATATCGTCTATGTTCATAGTATCCCTCTAATTATTTAGTCTTATATTTAGTGGTTTAGTGGGTAATAAAAAATAAATCCGTAGGAGATTTCTCTCCTACGGATTCACTTATATATCACATAGAGTAGTCTTCACCGTTAGCATTTTCATCCCTATCCAGTTTATCATAGTCTATAAAAATACCATAATTTCGTTTATTGTATACTTTCTTAGCAGCAATCTCATCTCTGATAGCTTTATATTTATCATATACCTTTTCCCATCTATCATAATTACGATCATGTGAAGAATCTGTACTATTGAGATAGTCATCAAGTATAGATAAACGTGTGTTGATTTGCTTCAATGCATACATTACTTCATCTTCAGTATCAGCGTTCCTTGCTCTTACCATAAACTCATAAAGATCATTCTCTATACCACGAAGCCCATTATACTTTAGATTTGCAAACAGAGAACCTTCCGATACATTTGTTAATGTTGATTCGATATACGAATCAGTGTTTAGAGTATTTAAAACTATATCTACATTTTTCAACCATGTCTTATAAATATAAGATCCGGTAGAAGATATTAGTTTCTTTACAGTTCTGGAAGCCAAGATTCTCTCGTTTTCAAAATCAAAATGAACACGTAGACACCACTCCAATGCGGATAATAGTGGCTGTCTTTCAACAACGCTATCACATCCTGGAATCTGTCTATAAGCTTTAGAAATAGCCAATTTTAAAACAGGTCCAAGATCGACTTCATCCAGATACGGATCATTTACAATCTTATCAGCTTCTGTAATCTGTAACGACGAGCTCAATTGAATCATAGCATCCGTAACACCAAAATCGAGTATAACCATTTTATTTAAAGCATTCGGTGAAACGTCAATATGTTTCCCACGTGTTGTCAAATAATCGGTTACAATATTGCTAACCTGTTCAGCGATATTATCTTTAAGAAGATGCATTACGTTATATATTAATAGCGCAGCAATCTCTTCATCTGTAATATTCGTATCAAATAACTTTGAATCAAATTCTACAGAAAAGTATGGTATTATTACAGTTTCGTCAGATAATAATACACGTTCAGATACGTTTAAAATTTTTGGTTCTACAACAAGACCAAACATAACGTTATCTATGTTCTTAGTATAGTATACATTAGTACATTTACTTTGTTTGATATTATATACATTTAATATCAGATTATTTAAACATTCTTTAATATAATCCACATCTTTGGGATCAACATTTTCTTCTCGAAGTTTACCGATCCCGTGGATAAGATTATTTAACTCGATATATTTATAATTCTTATCAACATATTCCATTATATCACTCTCCACTCTTATAATTAGCTACAAACAATATATCTCCAACAGATCCGGATGGAATCATTGCAGGAGTCCAACCAATAAACTCCGGTTTATTGTTTAATACCGGTTTTGGTATAAATGTTTCATCTTCTATAGTATACTTAGATTTTTCAATCTTAAATAATCCGTCAGTATATACGTATCTAATAGAGAACTTTATTGGTTCAAGTTTAATCTCTATCTCACAGTCGCCTGTAATTTCAACGCTCTTATTATTATCAAGTATACTATCACTCGGAATAGTATAACCTTTATAGAACTTAATATACAATCTATGTGATGGTGTAATATATACCTTATAAGAATCTATAGCTTTACCTGTTACGGATACCACATCTACAGATACCGTATACTTATACCATGATGGGCAAGTATTTGTCTCTAGAGCCATAGTACCAGCAAAAGCGTTGTCAATATTATTAAATACAGCACCACTCCAATGCTCTATTGGAGATGTATCCGACAATAACTGACAGCCTTCGAACATCTCTTTTACGTTTAACTCTCCGGCTACGGTATTATAAAAGAAACTTATATCTCTAAGAGATGTAAACCCTTTAAATACTCCACACATATCTTCACATACGATCGGATAGTCAGATTGAATCATAAGGATTTTCGTATTTTCGGCATACCACATATAGACAGGAGTACTTGTACTAGAGATATTCTCTACTACAACATTCCCACTTACCGGTAGAGATAACGATGATTGCACTGCCTTAATATCGGAAATGTTATTTCCGCAAAGTTTTTCTATAACTTTACGAAGTTCCGATCCTCCTATAAGAATAGGAGATGGTATCCACACTGCAACAAATTTTACAGAACCTATAGTTCCAGTAGGAATACCTTCAGGAACCCACCCACTGAAAATATGCTTATCCTTTATAGGATTTGGTGGTATATATTCATCTTTTACTGTAAAAGTGGATCTATAAGTTTTCCTATCATCAAAAGTACCACCATCAAGATCATATAAAATAGTATAATCTATAGGCTTATAGACAAAATTGATCTGCTGATCTTCATGTTCAACCTTTTGTCTTTCAGGAGTTATATACCCAGGTATATCCTTGGGGTATATATACTCATCTATATTTGCATAATCTATATACTTATTTAAAATATTATTAATCATATATACGTCCTCAAGATTATTAACCTGTCGTGGAAATTACGGTAACTGTTGTACGATTTCCTTGTGCATTGTAATCAAACCATGCGTAAAGCGTTATAGGTTTAACAACAACATATTCATTTATGTCTATAGGATCATAAATACTCTTCTTCAAAGACCAACCCTTAAAACTGTATCTTCTATCTTCCCATTCCGGATGTGGTAATTGAAGAATATGAGAACCCGTATCGACCTGGATTGGTAAGAT
>QWCO01001037.1_pt1 | contig 11001 bp, 9 predicted proteins | sample 1972611 | NCBI WGS metagenome assembly QWCO01 (sample SAMN09866706, study PRJNA288562) | Human oral metagenome isolate term1_saliva, whole genome shotgun sequencing... | reverse complement strand
GTGAGCTCGAGTTAGAGGAGAACAGTAGAAAATGGCACGTGTTAAGCGTTCTGTCAACGCCAAGAAGAAGCGTCGTACCGTACTCGAGCAGGCCTCCGGTTACCGTGGCCAGCGCTCGCGCATGTACCGTAAGGCCAAGGAGCAGGTCACTCACTCCTTCGTCTACTCCTACCGCGACCGCAAGGCTAAGAAGGGCGACTTCCGTCGTCTGTGGATCCAGCGCATCAACGCTGCCTCCCGCGCCCAGGGCCTGACCTACAACCGCCTCATCCAGGGTCTGAACCTGGCCGGCGTCGAGGTCGACCGTCGTATGCTGGCCGAGCTGGCCGTGAACGACATCAACGCGTTCAACGCCCTGGTGAAGGTTGCCAAGGACGCGCTGCCCGCCGACATCAACGCCCCCAAGGCCTGATAGGTGAGCCTTTTCGCCGAGCGCCTGACCGTTCTCGATAATCCCCGCGCCGATCGCGTGCGTAGGGTGTCGGGTTTGGTCGGGCGCTCGGCGCGTTCGCGCTCGGGTCTGATGCTCGTTGAGGGCCCTCAGGCAGTGCGCGAACTAGCCCTGCACCGACCGGATGCGGTGCGTGATGTGTACGTGCGCGAGGACGCGTGGGAGACGCACGCGGACGTCGTGGACGTGGCACGCCGCGCTACGCGCTGGGTGCACCCGGTGACCGCCGAGGTCTCGGCGGCCCTGTCGGGGGACTCGCAGGGCATCTGTGCAGTCGCATCTCTGGATGCGCTGTCGCGCGAACTGCCCGAGCCGAGCGTTGGTGAGACGATCGTCGTGCTCGCTCAGGGGCGCGACCCCGGCAACGTTGGCACGATCATTCGCACGGCCGACGCATTCGGTGCGGTCGGCGTCGTGGCCGTCGCGGGCACGGTGGACGCCGCGAGCCCGAAGGTTGTGCGCTCGAGCGCCGGCTCGGTCTTCCACATTCCCGTGTGCGTGGTTCCGTCTTTCGCCGATGCCCGCTCTCTTATTCACGGTCGCAGCGCGGCCCTGCTGGGCACCAGCGGTGGTGCCGGTTCGCTCAGCCTGTCCGACCTCCTCGTGCAGGGAGTGTCGGCGCGCTCGCGTCTGTCCCAGTCGCACGCGTGGGTGTTCGGCAACGAGGCACGCGGCCTGTCGGGCGACGAGATGCGCCTGTGCGACGCCCTCGTGTCCATTCCCATGACGGGGGACGCGGAGTCCCTCAACGTGGCCAGCGCGGCCGCGACCTGCCTATTTGCCTCCCAGACCGTGAGGCGCATGGAGAACTGACTCCGCTTCGCAGCGCGCAGCTGCGCCCGCGACTAGTCTGGTTCCTATGAAGTTAGCTGAGCTGTCCGAGGCACAGTTGGTGTCTCATTTCCGCGAGTCTTTCCCGCGCGGTGAGCGCACGATGATCGGCATTGGTGACGACTGCGCCCAGGTTGCGGCTCCCGAAGGATCGTTCATCGTGACGACGGACGTCATGGTGGAGGATCAGCATTTCCACCTGTCGTGGTCGACCGGCTACGAGGTCGGTGCCCGCGTTGCCGCTCAAAACCTTGCGGATATCGATGCGATGGGAGGACGACCCTCGGCGCTCGTCGCCTCGGTGGTGGCGCCGCGTGACATGGACGCGGACGTTTTCCTGGATGTTGTTCGAGGCTTGGGCGACCGCGCGCGCGAGGTCGGAGCCGGTGTGGTGGGCGGAGACCTGAGCGCGGGGGAGAAGCTGGTCATTTCGATCACGGCTTTCGGCTATTGCCCGGGCCCGGTGGTACGCCGTGACGGCGCGCGCCCCGGTGACGTGGTCGCGGTCAGCGGCACCCTTGGATATTCCTACGCGGGCCTCGATCTCCTGGAGGGTGGGCACGTTTCCCCATCCCTGCGAGGCATTGATGAGCTGGGCGATCTGGCGCCCTTCATTGAGACGTACCGTGCGCCGAGGCCTCCGTTGGGCTCTGGCGTGGCCGCCGCGGCCGCGGGCGCTCGCGCCATGATGGACCTGTCGGACGGGCCCGCAACGGACGCGGCGCGCATCGCCAAGGCCTCGGGAGTTGTCATCGAGTTTGATCGCGACGCCATCGAGGCCGAGGCGTCTCACCTGGCTCCCGCAGCCCGCGTCTGCGCAGTCGATCCCGTGCGGTGGGTCCTACAGGGGGGAGAGGAACACGGCATGATCGCCGTTTTCCCGCCGGATGCACAGCTGCCTGACGGCTTCCGCGTTGTCGGTTCGGTGCGTGCGTGCCTGGCCGAGGAGGAACCGCGGGCGATGATGGATGGCGCGGTCCTGCGCGGGGCGTGGGATCATTTTTCGGCAGATTCCGTAGACTAGTGTGATGCGGACTGCGAGGAACGTGTCCTCGCTGTTGGATGGCGTGAATGGCACAGATGCCAGAGAGGAATAGTGTGAGGATGAATCGAGCGACGGAAGGCTCCCAGGCCTCGTCCCGTCCGATGTCGCGCGTAGCGCGCAAGCTCGCGGAGTCGTCGGAGGAGATTCCGGCGACTGCTGGCCTGTCCCTGCCCGCGCTGCAGGGTGATGCGTGCGTGCCGCCGACGAAGGCGTTGCCCGTTGTTGATCCGAACGACGACGCAGATAACTGAGATCTCATAGCGGAGCATTGGGAAAGAGGACGCGATGAACGCGATGCATGTGGGTGAACCGGGGCAGCCTGTCGGAGGGTGGTCCTCGGCGCCGCCTCCTGTCGTATCGACGAAGCAGCGCAAGGCTGATACCAAGGTGCGAGTCATCCTCATGGTTATCTTCGGCTTGTTCGTGTTCGGCGTGTTCTATCTGATGGATATGCCTCGAACAAATCCCGAAGACACCGTGCGCCAATACCTGACCTACCTGTCCGAGGGCGACGCAGAGTCGGCGCGGGCCATGTTGACAACGCCGCTCGTGGACGATGAGCTCCCGCTCGTGACGAACGAGGTGCTGGGCGCAGCTGAGTCTCGTATCGTCGTCGAATCGGTCGAAAGCCTGACCAGTAAGTGGAGCGCGGGTTCTCGTGCGACGGTGCGTGCGACGATGAGCTTGAACGGCGAGCGTTTCACCCACGATTTCACCGTCTATCACCATAAGCCGACGAAGGATCAGCCGAAGGAATGGTATTTGTTCGATGATCTTCTGGTGACCATCCACATCTCCGGTTACCAGGTGCCGGGCGTGAGCGTGATGGGTAGCGGCGCCGACGCTATTCCCCTCACAAGTGGATCCAGGGAATTGAGGATCTTCCCCGGTGTGTACACCTTCACGGCGGAAGGCCTGGCGCAAGGAGATCAGGCTGCGCCTCAGCAAGCGGTCATCATGGATGGCACGGGGACTTCCCCGGCTGAGAATACCTCGGTGCGCTTCACCGTCAACAAGAAATAGGCACTCCGAACGCCTCAGAGGACTCACTTATTGTGGAGTGGGACACGATGGCGTACGCTACCCCTACGAAGTAGTTACCGAGGATGTAGGGGCTTCTCAATGTGGAGGAAGAAGGCAGTGCCGCAGTTCGGCGTTCCCGGAGCCGTGCCCAACAGTGGACCCAACCTTGGGTCCGCCGGAATGTTGTTTGCAGCGTATCGGGGAATGGAGCCCAAGCGCCGCAAGAAGGCGAACACATTTGTCGGAATCCTTGCTCTCTTCGCCCTCAGCTTCGCTCTCATGCCGGTTGCGTGGGTGATCGAGCGCGTCGAAGGAACCCCCGATGGTGAGGTGCGTCGGTATCTCAGCTTCCTGGCCGAGGGGGATGCGGCGGGCGCGCTGGCGATGGTCGACCCGGGCATCCCGAACGAACAGCGTCTGTTTTTGACGAACGAGGTGCTAACGGCCGCCTCATCTCGGATTGTCATCGAATCGGTCAGTAAGCCGACCTATGGCGGTGGAGGCATCGACACGAAGGAAGTGACGGCAACGCTGCGCCTCAATGGCGACCGTTTTACTCATACCTTCTCCCTGGAGCGACGGCATAAGGAAAAAGGTGACTCGTCTGTCTGGAAGATACGTGATGGCTTGTTCGTCAAGGTTCCCGTCTCTGGTGTGCGCGTTCCTTCCTTTAGCGTCGGTGGCGTGTCAGCAAACGCCGGTTCTTCCGACTCTTCTCCGGTCGAATATCTGTTCTTCCCGGGCGTCTACACCTTCCAGCCGGAAGGCCTTGGACCGTACGTGAATGCTCAAGCAACTCAGGTGGTTGTGGAGAACGGATCACATGCCTCGTCCTATGAGACGACATCCGTGTCTTTCAACGGGCAACTGGCGAGTTCTTTGCGGGGCGATGTCCTTCGCGTTGCGCACAAGAACCTACAGGACTGCGCGACACTCGGGACAAACATGCGTCCCTCCTGCCCAGTTGAGCTGCGGTCCTCAGCGGTGACGGGGATTGAGCTGCTGAGCTCACCGCAGACGCTGACTAGCGCCAGTGATGATGGAACATACGAGCTTGAAGACGCCGTCTTCCGTTATCAGGATGGCTCGGTGCACGACCTGACGGTCCGCGTACAGGCAATGGTCATCATGAATGCGGACGGTATTCCGGAGGTTGATATCGACGGGAAACCGAGCATCACCGTGACGATGCAGAAGCGCTGAATCTGTCACTGTCCCAGTCGTTCTCCTGCCGATGCGGCCGGACAAGCGCTGCGTCGCGTCAGCGGTGGTGAGAATCCGACGATGAGTGAGGAAGTGATACTCCCTCGTCCCCGGGGTCTGGCCGTAGCGAGACTGTGTAGCTCCCTGGGGTGACACGAGGGTATCCACCATGCGTTCGGGCATTAATTATTCAGTTGATGAAATAAATACCATATGAGAAAATTTAGCGGCTCCGATGCGCCATTGGGCGAGTATTCGACCGTGTCGGGGGCCGACCATCCGTGCGGAAGAGAGAGGGACGAGCAATGTCTCAGCAGCAGTACGACTCGAATCAAGGCGCGGTGCCTCAGCCCCCGGCCCCTTCGGGGATTCCGACGCCTCCTCCTGCTCCCAGCAACCCCCAGGACGCGGACGACCCTGCGGCCGATGTGCCTCAGACCGGGGTGACGTTCACGCCGAAGCCGGACATGAGTCGGCGTCGTATCAAGCGTATCGTCGTGGGCGCTGTGGCCCTCGTTGCTGTCGTGATCGTCGGAACCATTGCCCTTACTGTCGCGAACTGGATGCGTACGCCCGAGGCGAAGGTTCGCCAGTATCTTGATCTGCTCGCGGACGGTAAGGCCAGCGCTGCGACGGCGATGGTTGATCCGGGGCTGCCCGACGACCAGCGTGCTTTCCTCTCGGACGAGGTCATGGCCTCGGCGAGTGCCCGCATCGAGGTGGAGGACGTGACTGTTGAGGACGAGGAGAACTCCAAGGAGCGCGTGGTGAAGGCGACGATGCGCCTCGGCGGCGAACGCTTCACCCATTGGTTCCGCGTCAGTGAGGGGAAGAAGACCTTTGGTCTGCTGACCAACTGGACGATTGAGAACGCGATGATTGAGCGGGTGTTTGTGGAGCCAAGAAAGGTCACGCATTTCTCGATCGGTGGTGAAAAGATGTCGGTCGCGACGCTGACGGAATCCTCCAGTGCATACATCGTGCTTTACCCGGGCGTCTACACAATCACCGCGGAGGAGACGGGTGAGTATATTGACGCTGAGCCCCAGACGGTGTTGGTGAGAGCTATCGAGGACTTTGACAGCACGCGCACAGGCCCACGGGTGTACCTGGAGGGCGTCTATAACGACAAGGTGGCTGCCGCCGCGCTCGAGGCTGCGGTTGCTCTGATGAAGTCGTGTGCGACCGTCTCTGGCCGTACTGACACCGCCTGCCCGGGTGCGATTAGTTCTCGGCCACTGTCCTTCCTGGAGCTCAAGACGATACCCACGACCGTGAGGGTGGCGGATGGGGGTGTGTACTTCGCCGAGGCGACGTACACGATCCAGGGCACCCGGAGTGGGTCGAAGCGGTATGACATGCCGCTTCGTGTGACCGCGAAGCTGAAGACCGATAAGGACGGAATCCCCGAGTTGGACGCGTCGGGCAAGCCCCAGTTCGATGTTCGATTCTGATAGTAAGGCCTCGAATGAGGCCATCGGCGCACCGGGTATGCGGACTCGACGAAAGAAGTTCGCATACCCGGTGGCGCATAGGCGGTTGCACGCTATGATGGGTTGTTGGTAACTCTGTCACACTGAACATGGAGCAGCCCGCATGAGCAACGATGCTAAGGCAACGAGCGCCCGTCGGCCCGGCCGTCCGAAGGCCGGTAGCGAGGATAAGAAGGCACGCATCCTGTCGGAGGCACTCACCCTCTTTTCGACACAGGGATACGTGGCAACCTCGCTTGCAGACATCGCGCGCGCCTCCGATATTTCGAAGGCGGGGCTCCTGCACCACTACTCCTCGAAGGACCAGCTGCTCGCCGCGGTCCTGGACGAGCGCGATCGCCGCATCGTCAGTCGACTCCCGCGCCCTGAGGAGGGGGCCGAGGCCGCGCTGGACGCCTGGGTGGACATGGTGGCGCACAACCAGCGTCACCCCGACGGGGTTGCACTCTACACGGCGATGTCGGCGGCCGTCATTGATTCGAAGCATCAGGCACACCCCTGGTTCCGTGAGCACCTGATCGGTGCGATTTCCTACCTGGTTGAGGCTTTCGAGCATGGCAAGACCACGGGCGAGGTGCGTGAGGATGCTCCGAGTGAGCAGATCGCGCGCCGCCTCGTGGCGATATCGGATGGACTTCAGGTCCAGTGGCTCTGCTCGCGCGCGGACGGTGGTCGTGCGCTCAACATGCACGAGGTCATGGCTGGCGTCGCCGTCGACATGAAGGAGCGGTGGCTCATTCGCTCCGAGTGAGGCAGGGGGGCGTCGTATCGGTGACGACGCTTATGTGAGAAGTGACACGTAGAATCTGACTTTGTAGGCGTTTCGCGTGATTTGGGGCTTAGGTCCTTGATGGATCGTATCGACGCTCCGTGATGTCCGCCCAGGTAGGCCTGACGCGCGTTACGATGGACAAACCAGCATCCTTCACAACGTCGGGAGTTGTGCTGAGCGTGTCCAGCGTTGACGCCCCACGCGAGGCCGATAAACCGTCGCACATCCACGCCTGGAGGTCTACGCATGGCGAACACCGCTGTTCCCACCCCGTCCCACCACGATTCCAACGCTCGACGCTGCCCCGATGACCTGTGGGCGCTGGGGGAGCGGGCGATCATCCGCGCCCGCCGCTGGGCCGACGAGTCGGCCCATGAGCCCACGCCCCAGTCGGCCAAGCTCCTGTCCCGTATCCTCGCCGATCCGGACGGACTTACTTTCACGACCCGATTCGTCGACGACGTCGTGCGTCCCGCGGACCTGGACGTCGCCAGCGCGGCCATGAAGCGCCTGTCGGCCGGCCGTAAGAGCTTCCTGCCCCCGGCTCTGGCTGCGGCGATGGGCCTCGGCTCGACCGCATCGCTCCTCGCTCCTCGTATGGTGACAGCTACTGCGCGTCGAGTGTTCCGTGAGATCGTCGGCGACCTCGTTGTCGACGCGACCGACAAGGGCCTCGGCCCCGCGCTCGCGCGCCTGCGCAAGGGCGGTCACCGCCTGAACGTCAACCTCCTCGGCGAGGCCGTCCTCGGCGAAAAGGAAGCGGCCCATCGCCTGGCCGAGGTCTCGCGCCTCGTGACCCGCGAGGATGTCGACTACGTGTCCATCAAGGTCTCCGCGGTGACCGGCCCCCACAACCCGTGGGGCTTTGAGGAGGTCGTCGACCACGGTGTGAGCGCCCTCCTGCCGCTCTACCGCCTCGCTCGCGACAACGGGACCTTCCTGAACCTCGACATGGAGGATTACAAGGACCTCGACCTGACGATCGCGGTGTTCACGGCCATCCTCGATCAGCCGGACATGCGCGGCTACGAGGCCGGTATTGTCCTCCAGGCCTACCTGCCCGATTCGCTCGGTGCCCTCCAGCGTCTCCAGGAGTGGGCACGGGCACGCGTGGACGCGGGGGGTTCGCGTATTAAGGTCCGCATCGTCAAGGGCGCGAACCTGTCCATGGAGAGGGTGGACGCCGAGATTCACGGCTGGGAGCTGACGACGTGGCCGTCCAAGCAGGCTACCGACACCAACTACAAGCGGATGCTGAGTTGGGCGATGACGCCCGAGCGTACCCGTGCGATCCGACTGGGTGTGGCCGGACAGAACGTCTTTGATATTGCCTTCGCCTATGAGCTGCGCGCCGCGCGCGGTGTCGAAGACAGCGTTGAATTCGAGATGCTCTCCGGCATGGCTACCGGCATTCAAGAGGTTGTGCGCCGCGACGTTGGCTCCCTCCTCCTCTACGTCCCGGTTGTTAATCCTCGTGAGTTCGACGTCGCCATTTCCTACCTGGTGCGCCGCCTCGAGGAGAACGCCGCACCCGAGAACTTCATGTCCGGGGTCTTCGACATCGCCACGAACGAGGATGTCTTCGCCCGTGAGCGCGACCGCTTCCTCGCCGCGCTGTCCGACGTTGATCCGGACGCGCCGCTGCCCGTTCCCAACCGTGTCCAGGACCGTCTGGCCGAGCGCGAGGCAGGGGTGGGCACCGAGCGGGGGAGCCTTGCCGAGCGCGCGCGTCGTCCATTTGCCTCCGAAGCGGATTCCGATCCCGCTCTGGCTGCTAACCGCCAGTGGGCGCGCGACATCGCTGCGGCCATCCCCACCTCGACGCGGGGTGTCGAGGCCGTGCGCGCCGGCGAGCAGGCGCTGTCCTCGAGCGAGGCGATCGACGGCCTCATCAAGGCCAGCGCCAAGGCGGCACGTGACTGGCAGGCCCTGGTTCCCGAGGAGCGTGCAGCCGCACTGCATCGTGTTGGCGATGTTCTTGCCGCGCGCCGGGGCGAGCTCATCGAGGTCGCCGGATCCGAAGCCGGCAAGACCATCGATCAGGCCGATCCTGAGGTGAGCGAAGCGATCGACTTCTGCCATCACTACGCGAATGCGTCGTTGCAGCTCGCCGATGAGGCGTACATGGCGGGGGCGCGTTTCGTGCCCGTGGATGTCACTGTCGTTGCGTCGCCGTGGAATTTCCCCGTGGCCATTCCGGTGGGTGGCGTCGCCGCTGCTCTGGCGGCGGGCAGCTCCGTCATTCTCAAGCCGGCTCCGCCGGCCAAGCGCTGCGCCGCGGAGCTTGTTGCGGCCTTCCACGAGGCCGGGCTTCCCCGCGAGCTCGTGGCCCTCGCCCCGCTCGAGGACGGGGACGTGTCGCGCTACCTGGTGACACACGAGGGTGTCGATCGTGTCGTCCTGACCGGGTCGTACGACACGGCGCGCCTTTTCCGTTCGTGGAAGCCCGACATGCACCTGCTGGGTGAGACCAGCGGCAAGAACGCCATTATTGTCACGCCGTCCGCCGACCCCGATCTGGCGGTGCGCGACATCGTTCATTCGGCCTTCGCGCATGCGGGACAAAAGTGCTCGGCGTCGTCCCTGCTGATCCTCGTCGGATCCGCGGGACGTTCGAGCCGCATCGCTCGCCAGCTTGTGGATGCGGCCGCCTCGCTGCGCGTGGGCCTGCCGGCGTCCCTGGATTCGCAGGTAGGCCCGGTTGTTGTGCCCGACGATGAGAAGGCTGTGCGAGGCCTCACCACCCTGGGCGAGGGCGAGCACTGGGTGCTGAGGCCCCGGTACCTGGGCGATGGGCTGTGGACCCCTGGTATCCGTGCGGGCGTGGTGCCCGGCAGTGAGTTCCACCTGACCGAGTACTTCGCGCCCGTCCTCGGCGTCATGCACGTTGATACCCTCGAGGACGCGATCGAGGCCGTCAACGAGGTCGACTACGGACTGACCTCCGGCCTCCATACTCTTGACACGGAGGAGTTGGCGACCTGGCTGGAGGGCATCGAGGCTGGCAACCTCTACGTCAACCGTGGCATTACCGGCGCGATCGTTCGCCGTCAGCCTTTTGGCGGCTGGAAGCGCTCGGCGATCGGGTCGACGACGAAGGCCGGTGGCCCCTCCTACCTGCTGGGTTTGGGCGAGGTCGAGCCTGCCCGCGAGACGAGTGTGGGGGGCTCCACTGCTCCCGAGGAGGCGCTCGATCCGAGTGTGCTCGCCCTGTGCGATGCAGCCGGTCCTCACCTGAGCGCGGATGATGCGGCCGAACTGAGTCGTGCCCTCGCTGCGGACGGCGCTGCCTGGGCATCCGAATATGGGGCGAACCGCGACGTCACCGGCATGGTCTGCGAGCGCAATATCCTGCGCTACCGTTCCACGCCGGTCCTCGTGCGTGCCGGAAGCGGGACTGCCCTCGTGGATACCGTGCGTGTGCTGGCGGCGGGTATCCTCGCGGGTGGGCCCATCGGGCTATCCGTTGCCGACGAGCTTCCGGCTAGCGTCCGCGAGCTGCTGGAGGGCTGGGATATCGAGGTGACGGTCGAAGACGCGCACTCGTGGGATTCACGCCTGGCGATGGTGGCGAACTCCGGTGGCCTGGGCATGCGAGTGCGTGTCCTCGGTCCGCGCGATGAAAGCTCGCAGCAGCGCTGGGCGGACGCGACCCGCGCGAGCGGTGGCAGCCCCGACGTCGCTTTGTACACGGGTGCCGTCACGGCGTGGCCGCACTCGGAGCTGCTGCCGTTCCTGCGCGAGCAGGCGGTCTCGATCACAAACCACCGTTTCGGTACCCCGCTCGATCTGGCTGCGGATCTCCTCTGAGCCTCGCCTCTTGAGAGCGGATGGGGAACCCGGACGCACAAGGTACTTGTTAGCGCCCGCGACGAGAAGTCGCGGGCGCTAACCCATACGCGCGTGGGGCGCGGGCGGGGGAATGGATGATAGAAACGCCGGAGGGGCGAGCCTGTTGGCTCGCCCCTCCGGCGTTACGTCAGTGTCGACTCAGATCGCGCGGGCGACCTTGTCGGACTTCAGGCACTTGGTGCACACGTTCAGGCGCTTGGGCGTCCCATTGACCAGGGCGCGAACGCGCTGAATGTTCGGATTCCACCGGCGGTTGGTGCGAACGTGCGAGTGCGACACGCTCTTGCCGAAGCCGGGTCCCTTACCGCACACGTCACAAACGGCAGCCACG
>QWCO01001612.1_pt1 | contig 11020 bp, 6 predicted proteins | sample 1972611 | NCBI WGS metagenome assembly QWCO01 (sample SAMN09866706, study PRJNA288562) | Human oral metagenome isolate term1_saliva, whole genome shotgun sequencing... | reverse complement strand
GGTGATGAAGGTGGGCTGGATGAACTTGCCTTCGCACGTTTCGCCGAAGATTTCGTCGATCAACTTGCCCTTACCCATGCTCTCGTCCACTTCGATGCCCAACTTCGTGGCCACGTTGCGGATTTCGTCTTCCGACATTGCCGAGAGGTCGTAGCCCGTTTCTTCCTTGATGGCGTCGAGGATGGGCAGGCGGCGATAGGGGGCTTTGAAGCTGATGGTCTTGCCGTCTACCACCGTCTCGGGCTTACCGTTCACGGCGATGCAGATGCGTTCGAGCATCTGTTCGGTGAATTCCATCATCCAGTTGTAGTCCTTATACTGCACATAGAGTTCCATGCAGGTGAACTCGGGGTTGTGCGTGCGGTCCATGCCCTCGTTGCGGAAGTTCTTGCCGATTTCGTACACGCCTTCGAAGCCGCCCACAATCAGGCGCTTGAGGTAGAGCTCGGTGGCGATGCGGCAATACATCTGCTGGTTGAGCGCATTGAAGTGCGTCACGAAGGGGCGCGCCGAAGCACCGCCGGGAATGTTTTGGAGTGTGGGAGTTTCCACTTCCGTGTAGCCGGCTTCGTCGAGGATGGCGCGGAGGGTGCTGACGGCCTTGGCACGCTTGTAGAACGTGTCCTTCACCTGCGGATTGACGATCAGATCGACGTAACGACGGCGGTAGCGCAGTTCGGGATCCTCAAAGGCGTCGTAGACCACGCCGTCCTTTTCCTTGGGCGTGGGGAGCGGCTTGAGGCTCTTGGCCAACACCGTAATTTCGCGAGCGTGTACCGAGATCTCGCCGGTCTTCGTGCGGAACACAAAGCCCTTCACGCCCACGAAGTCGCCGAGGTCGAGGAGCTTTTTCACCACGCTGTTGTAGAGCGTCTTGTCCTCTTCGGGGCAGATGTCGTCGCGGGTGATGTAGACCTGAATGCGGCCGCGAGAGTCAAGCAACTCGAGGAACGAAGCCTTGCCCATGACGCGGCGACCCATCATACGGCCGGCGATGCACACCTCGCGGGGCGCGTCGTCGTCCTTAAAGTTGGCAATAATTTCGTCGCTGAACGCGTTGGTGGGATATTCGGCCGCGGGGTAGGGATCAATGCCCAGCGCGCGAAGTTCAGAAAGGGAGTTGCGGCGTGCAATCTCTTGTTCGCTGAGTTCGAGGATATTCATACTGTCGTAGTGTGCTTGGTTCGCCCTTTGCGCCTGCTTGTCCGCGGTCGAAAACCACTGTGCAAGCCCTCGCGAGAGGGACGAAATACGTATATTCAATTTGGGGCAAAAATACGAATTTCTTTTGGAACACTTGGCGCACAATGTGGTGGAAATGAAAGGAAACGACCAAGGTTGCACACTTTGCGAATCGGTGTGTCGGTTTGAGGCCGCTAAATGCTGAATGCACTATGGAATGTTCGGCAGATGGCATGACAGTCTTTGGAAAGTCAAAGATCGTTTGCGCCGCGTCATCGGGAAAAAGCCAAACGACTTGCGCTGTCGAGACACCGCAGAGCGGTGGGAAATAGGGTGGGAAGTGGGGCGTCAGTCGCAGACCGAAGTGTTTTTGTTTTGAGTAGTTTCGTTTTTTTGAATGAATGTGGGTATTCTTCTCTGTGACGAAGTGTAGGATGAAAAACAAGGGGACTTTCTTTCGATTCTTCTCTTGTTTTGCGTAAAAACTCCCTTGTTTTTTGAGGAAGTTGTGCGTTTTTTTATGGATTTCAGTTCTAATGTCAGGTGAACCTGATAAATTCCGGTGAAAGAACCGTGAGGTTCTCGTTTTAATTGCTACCTTTGTCAGGTGAGATATTTTGATTATTTGCATGACTGTATAAGAAGGTTGGTGGAAGTTGTGACGTAAACAAGTGTCTTAAATACTATTCTCAGTCACTCAGAACTCTTATAAGATTTAGAACCGGACTCCATGTCTATGAGAGGCTTCGATTCAGCTCCACAACTGCTTAACTCGTGCCGGGAAGTAATACATCTGAATGTTGTTTTAGCCTATGAATATCTATTTTATCCGCAAACGTTTAGGAAATCGTAAAGAATTGGGGCGACATCCTTTTACTCTTGATGAGGCTCCAAGCACGCTGCGACAGTTGCTCACCGTGTTTACCCTTCATGGTCTTCGCGAAGCGCAAACAGTGGTCGGTGATATTCCGCTCACGGAGGAAGAAATTGCCGCACAATCCGAGGAAGGGCGCGTGAAATTCGCCAGCCGTTATGGTGAAAATCACGATACTCCAGAGCGTGCACTGCAGGTGATGCTTCAGGCCTTTGCCGATGGTTTGGTGCGCATCTTCGTCGATGAGGAAGAAGTGACCGAACTCGATGCTGATCTTTCCCTCAAAGAGGGGAGTGAAGTCGTTTTTCTTCGTCTCACCTTTCTCACAGGACTGATGTGGTGAGCGGAACAAAAGCTCTTGGTTTGCTCGCTTCTCAAGAGACTTTTTGATTTCTAAAGTCCCATTTCCAATATCCGGCGTTCAGTGGCCGGTCTCTCATTTTAATATCATGCGTACTCCGGAACAAACAGAACAATTCAAACGGGATTATTTGGCACAAATCGATGTCAACTCCTTGAATGAGGTCGAAAAAGTGCTGTATGCTGTGGCAGAATCCAAGAACTTGTCCAAACTTTCTCCATGGGAGCTCCACGATGCTTTGGAAAAACTGCCCATGCATTCTTTGGAACACTCGCAACTCCTCCGATCGGGCTATCATCTCCCCCATCTTTTGCCTTCGTGGCTCAGCGAAATGTTGTCGTATCTCTTGGCCTATCATGAGACGAAGAGCGAAATGCGTGGCCTCTATCGTTTCCGCTTGTCGAATTCCGGTAAACTGTCGGATTCTTGTGTGAGAGAATATGTGGTGGCCGCCTTGATGATTGCCCTGCACGGGGCAAGTTTAGATGATCTTGTGCGCAACCGTCACACAATACGCCCACCGCAGTTCTATTTTTTCGATTTCAGCGCGTTTATCGCAGCGGCCATACGGCAAGGAAACGCAGAAGTCATTGCTGCCACCAAGGAAGTTTTCGTTGCAGAAAACAATGTGGGCATCTTATCTCAGGAATTAGTCTGCGCTGTTGAGCGCACTGACAACGAAGAACTCCATGATCTGCTGATCGATCTGCTGAAAGCGGCCAAGCTGCAAGAGGGGTTGCGCCAAGTCATTGTGGAGAGCGGTGACTCTTACAACATTAAATTCTACCGCAAACTCCTGAAAGTCATTGACGAAGAGGGGCTCTTGCGTTACAGTTCCGTGTGTCGCGCGGTGCAAACCTGGTGCGGGCTCGGCTACGAATGGATCGAAGACAAGGACATTGCGACCATCTTCCACGCCATTCGCCGATATCTCGAGCATCCCGAAGAACGCGCCACGGCTTATGCAGGAGATAATCCGCTACTTGTCTATATTGCGCTCTATACAGCGGGAGGAGTCGATGCGCAAGTGGCCTTTGCTGAGGCGGAAGCACTCCTCAAAAGCGACAAGCCATCGCAGCTTACGGTGGCAGCGCTGTGGTATTTCAAGTGTGTCAATCTGAGGGATCGGCACTATAATGTGTTGGAACATCTTGATGGGTTTGTGCCCCGATTGGAAGAACCCGCTTTTCGTGCCTTTATCGTTCGTGAGCTGAGCAGCACCGACTTGCTGGACGAACTCATCAAAGCGAGAAAAGCGCCCGAACTCAGCGAGAGTCAGCGCAAGGCCTTGGAAGAAGTGCACCGAATGATCTTGGATTGGTTGCCCACGCTCAAAAAGGAGAACAAGGTGGTCCATCCCGGTTTCGAGTGGTTCCACATTCGTTTCTCGCGCGGCACCGTCTTCAATGCATTATATATAACGTCCTTGTTCCTCCATACGCAAGAAGCGCTGGATGACTTCCTCGCGCAGAAGTTGCCCTCGTGGAGTGCTCGGATCTTTGACTCCTATTATTCCGATGTGGAAGAAGACGCTTACCGAGATTTCTTCTTTTCCTACGTGCTTCCGATGGGAACTCCCGAGGCGCGTCGAGGATTTCTCTTGCGCAATGCCTTGAACTTTGAGGTCGACTCCAATTTTCACGCCTTCCGTGAGGCTTTCTTGCGCGAACAATTCACCGACAAGGAAATCAAGTCCTTGGACGTCAAGTTTAAGTCCAAGGTTTCCACCACGCGGCAACGTGCCGTTCAGTTGCTGCTTACGCAACCTGACGATATTCTCGTGGGAGCTTATGAGCGATTGCAGCGCACGAAAAGTGACTACATCGCCGATTGTCTCGTGGAACTCCGCGAGGGGAGTGCCATTTTGCGCGAGAAGTTTGGAGAAGTGACCGAGGCTGAAAAGAAAAGCGTCGATGGCAGAGCCTCAGAAGGCGCTGCCCCGACAGCGAAGGTCGGAACTAAAGTGGCACAGCTTGTCGGTGCAACTGACGGTCAGCTGCGTTTTGGCTTGTTCACTCCCACCGAGATGCCAAAACTCCCCTTTGAAAATCCATTTGCTGACGCAGAACGCTTTGCGGCAAGCCCTGTTTCGCAGTGGGTGTCCATGGAGGCGGAGCAAAAGTCCTTGCTTGCCCGAGCCCTCCCATGGAAGACACACCAACCCAAGTTGGATTTGTCCAAACTCTTTCCCTATACGAAGGAAGAAATCAAAGCGCTTTACGACGATTTTGCCCAAATCATCGAGGAAAACAAGACGCTCACCTATAAAAACAGATGGGGAGTGACGCAAACGCTCGATGAAGGCTCGTTTGAAGTCGTCAACGACATGGAGCTGGAGCAGCTGCCTTACCCGGAACTATGGGACGAATTGCTGAAACGCCACGACATCACCGACGAAAAAGCCTTAGGCCTTGATTTGATGATGAATTATCTCATGCTCTATGACCGAACGGATGTGTTGTCCTTGCCTTTGGAGGGCTATCCGATGACCGACAAGGGCGATAGTGTACAGTGGCCGCATGCCTGGAAGTTTGAGAGTCTGACGACGGCGCTGCAACGCACAGTGAAGAAGCGCCGCCCCGACTTGGTGTTCTCCTATGCCTACACTCTTTGTCAGCTGTGCTATTGGTATGGCACGCAAGAGACTTACGTGGAAACCTTCATGTATCGCAAAGATGAAATCCATCCCATTTCCGCAGGGTTCCCGTTGAGGCATGCCATCCATGTGTGCGAATCCAACATGCAAGGTGAGTTTGATCGCGTTGCTCCGATGGTGCTCGCGTTCTATCACAGATGGGGAGAGCCGGCCCGCCAAGCAGATTGGGAGGATGTCTATACGCTTTCGACGGATGTCCTACTGCACCTACTTGCGCATGGAACCATCAACGAAGACCAGCTGTTTACGCAGATGGAATATGAGAATTTCCGCGGCTTGCGTGCGATGATGGATCTGGCCTATGACCAGCGCAGCGGAGCACTGAGCTTGAAAAAGGTGGAAGAGATGGAGAAACAAGCCGGTAGTGCCGTAGATCCCATCTGTTATGCCCAAAGTACTCGCGATTTAGTCGATCGATATATCAATCAACTCTTTGAAGTGGAGATGCAACGTCGCAATGCTCCCACAGAAGCTACCGAGGCATTCCATCGGTGCCGCTACGTTCTCGTGCTCAAAGGGGCGGAGCGTGTGGCGCGCATCATGAAGGCCTTGCGCAAAGATCACCTCAAACTCGACATTTTTGGCACTGAGCGCCGCTCCATCCTCAGTAATTTGGCGACGAGCTGTTTCCCTCTTCCCACTGATACGCCCGATATGTTGGCAGACATCTCGGAAGAACTCCTCGTAGAACTCGCATTCTTCGCGCCACAATGGCTGGAACTTGTGGAGCAACGTCTGAGTTGGCCTGGATTCCGTACCGCCTATTACTACTTCATCGCCCATGCTCGTGAGATGGGCAACGACGAAAAGAAGGCACTCATCGCACGTTACACCGAACTTGACCCGCAAGACCTCGCCGACGGTGCGTTCGACGAGTCGCTCTTCCGCCAAGCACTGGAAGATATCGGAGAAGAGCGTTTTGACATCTGCTACAAGGCAGCCAGATACATAGGAAGCGGCGCTATCCACACTCGGGCGCGCCGTTACGCAGATGTCGTGCAAGGTCATGTGACAGAAGAAGAACTCCTGACGCAAATCAAAGAGAAGCGCAACAAAGATGCGGTGTGCGCGTTGGGATTGCTCACCGATCGTGACGATGCTGCGATCCAACGTCGCTATCTGCGCATTCAGGAGTTCCTCAAAGAGTCAAAACAGTTCGGAGCGCAGCGACAAGCCTCCGAAAAACGCGTAGGGGAGATTGCCCTCCTCAATCTTTCTCGCGGTGCAGGCTTTGCCGATCCCGTGCAACTCACGTGGCGCATGGAAGCCCTTCAGGTGGAAAGCGCAGCCAATTACCTTGAAGGCATCGACATCGAGGGATATTCCTGCATCATCTCCCTCAACGATGACGGCAGCAATAAGTTGCAAATTCTCAAAGATGATAAGTTGCTCAAGAGTGTTCCGGCAAAACTCAAAAAGCATCCGCAATATCTGGAGATTGCAGGAGTGAGCAAGGCGTGGAAAGCACAACATCGGCGCGCGCGCTTCCTACTGGAAGACATGATGCAACGCCGCACTCCATTGGCCGTGGACGATGTGCGCGCCATTCTCTCCAATCCTGTGGTGAGTCCGATGTTCAAAAAGCTCGTGTTGCTCCAAGACCGGCAGTTCGGACTTCCCACCGTCGAAGGACTAGCGACGTTGGATGGGGTGAAAAAGTACGGCAAATCGCCGCTTCTTCTCGCGCACCCCGTAGATTTCAACGCAGCCGGACTGTGGGCACAATGGCAGTCTCACCTCTTTGCAGAGAAGTTGGTGCAGCCTTTCAAGCAAGTGTTCCGCGAACTCTACGTGCCCCTGCCCGAAGAGGCCGAGCTGAGCGAGTCGCGTCGTTATAGTGGCTACCAAATTCAGGTGAAACAAGCTGCTGCTGCACTGCGTTCTCGTGGCTGGACAGCCAGTTATGAGGGCGGATTGCAGAAAGTTTTTCTCGCACAAGGCATTTGTGTTTCGCTCTATGCTCGGGCCGATTGGTTCTCGCCTTCGGATGTTGAGGCGCCGGCCATCGAATATGTATGTTTCTCTCGCACTCGCTATGTGCCCGGTGCGTCGCAACTCCACATTGCTGACCTGGATCCGGTGCTCTATAGTGAGGTGATGCGCGATGTCGATATGGTGGTGAGCATTGCCTTTGTGGGAGGTGTAGATCCGGAAACCGGACAAAGCACGAAAGAACTCCGTGCTGCCATCGTGCGCTGCACAGCAGAGTTGATGAAATTTGCCAATGTCAGTGTCAATGGCAACCATGTCTATATCAAAGGCATGCTGGCCAACTACACTGTTCACTTAGGTTCCGGTTTGGTGCGCCAAGAGGGTGGCACCGAAATCCCCATTATCCCGGTGCACAGTCAGCATCGTGGCCGTATTTATCTGCCCTTTATGGACGAAGATCCCAAGATGGTGGAAATTCTTTCCAAAGTGGTGCTCCTTGCCGAGGATCGTAAGCTCAAAGATCCCACGATCTTACAGTGGATTCGCCCGCAAGGTTAGCCACAGCCCACCTCTTTTACCTACCAATAAGGTAAGATTGCACATCAACAAACGAGGCCGCATCAAAATCTAATTGATCTTGATGCGGCCTTTTTGTGATCTCGTAATTTCTGGTTTAAGAGTCAGATATACCCCGGATAGCGCCTGACGATATAGTCCAATAAAAGTGCGTAAGCTCCGACCTTCTTCTGTTTGTGGTGAATGTATCTATAAAAAGAAAGCGGTATCACATGGTTGTGATACCGCTTCTTTGTACACTCTCAGAGGCTCGAACTCTGGACCCACTGATTAAGAGTCAGTTGCTCTACCAACTGAGCTAAGAGTGCAACGTAGTAACGCCGGATGCAAGAGAGTACACTCTCAGAGGCTCGAACTCTGGACCCACTGATTAAGAGTCAGTTGCTCTACCAACTGAGCTAAGAGTGCAAATGCAATTGCATTGTTTCCTCGTTACGGGTGCAAAAGTACGCACTTTTCAGAAACCGACCAAGTCTTTGCCGCGTTTTTTTAGGCGGAGGGGAGATTTTTTTTGTGATTTCGCCCCGAGAGTTTGGCGTGAGGTGGGGTGTGCGTGTTGGAGTTGGGGTTAGTCGCGGCGGAAGAGGTCGCGCGTGTACACCTTTTCTTGTACATCGTCCAACTGGGCGTCGTAGCGGTTGGCGATGATGGCTTGGGCTTGGGCTTTGAAGGCAGCGTGGGTTCGTAGATGATGACGGTGGCGCCTTTGGCTTTGATGCGCTTCATCACGCCTTGGATCGAACTTTGGCGGAAGTTGTCGGAGTTCGACTTCATGGTGAGGCGGAAAACGCCGATGACGCACGGGCGTTCGGCCGAGGGGCAGAAGTCGCCGTTGTGGTCGTAGTCGTAGTAACCGGCCATTTTGAGTACACGGTCGGCGATGAAGTCTTTGCGCGTGGCGTTGGAGTCGACGATGGCGCGCACGAGGTTTTGGGGCACGTCTTGGTAGTTGGCCAAGAGTTGCTTGGTGTCCTTCGGCAGACAGTAGCCGCCGTAGCCGAACGAGGGGTTGTTGTACATGTCGCCGATGCGGGGGTCGAGACACACGCCGTCGATGATTTGCTGCGTGTCGAGGCCTTTCATCTCGGCGTAGGTGTCAAGCTCGTTGAAGTAGCTGACGCGAAGAGCGAGGTAAGTATTGGCGAAAAGTTTCACGGCCTCGGCTTCGGTGGTGCCCATGAGGAGGGTGTCGATGTCGGGCTTGAGCGCGCCCTGTTGAAGGAGGGCAGCAAAGGTGCGGGCGGCTTCGTCGAGGTACGCGTCGCCTTCGGGACGTCCCACGATGATGCGCGAGGGATAGAGGTTGTCGTAGAGGGCTTTGCTTTCGCGGAGAAATTCCGGAGAGAACAGGAGGTTGCGGCAGTTGAGACGTTGGCTCAGTTGCGCGGTGTAGCCTACGGGGATGGTGCTCTTGATGATGATGATGGCGTGCTCGTTGACGCTCATCACTTCGCGCACCACACTTTCGACGGCAGAGGTGTCGAAAAAGTTGCGTTGCACGTCGTAGTTGGTCGGCGCGGCGACGATGACAAAGTCGGCTTCGGCATAGGCTTTCGCCCCGTCGAGAGTGGCGGTCAGCTGAAGCGGTTTTTCGGCGAGATAGCGCTCGATGTATTCGTCTCGAATCGGCGATTGTCGGCGATTTACCATGTCGACTTTCTCGGCTACGACGTCCACGGCAGTTACTTCGTGGTGTTGTGCCAGAAGGGTGGAGATGCTCAGGCCGACATAGCCGGTACCGGCAACGGCGATGCGATAGGTTTCCATGATCCTGTATGTATAGAGCGGGAATGTTTTACAGAATCGAACCCGTATGTCATGCGTGAGAGGCATGTATCCTAACCATTAGATGAAGGCACCGAGGTGCGGAAGGTGGGGGATTCGAACCCCCGGTACGGTTGCCCGTACGTCAGTTTAGCAAACTGGTGGTTTCAGCCACTCACCCAACCTTCCAAAGGAGGGCGTTTGTTTGTCAAACGCAGTGCAAAAGTAGACAATTCTTCGTGAACCTCCAAACCTTTGAGCAAAAAAGTTGAGAAAAACTGCATTCTTTCCTCTTCTCGCCCGTGAAGTTCGTATATTCGCGAGTGTAAATTCTATTCCATGCAGCATCGATCCACCGTTTTTGAGTTATCGTGCGCGCCGATTCCCACGGTGCGCATTGCCTTGGTCGGCGCCGGTCAGCGTGGACGAGCCACTTTGTCGCGCTATGCCTATGTGGAGGGCGCGGAATTTCGGGCGGTGGTCGATCCCGATTCCGCAGCGGTCGCGTCAGCACTTGAATTACTGCGCGAGCAGCGACGTCCCCTCCCCGAAACTTCGACAAACGCGGAAGCCTGGCGCGAACTTTGTCGCCGTGAGGACATAGACCTTATTTATATATGTACTGATTGGAGCAACCACGCCGCTATGGCCGTCGAGGCGATGCGCTGTGGGAAGCATGTGGCGGTCGAAGTGCCGGCTGCCACCACGGTGGCTGACTGTTGGGAGTTGGTGCGCACGGCGGAAGCCACGCAACGACATTGTTTCATGACCGAAAACTGTTGTTACGACTGGTTCGCGCTGGCCACCCTCGATATGCACCGTCGCGGCGTCTTCGGCACGATCACGCATTGCGAAGGGGCGTACCTTCACGATTGGAGTGCGCTGTTTGCCGGCGATCAAACGGCCGCCGCGTTCTATCGCGCCGGTTGTCTGCACGGCGGAAACCCCTATCCCACGCACGCCATCGGTCCCATCGCGCAACTCCTCGGTTTTCATCGCGGAGATCGCATGGTGCGTCTCTCCTCCGTCACCGGCATGGGGGCCGGCCGCGACAGTTTGTTGGGGCATGCCAACCACACGCTCATCACCACCGAGCGCGGAGTGACGATTTTGTTGCAGTTCGACGGCACCACGCCGCGGCCTTACAGTCGCATCCAAGGCATCAACGGTACGAAAGCCTTTGCGCAAAAATACCCCCTTCCGCTGTTTCAAGACGCTGACGGACTGCGCGAAGGCGAAGCCGCGGAAAACTTTCTCCATTCCGTCGCCGATTCGCCCGCCTATCGTTTGTGGCGCGAGGGCGCGGCACGCGGAGTGCCCAACGCCATGAACTATGCTATGGACTGTCGCCTGATTCACTGCCTGCGTCGCGGCTTGCCGCTCGACATTGATGTGTACGACGCGGCCGAATGGTCGTGTCTCGCCGAACTCACTCGACTTTCGGCGCAGCGCGGCGGAACACCCGTCGACATTCCCGATTTTCTCAACGGCGAAATGCCTCCGGAGCAGCGTTAGTTGCCCTCGATGGTTTGTTTGTGTTCACTTAGGCTGCGACGATCAGCGCAGACGCACTACGCCTCTCCGCCGGTTCACGATTCGTCTCTGCTCTTTCTCCATTCTTTGCCTCTTTCTCCATAAACTTCATTATGCCCAATATCGTTTTTCTCGACAGTTT
>QWCO01001031.1_pt1 | contig 11020 bp, 8 predicted proteins | sample 1972611 | NCBI WGS metagenome assembly QWCO01 (sample SAMN09866706, study PRJNA288562) | Human oral metagenome isolate term1_saliva, whole genome shotgun sequencing... | reverse complement strand
TTAGCTGTGCCTTTATGTGTTTTCATTTTAGGCATTATTTACTCCTTACTACTAAACTCAGATTGCGGCCAGCCATCTGAGGTTGCTGTTCGACGATAGCATGGTCCTCGAGAAGGGAGATAATTTTATTAGCCATTTCGAAACCGATTTCTTTGTGAGCCATTTCGCGACCTTTAAATACTATTTGAAGCTTAACTTTATTTCCGGCTTCAAGAAATTTTTTAACTTTTCGAAGTTTTATTTCAAGATCTCCAGAACTAATTTTAAGTCCAAAACGCATCTGTTTTAGTTCGACTTGTTTGGCTTTTCTTTTATTTTTCTGCTGTTCTTTCATCTTTTGATATTGGAATTTACCCCAATCGATGATTTTTACAACAGGCGGTTCAGCATTTGGCGATATTTCCACGAGGTCTAGTCTTGCTTCTTGGGCAAGACTAAAAGCATCTTTTAAACTCATAATTCCAAGTTGTTCGCCACTTTGGCCGATAACGCGGACTTCGCGCGCGCGAATTTCCTCGTTTATTCGATTTTTACTGCTAATAATTTTCCTTCCTTTCGAGTTGCTATTTTTCAGCAATTTACTCGCATATTATTTTACCAAATTTTTAAAAATAAATCAAGTGTTTTACTTAATTATCATTTTTATAACGATACTGGAGGGCTTCGCTGATATGATTTGTTTTTATGTTCTTTGACGAATCTAAATCTGCAATCGTACGAGAGACTTTGAGTATTTTTAAATATGCTCGGGCGGATAACTCAAGTTTTGAGGTTGCTAAATTTAGTAAATCTTCAGCCTCTTTTGAGATGTTGAATTTATTTTTTACATCGTTGGTTTTGGCCATGCTATTGTATAAATTACTACATTTATAGCGTTTATGCTGTAATTCTAACGACATCTCTATCTGTTTTTTAGCATTAGCATGTTCATTATTTTGAATGGTGTTTTTTGAAAGAAGATTTTTATTATGTATTCTATCCACGCTAACAACCATATCGATCCTATCCATTAAAGGACCGGAGAGTTTTCTTTGGTAGTTAAGAATTTGTGCAGACGAACAAGAACACTCTTTGTTTGTATCACCATAAAATCCGCAAGGGCAAGGGTTCATTGTAGCAATAAGCATAAAATTTGCAGGGTAAGAGCTTTTTCTGTTTGTGCGAGTTATAGTTATTTTTTTATCCTCCAATGGCTGCCTTAAGCTTTCTAGTGTAGATTTAGGAAATTCTGGCATTTCGTCTAAAAATAGAACACCACTATGTGCTAAACTAATTTCGCCAGGGAGAGCCTTTGATCCACCACCGATTATTGAGACTTTACTTGCGGTATGATGCGGCGTTCGAAAGGGTCTTTGGATATTTAAATCAACCTCATCAATCAAGCCGTGAATCTTTAAAACTTCTAGTAGTTCACTTTTCGAAAGTTGCGGAAGTAGGTTTAGAGCAGCTTGGGCGAGCATTGTTTTTCCTGTTCCTGGGGGACCAGTTAATAATATATTATGTCTGCCAGCTATTGCAATAGTTAAGGCTCTTTTTGCCTGTTCTTGACTGACTATATCATCAAGAATGACGCCACTGCAGTTATCTTTAAAAGAGCTGCTATTCTTTCCATTTTTTATTATTTTTTCATTCTTAAGATGAAGAAAAACTTCTTTAAGATTTTTTGCACCAATTAGTTTTATATTATCTATTACTAGGCTTGTTTCTAAATTTTCAATAGGTAGGAAAATTTCTTTAATACCTTGATCTCGAAGTTTCTCGACAATATTAATAATGCCTTTAATTGGCCGAAGCTCTCCACTTAAAGATAGTTCACCGACGAATGCACGGGATTCTAACTCGTGCTGCCTTATTTGATTCGAGAGTGTTAAAATTGAAATCGCAATAGGTAGGTCAAAAAAAGTTCCGTCTTTTGGGATCTCTGCAGGTGCTAAATTTATGATAATTTTCTTGGTAGGGAAATCTAACATTGAATTTTTGATTGCACTGCGAACTCGTTCTTTTGCCTCATCGATTGCCTTATTACCCATTCCAACAATTTGTAGTCCTGGTAATCCCTTCGAAGAATCTCCCTCTACTTCAATAATTTCTGCTTCATAGCCAATGGGTGCGGCTGAAATAACTTTACTCACCATAATAAGATAATTTTAACATAACCGTTTAGAAATCACAATTTTGTGGTATAATGTAATTATGTTGGGGCTGAATTAGCTTTAGACAAGAGGAATTTAACAGTTTAGCTTGCAAGTCGTTTACTACGTAAAGTAATAAAATAAATGCAAAAAACTTTGCAGCTCGAGTTGCAGCATTCTTTGCTCCAGCTCCAGCAACAATTGTCGCTTAATTTTTTGGCAATCATTTTTTAAAATAGGGCAGTGCGTGTTTTAAAAAGTGTCATATATTTTTCACTGATAGTTTAAAACCTTGCGATAAGTTTTAAATGAGATTTTTTCGCAACTTTTAATGTATTTTTGTTTATTTTTAGAGCGTTAAATTTTATTTAGAATAAACTAAGCTTGTAGAAGGCTAAAATGTTACCTTTTGGACCCGAGGGCAGTTCTCGGCAGCTCCACCAAAAATGTTTTTTCAAATACGCGTTTAGAGCGTATTTTTATTTTTATATAAAAATAAAAATGAGCGACTGCGAGGAACGCTCATTTTATAAATAGTAATGTGGAGTTTTTGATTTTAATTTTAGGTTTTTGTGAACTGCGGAATTCACTGTAAATAATTTTTATTTTTGGCTTATGTATAAACTTTTTATTCATAAGCTACCTCTATGATAATCTAAATTAAGCATAAAGTCAATACTTTTTTAGACTTTTTTGTATAATTTTTTTGTTCATTAAAATTAACAGATTTAAACGTGTTAAAAGTACATCAAAACCAATTTTATTGCGCTTATGGTATTGACTTTTTGAAATGCTTGTGATACAATAAAGACAGCTTTGGAAGAAATAAAAAGCAAAAATAAAAACAGTATAGCACATTCCACCAAGCACATTCTAATTTTTACAATTTTATAATTTTGAGTTGTCCGGTATTCTTTACGGAGTTTGAACGGCGATTTGAGATTAAGGTTTATGAAGTCGTCATTGGACTTTTAACTTATTTTCGAAACGCCAAAAAGCTCCGCAAAAATAGCGTAGAGCGCTGAGGCTAATAAGTACTTATATTTTCAAAAGAAGATATTTAAGGAACCCTCAATGAAATATGCTTCTCCTTGCGAGAAGCGGTCAACTAGCTCAAAAGAGTAAGCCGTAGACCACATATTTTAGTAAGGTATTTTGTTATGATGGATTTTCTACTTGCTTACTCTTTGGGCTGAATCTAATAGAATGGTATTATGTTATGATTTCAAAAATTATTTTTAGTCTGTCTGGGTTGTCGGGTATTGGTATTTTTTTAATGCTTACCCAAACCTCTCCTAATAAAGTTGGTCCAATTGGAATCCTTGCATTGTTCGCAATGATATATTTGGTCTTTCTTGGTGTTATTTCGGTTTTTTTATATTCATCACATCGGGTTTTTCTACTTGCATATTTCTTACTTCGAAAAGGTCAGCCTTCAATTCGAAAGCAAGAAAAAACTCCAGCCTTCTTTTTTAAATATTCTGCTGCGCTTGCTTTTGTGCCAATTGGTATTATAGCAAAACAATCCACCGGCGGAGTTGGGATATTTGAAATATTGTTATTGATAATTATTGAAATAATTGCAATAATATACATTTCAAAACGCTAACGTTTGTGATATAATAGCTACATATGGAACCGCAAAAAAATCTTGAAATTCCACGAGTTCTTGAAGCTCAATCGCAACCAATAAATAATCCTCACGAAGTGGGGAATTTTGGCTTTGAGCAAAATATAAACATAATTGATAGCGATAAGGCTAGAGCCGAAGCTATGCAAGCTTTTTCGAATCAAGATTCTCAGCAACCCGTTCCGCAAGTTATTTTGCCAACTGTTCAAGAACCACTAACTAACATCCCACCATCTGCAGTTCCAGCTACTGCAAGAGATATAGACCTCATGGAAGATGAATGGGTAAAAGATTTGAAAAAGATGGTAGTTGAAACTAAGGGCGATCCATATGCTCGTGAGGTTCGATTTAAAGAAATGCAGATAGACTATTTGAAAAAAAGATATAACAGAATTATAAATGGTGGGAAGTAATGGGGATTTGGATAATATTATTTATTAGCTTTGTAATTATTTGCGTGGCTTCTTATTTTGCTTTTGACCAATATAAAAGAATGGTTCAAGAGGCAAAAAATTATGAGCGTGGTTTAAAAATGGTGCCAATTCGAATTCACCTTCCGCCACCAAGCGATGACCTTGAGGTTGGTGGTCGTGATGAACGGGATGTTGTAGACGAAGTTCTTTCTGAAGCTCAAACAATGTATAATATTATCGCAAGCACTGCAACAAAAGGGTTTAAAACTAAACTTTATGGTCAAAGACATATTTCTTTCGAAATTGTTGCAAGCGACGGTCTTGTTCGCTATTACGCAGTTGTTCCTGCGGTTTTGACTGAAACAATCAAACAGGCGATCTCTGCGGCATATCCAGCCGCTCGCCTTGAAGAAGTTGAAATGGAGAATATTTTTTCTCAACAAGGAAAAATGCAGGGTGTAATTGGTGGTGAGTTTGAGCTAAAAAAAGACTATTTTTATCCAATTGCTACATATCAAGAAAGCCGTCGCGATGCTGCCCGTGCATTATTAGATGCTTTGAGTGGTGTTGAACGCGGAGACGGTGCTGCTATTCAGATCATGTTTAGACCAGCACCTGAAAACTGGTTTTTTAAATCAAACGAAAAAGTTGAATCAATCCGAAAAGGTAAGGGTAAGAAAAGTAATAATGCCGCTGCTGCGCTTGATATTATGGAGGCTTTGTGGAAACCTCCTACATACGGCTTAAAAAACTCAAACACGGATCTTCCTCAGTTGACCGCTTTAGAAAATGAAGAAATTCAAGCGATTGAGGATAAAACTAAATATCCAGGATACGAGGTTCTAACTCGTGTTGTAGCTTCTTCAACTACAGCCTCTAAAAGTCAAGCAATTTTACAATCAATCGTTTCAGCATTCTCATTGTTCGATTCACCTCGTTATAACGGATTTAAATTTAATATGACGAACAATATTGAAGAACTTGTGACTTCTTATATTTTTCGATTTTTCCCGCAAAGTATTAACCATAATATTCTAAACAGCGTTGAGCTTTCTACAATTTTTCACTTACCAAATCAAAATTCTATTCCAACTGGAAAAATTGAGCGTCAGAGGATTCGTCAAGTTGACGGTCCAACTGAGCCAATGAAAGAAGGCCTATTGATTGGCGTGAATGAGTTTCGTGGTGTTGAAAAGCAAATTCGTCTCGGAATTAACGACCGTCGTCGGCACACCTACATTATTGGGCAAACGGGTATGGGTAAATCTAAGCTCCTTGAGAATTTGGCTTATCAAGATATAATGGATGGGAAAGGTTTTTGTTTCATCGATCCACACGGAGATTCTGCTGAAGAACTTCTAGGGATGATTCCTCGATCTAGAATGGATGATGTGATTTACTTTAATCCAAGTGATACTGAGAACCCATTGGGCTTTAATATTTTCGAAATTGAAAGTCCTGAAGATATGGATTTCGTGATTTCAGAAACCAACTCAATGTTGAAGTCTCTTTACGATCCAGGAAATACTGGTGTTGTTGGTCCACGAATGGAAAATATTGTTCGAAACGCAGCCTTACTGTTAATGAGTGATCCTGAAGGTGGAACATTTATGGATATTCCAAAAGTTTTGGTTGATCCTGAGTTTGCAAAGCAGAAAATTAAATACCTTCGAAATCAACGTGCGATTGATTTTTGGACGAAAGAGTGGCCTGCATCTCAAAGGTCTAATGATGCGGGTGAACTTGTTTCTTGGGTTGTTTCAAAATGGGCGCCATTCGAAAGTGGGTTAATTAATAATATTATTGGCCAGAAAAAAAGCGCTTTCAATATTCGAGAAGTAATGGATAACAATAAAATCTTGCTCGTTAATCTTTCTAAAGGTAAGCTTGGCGAAGCTGCCGCAAAACTACTAGGTATGGTTTTCGTGATGAAATTCCAAGCAGCGGCGATGAGCCGAGCAGATATACCCGAAGATGAGCGAAAAGATTTTTGTCTATTTGTTGACGAGTTCCAAAACTTTGCAACAGATTCGTTTGAATCAATTTTGTCTGAAGCTCGAAAATACCGCTTGAATCTTATTCTCGCAAACCAGTTTACAACTCAGTTAAAGGATTCGATTAAAGATGCTATTTTCGGAAACGTTCCAAATAAAATTGTTGGTCGCGTCGGTATCGATGACGCGGAGGTTCTTCAAAAGGCATTTACTCCGACATTTACAGCAGAAGACCTAACTAAAACGCCAAATTACAACTCAATTACAACAGTTTTGGTTAACGGTTTTCCTTCAGCGCCTTTCACGATGAAGCTTTTGCCACCAATTGGTCGTTCGAACTCGGAGATTCGTGAAGGTTTAAGGAAGTATTCTGCTTCAAAATACGGTAGGCCTCGTGCGATTGTTGAAGATGAGATTCGAAAGCGCTTAAGTGTTAATCCTACACCAAAGCCAGCTCAACGTCCTATGAGTCCTACTGTTCCTCAAGTAGCACAAAAACCGCAGATTAGTTGGCAGGAAAGGGCGATTAACGCTACTGAACCGGCATCAGCTAATAGCTCTAGTAGGCCTCAAGATTCTTTTCTTGATGATTGGATTAAAAAGCGTGATGAATTAAGAAATAAAACGGTAAGCACTGAAGAAAATAACGCGCCAAAGAGCAATTTAGCGCGAACATTTCAAAAGAATATTCTACAGACTCAGCAACAGAATTCAAGTGGATTACAAAATAAAAATAATCCACAAATTCAACAGCAGATTCGATCGCCACAAATGCAGTATAATTCTGTGATCCAAGATATTACTTCTTCAAAAGAAGAGAAGGTAGAATCAAATCGATTATCGATACGGGAAGAATCATCTCAGGATAAGACTGGTAGCATTAAAAAAATCGGTAACGATGAGGTAATATTTAAAATCAGGTAATTAACTACCTGATTTTATTTTTAATGAATTTTAGAATGTAGAATGTAATTATATATGTGATAAATAGTGGAAGAATAGCGTTAAAATCAATTGTAAAGCCATTTAATATACAAATATATAATAATATATAATATGTTAATAAACTAGCACAGAGAGCGAAAAATAGCAGTTTAGGAATTATCACTTTCTCTAGCGTATCGGATATTTTTTCGATAGAATTTGAATGGATAATTTTATGAATTATCTTATCTCTTGAGGGCGATTCTCCGTTGATAAATTTTAAAATAGATTTATATTTTTTATCTTGCATTATTAAAATCTCCTAAATGACGTTTAAAATAGCGAATTTCTTTGTATAATAAATTTGTACGCAAAGTCATATAAACAGATATAGCAAATAATATAACAAAGAAAAGGATATTTTTAGCGGTGGTTTTAAATTTCGAATAGCTAGAGAGCTGGTCTACTAAAGTTTCAATACTTTTTAAAACGGGGCATTTTACAGGATAAGCTAATTCGTTTCCAAAGTTAACCTTAATAATACAATCAAAAGAATCGCCTTGTTTTTTAAGCGTGGGGAATTTTTCTTTCATTTTTATAGCAAATATTTTTCTTTCAGATTGTCCGGCGTTGATCGTATCTTGATTCCAATAAATCTTATCACCAGACTCTTTGTAGTCGGCACCATCAAATAAGTCTGCATATTCTAAAACATCGCTAAGATTAACTTCGAAATTTGTTTTTTGAGGAAGATTTGAGATGTTTTGAATTTTTAATGTATATGAAATAATATCCCCAGGTTTAAGATTGTGCTTTGCAGTTGAACTAATACTATAGACTAAGTTTGGGTTAGCGGTATTACTTTTAAAGTCTTTTGTTTTTATAGGAGTATTTAAAGAATTTATCAAAGAGGAAAAGAAAAAAGTAAAAAATACAAAAAGAATTGTGAAACTACTAAAAGTCCACCAGCGTAAATCTTTCTTTAGCTTGTTCTCGTAATTTTGTATTTTATTGCCCAATGAAGGGCTTCTATAGTAACCTAAAATAATATCTTTAAACATAACCCACCTTTATACTTACATTTTACCATATTATTGTTATAAAAATAAGCTTTGTTTGAATTTTTTTCGAAAATAAGGTATAATACAGATATAAATTTATTACAGAAATTCTGAAATGAGAGGGAAGAATGTCTAAACAAAAAGAAAGCAACTACGACGGGTCGCAGATTCAAGTTCTCGAAGGTCTTGAGCCTGTTCGAAAACGCCCGGGAATGTATATTGGCTCGACTGGTTATGAGGGAGTTCACCACTTAATTAAAGAAATCGCAGATAACTCTATCGACGAAGCAATCGCTGGTTATGGAACAAAAGTTATCGTGCGAATTTTAGCTGATGGCGGCGTGAATATTACTGACGATGGTCGTGGAATTCCTATTGATATCCACCCAAAAACTGGTAAAAGTACGCTTGAAACCGTTTTAACTATCTTGCACGCTGGTGGTAAATTTGGTGGTGGCGGTTATAAAGTTTCTTCTGGTTTGCACGGTGTTGGTTCGAGTGTGGTTAACGCACTTTCAACAAAAATGATCGCTGAAGTTGTTAAAAAAGGCCAGTTGTATCGAATTGAATTTGAACGGGGAGTTCCAACAACTGAACTTAAAAAACTTGGAAAAACCGATCGCGAAGATGGAACAAGTATTACGTTTTATCCAGATCCAACAATTTTCAAAGAAACAGTTACATTTGACTATAAGTGGGTTGTAAACTATCTTCGCCACCAAGCATATTTGACTAAAGGTGTTTATACTCAAGTTGATGATGAGCGAACTGGTGAGCGGCAAGCTTTCTATTTTGAAGGTGGAATTCAAAGCTACGTAAAAAGCTTGAATGTTGGTAAAGAAGTTCTTTCAGACCAACCTTTCTATGTTGAAAAGAAAGTTGAAGATTCTATTGTTGAAGTGGCGATTCAATATAATGACAGCTACAATGAAAATGTTCGGGCTTTTGCTAATAACGTTATTAACCCTGATGGTGGAACGCACGTTGTTGGCTTTCGAAGCTCATTAACTCAAACAATTAACGAATATGCACGTAAAAACAATCTTCTTAAAGAAAAAGAGGACAACCTTTCAGGTGATGATATTCGTGAAGGTTTGACCGCAATTATTTTGGTAAAATTGCCAGACCCACAATTTGAAGGTCAGACTAAAAATAAATTAGGAAATCCAGAGGTTCGCCGTTATGTTCAACAGGTAATGAACGAATATTTTGGCTACTATCTTGATGAAAATCCAGCAGTCGCAAAAAAGATTGTTAATAAAGCACTTCTTGCAGCTCGAGCACGAAAAGCTGCGCGTGCGGCTCGCGAAAATGTGATTCGAAAAGGCGTTTTGGACGGATTGAATCTGCCGGGAAAACTTGCTGATTGTTCTTCGAAAAAGCCAGAAGAGTGCGAACTTTATATCGTTGAGGGAGACTCGGCGGGTGGATCTGCTAAGAATGGTCGTGACGCAAAAACCCAAGCAATTTTACCGCTTCGTGGTAAAGTTTTGAACACAGAACGCGCGCGTCTAGATAAAATGCTTGCCAATAACGAAATCGTTTCGCTAATTAAGGGTATGGGTGTTGGAATCGGCGAACAATTTGATATTTCAGGTTTGCGATACCATCGAATTATTATTATGACCGATGCCGACGTCGATGGAAGTCACATTGCGACACTTCTTATGACTTTCTTCTTCCGTTATATGCGAGAAGTTGTTGAAGGTGGTCATATCTATCTTGCAAAACCTCCACTTTTCTTGTTGAAGGGCGCGGGAAACAAACATTATTATGTTTATAGTGATGAAGAACGTGACGCAAAGATTAAAGAATTGATCGAAGAGCGAAAAGCTCGCGGAACAAACATTAACCCAGAAGATAACGAAATTAAGCAAGCTGGTCTCACGGGAATTCAGCGCTATAAGGGTCTTGGTGAAATGGATGCAACTCAGCTTTGGGAAACCACAATGAATCCGGAGAACCGTGTGCTTGTTCAGCTTAAGCTCGAAGATGTTGAAAAGGCAGATGCAATCTTCACAAAACTTATGGGAAGTGAAGTCTCGATGCGAAAAAGCTTTATCCAAGCAAATGCAAAATATGTTAACCTTGAGGAATTGGACGTTTAATTATGGAAGATAAGAATAAGAAGCCTCTTGAAGGTGAGATTGTTGAACAACAAAACCATTCGAAAGTTCTAGAATATCGAACAGTTGAAGATGTGATGGAAGATTCATTCCTTCGGTATTCGATGTCGGTGATTATTGACCGCGCACTACCAGATGTTCGTGACGGAATGAAACCAGTCCATCGTCGTGTGCTTTACACGATGGGCGAAATGGGCGTTCGACCGGGATCAGCATTTAAAAAATCTGCGCGTATTGTCGGTGACGTAATGGGTAAATACCACCCGCATGGTGATAGCTCAATTTATGACTCAATGGTTCGCTTAGCGCAAGATTGGGTAATGCGATATCCTCTCGTTGAAGGTCAAGGAAACTTTGGTTCGATGGATGGTGATCCAGCTGCTGCGATGCGTTATACTGAGGCGCGTCTTGGTCGAATCGGTGATATTTTGTTGAACGATCTCGATAAAGATACTGTTGATTTTCGACCAAACTATGACGGTTCTGAAAGTGAACCATCAGTTCTTCCAGCAAAATTACCAAATCTTCTTTTGAATGGTCAGATGGGTATTGCTGTTGGTATGGCGACAAGTATTCCAACTCACAATTTAAGCGAAATTGTTGACGCAACGGTTGAACTCATAAACAACCCGGAAGCTAAACTTGAAGATTTAATGAAACACGTTAAGGGTCCAGATTTCCCAACTGGTGCCGTAGTCTACGGTGGAGCTCCAATGATTCAAGCTTATCGAACTGGTCGC
>QWCO01001020.1_pt1 | contig 11047 bp, 7 predicted proteins | sample 1972611 | NCBI WGS metagenome assembly QWCO01 (sample SAMN09866706, study PRJNA288562) | Human oral metagenome isolate term1_saliva, whole genome shotgun sequencing... | reverse complement strand
GCCTACTTCACCAAGACCGACCTCGACGCCTTCATGTCGGAACAGGCCCAGGAGCAGCTGGCGCCCGCCCAGAAGCTGCTGACCGAGGCCAACATCCCCTACGAATCCTCCTTCGAACGGGGTCATGCCCCCATGGTCATCGCCGACCACGCGAAGAAGGAAGGATTCGATCAGATCGTGATGGGCACCCGGGGCCTGAATCGTGTCAGCGGCCTGCTGCTCGGTTCCGTGGCCACCGGCGTGCTGCACCTGGTGGACATCCCCGTCACCCTGATCAAATGAAATCCTGCCCAGACCACGGACCATCCCTGCTGTCCACCCCCCGTTCGCGGTGCTGGCCGGACATGACAGGGACGTGGCGAGGACAGTGCCACTGACCACACCGACATCGCTGCCGGGTCGCTCGGGCCGGCTGGACCCTTTTCAGGCTGGAAGAACCTTCATGAACACGACAACGCAATCCCCGGAAAACACCCCTGTCGAAGTCCAGCTGGCGGCTGCGCCCCAGAACCGCGACGACGCCGTGCGGGCTGCAGGCAGCCTGCTGATCCAGGCCGGCTTTGCCGCTGACGGCTTCACCGACAGCCTGCTCAAGCGCGAGCAGACCGCCACCACCTTCCTGGGACAGGGCGTCGCCATTCCACACGGCATGATCGACGACAAGCACCTCGTCAAGCGCACCGGCCTGGCCGTGCTGCAGGTGCCCAATGGGGTCGTGTGGGGCAAGGACGCCGAAGGCAAGCCCCAGATCGTCAACCTGGTCGTGGGCATCGCAGCGGCCTCCGACGAGCACATCAAGGTGTTGCGTCGCCTCACCCGCCTGATGCGTGACGACACCCGGCTGAAGAAACTCTTCACCACCACCAACGCTGCCGAACTCGTCGAGGCCCTGACCGGCGAGGCCCCCGCCTCGACCCCCAGCGCCCCGGCCATGAAGGACTTCCCCGTCGGCAAGGAAATCACGCTGGGCTACCCCAACGGCCTGCACGCCCGCCCGGCCGGCCAGTGGGTCGAGAGCATCCGCCGCTTCAAGTCGCAGGTGCGCGTGCGCTGCGGCGACATCGTGGCCGATGCCCGCAGCGTGGCCTCACTGCTGAGCCTGGGTGCCGGCAACAACGCCCGCCTGCGCATCTCGGCCCAGGGTGAGGACGCCCAGGACGCCATCAGCGCCCTGCTGGGCACCATCAAGCTGCTGGGTGACGAAGAGACCCGCCAGGCCCGGCTGGCCGCCGACAAGCAGGCGCAGGCCCAGGGCCTGGGCCGCGAACTGGGCAACTGGGAACCTGAAGCCCGCAACACCTTCAGCGGCATCGCCGCCGCTCCCGGCTTGGTCATCGGCACCCTGGTGCTGGCCGAATCGCAGGAACTGGAAGTCGAAGACAACACGGACGGCGTGGCCAAGGCGGCTGCCGACCTGGACCATGCCCTGGCCAATGCCCAGCGCCAGCTGGCCACGCTCATCTCCAACGCCGAGCGCCAGGGCCACGCCGAGCAGGCCAACATCTTCAAGGCCCACCTTGAGCTGCTGCGCGACCCGAGCTGGCTGGGTGACGTCACCCGCTGCATCGTCAACGGTCACGGCGCTGCCTGGGCCTGGAAGAACTGCCTGACCAACCGCATCGAAGCCCAGCGCAAGCTGCAGGACGCCACCCTGGCCGCCCGTTCGGCCGACCTGGAAGACGTGGGCCTGCGCGTGCTGCGCCACCTGCTGGGCAAGGGCAACGAGGGCGGCAACTTCGCCCAGGGCCTGCCCGATGACGCCATCCTGCTGGCTGACGACCTGGCACCGTCCGTCACGGCCCAGATCGACACCTCCCGCGTGAAGGGTTTCTGCACCGCCAAGGGCGGCCCCACCGCGCACACCGCCATCCTGGCCCGCGCGCTGGGCATGCCTGCCGTCGTGGCGGCCGGCCCCGGCGTCCTGGCGCCGGCCCTCTCCCAGGGCGACACCAAGGCCATTCTGGACGGCTACCGGGGCAAGCTGTACGTGGCACCCACCGAAGCCGCCCTGGCCGAGGCCCAGCAGCGTATCGCGCGCCTGGGTCAGCTTCAGGCCGAAGAAACCAAGACCCGGATGCAGCCGGCCACCACCACCGACGGCCACCGCGTCGAGATCGGCGCCAACGCCAACCGGGCCGACCAGGCGCGCCGCGCGCTGGAATCGGGTGCCGAGGGCGTGGGCCTGATGCGGACCGAGTTCCTCTTCCTGGAGCGTGACCACGTGCCGGACGAGGACGAGCAGTACGAGGTCTACCGTTCCATGGTGAACGTGCTGGCCGGCCGGCCGCTGATCGTGCGCACGCTCGACATCGGCGGTGACAAGCAGGTGCCGCACCTGGCACTGCCGCACGAGGACAACCCCTTCCTGGGCGTGCGTGGCGCCCGCCTGCAGCTGCGCCGCGAGGAACTGCTGGTACCCCAGCTGCGCGCCCTGTACCGCGCCGCCAAGCACGGCCCGCTGTCGATCATGTTCCCCATGATCAGCAGCATCGAGGAAGTGCAGCTGCTGCGCGAGCGGCTGGAGGCCATCCGCGCCGAACTGGATGCACCGAACGTGCCGCTGGGCATCATGATCGAGGTGCCGTCCGCCGCCGTCATGGCCGACCAGTTCGCCAAGTACGTCGATTTCTTCTCGATCGGCACCAATGACCTCACCCAGTACGCGCTGGCCATCGACCGCCAGCACCCCGAACTGGCCAGCCTGGCCGACGCGCTGCACCCTGCCGTGCTGCGCCTGATTGCCCAGACCGTGGCCGGTGCCCGCCCGTACAAGCGCCACGTGGGCGTCTGCGGCGGCCTGGCCGGTGACCCGCTGGGCGCCGCGCTGCTGGTCGGCCTGGGTGTCGATGAACTCAGCATGAGCGCCAGCGACCTGGGCACCATCAAGGCCCTGCTGCGTCGCCAGTCGCTCAGCGATCTGCAGGCGCTGGCCCGCAAGGCCCTGGAGGCCGAGACCGTCCAGGAAGTCCGCGCGCTGGGCGCCGCCCTCAAATCCGCTTCTTCCCCCACTGCAGGAGATGCAGCATGACCCAAGTCCTGACCATTACTCTGAACCCGGCCATCGATCAGACCATTCCCGTCCAGAAACTGATCCCGGGCGAAGTGCATCGCGCCACCGGCCACAGCAGCACGCCAGGCGGCAAGGGCATCGGCGTCTCCATCATCCTGGCCTCGCTGGGTGTGCGCACCACCGCCACCGGCTGGCTTGGCGCCGACAACGACAGCCTGTTCGTCCAGGCCTTCGAACGCAATGGCATCAAGGATGCCATGGTGCGACTACCCGGCAGCACCCGGACGAACGTGAAGATCGTCGACAACGAGGCCGGCGAATCCACCGACGTGAACCTGCCCGGCATCAAGCTGGACGCCGGCGAGCAGGCCAAGGACGAGCTGATCCTGGCCGAGCGCATCGAAGCCCTGGCCCGGCCCGGCGACTGGTGCGAATTCGGCGGCAGCCTGCCCCCCGGCATTACCGTCGACATCTGGCTGCGTCTGGCCAAGCTGCTGGTGAACAAGGGCGTCCACATCGTCATCGACGTGGCTGGCTCCCAGCTGGGCCAGATCCTGAAGCGCTGGCCCAAGGAGGTGTCCTCCACCATCGGACCGGTCATGATCAAGCCCAACCGGCCCGAACTGGAAGAGCTGGTCGGCCGCCCGCTCAAGCACGACCACAACGAAGTGATCAAGGCCGCTGAAGAACTGCGTGCCGGTGGCGTGCAGCGCGTGGTTGTCTCGATGGGTGCCGAAGGCGCGCTGATCATCGGCCCCGAGGGCCGCTGGCTGGCCACCCCGCCCAAGGTCCAGGTCGCAACCACCGTCGGCGCAGGCGACACCCTGGTGGCCGGCACCATTGCCCGGTTGCTGCAGGGCAGCCCCTTCCCCGATGCAGCCATCTTCGGCATGGCCTGCGCCGCCGCCCGCATTCAGCAGATCGAGTTCGGGCTTCCGTCGGTGCAGCAGGTCGAGACACTGGTCAAGCAGATCAACGTCACCCCGCGCTGATCATCCCAAGAACCCCCTAGAGGAGAGTCCCCGTGGCAAGCATCTTGGCGATTTCCGCCAGCCAATCCGGGCCTGCCCACAGCTTCATCGTCGGCGAGGCCCTGAAGTCTGCCGCCGCCCGGGCCGGACATACGCTCGGCCTGAAGGTCATCAGCCATCTGGGTGAGCAGGGCAGTTTCTCGGACGACGACCTGGCCAAGGCCGACGTGGCCATTGTCGTGGCCGATGGTCCCGTCGACCTGTCCAGCCTTCCCAAGACACTGCGCATCTTCGAGAGCACCCCGCAGGCCGTCTTCGATGACGCCGATGGCGTGCTCGGCCAGGCCCTGGCCGGCAGTGGCGAAGCCGCCAAGGCTGCCCCTGCCACCGGGACCGCTGCTCCGGGGGGCAAGCCCCCCGCCGGCATGAAGATCGTCGCCATCACCTCGTGCCCCACCGGCGTGGCCCACACCTTCATGGCCGCCGAGGCCCTGGAGGAAGGTGCCGAGACCGCCGGCTACACCATCAAGGTCGAGACCCGTGGCTCGGTCGGCGCGCAGAACACCCTCACTCCCGAGGAAATTGCCGCCGCCGACCTGGTGGTGATCGCCGCCGACACCCAGGTCGACAAGTCCCGCTTCGTGGGCAAGCGGCTCTACAGCACCAGCACCAAGGCCGCCATTCATGACGCCGGCAAGGTGTTCGATACGGCCTGGGCCGAAGCCGCCCCCTGGGGCGACGGCAAGGCCGCTGCCGCAGGCGGCAAGGAAGAGACCAAGGCCGGCAGCGGCGGCCGCAGCGGCCCCTACAAGCACCTGATGACGGGCGTCTCGTTCATGCTGCCCTTCGTGGTCGCGGGCGGTCTGCTCATCGCACTGGCCTTCGCCATCGGCGGTCTGGACGTTCCGTCCGATCCCAAGCTGGAAGGCACGCTGGGCTGGTACCTGTTCCAGGTCGGCGCCAAGTACGCCTTCACCCTGATGGTGCCCATCCTGGCCGGCTACATCTCGTTCTCCATTGCCGACCGTCCGGGTCTGGCACCCGGCATGGTGGGCGGCATGATCTCCTCGGCCATCGGCGCCGGCTTCCTCGGCGGCATCCTGGCCGGCTTCCTGGCCGGCTACCTCACGCAGTTCCTGGCCAAGGCCATCAAGCTGCCGCGCACCCTGGAAAGCCTCAAGCCCGTGCTGATCCTGCCGCTGCTGTCCACCGGCGTCATCGGCGTGCTGATGCTGAGCGTGCTCGGCAAGCCCATGGTCGCCGCCATGGAAGGGCTGACCCACTGGCTGCAGGGCATGCAGGGTCAGGACATCGCGCTGCTCGGTGCCATCCTCGGGGCCATGATGGCCTTCGACCTGGGCGGCCCGGTCAACAAGGCGGCCTATGTCTTCGGCACCACGCTGCTGGCCAGCAACATCAAGATCCCGATGGCCGCCGTCATGGCAGCCGGCATGGTGCCTCCGCTGGGCATCGCCGTGGCCTGCTGGATCTTCCGCAACCGCTTCAGCAACGAAGAGCGTGACGCCTCCAAGGCGGCCGCCGTGCTGGGTCTGGCCTTCATCACCGAAGGCGCCATTCCCTTCGTGGCCCGCGACCCGCTGCGCGTCATCCCGGCCTGCATGATCGGTGCAGCCACCACCGGTGCCCTGGTGGGCCTGATGCACATCGAACTGGCCGCGCCTCACGGTGGCGTGTTCGTGATGCTGATCCCTGGCGCCATCAGCAACGTGCCGATGTACTGCGCAGCCATCGCTGCCGGTGCCGTCGTCACCGCACTGGGTCTGGGCATCTTCAAGAAGCCCATGTCCACCCAGGCACAGGCCGCAACAGCATAAGCCGCCCAAGCCGCATCGGGAACGCGACGCCACCCGTCACGTTCCCCCCAAGGCCAACCCTTTGCGGGTTGGCCTTTTTTGTGGGCGGTAGATAATAAGGGGGCGCAGCAACGGGCCCGGCAGCAGGGGCACCGCCGCGCCCCAGCAAGCTCGGGTCCGCGCCCCTGGCAGACACCTCTGCGCACGGGTTGCAGGCCCGGTCCGCTGACAAAACCGCCTGCGGCCCGGCCCGACATGGCCGCCACACTCCACCCGAGGGACAACAACAGCATGGAAACCGAGTACAAGACGCCGCCCGAGAAGTTCGCGGCCTTTCTGAAACGGCAACGGATGGTCTTCATCGTCGCCTTCCTGGGCTATGTCTGCGCCTATCTGGTGCGCAACAACTTCAAGCTCATGTCCAAGTCCATCATGGTGGCCAATGACTGGAACAAGGACGACATCGCCATGCTGCTGTCATGCCTGACCGTCTCCTACGGCCTGGCCAAGTTCTACATGGGCGCCCTGGGCGACAAGATGAGCCTGCGCAAGCTCTTCGCCACCTGCCTGGCCGCCAGCGCCGTCATCTGCATCATCATCGGTTTCTATCACACCTCCATCGCGGCCCTGGCCGTGCTGCTGGTCCTGTGCGGCGTCGTTCAGGGCGCACTGGCCCCCGCCTCGCAGAACATGATCGCCAACTACTTCCCCAACCGCACGCGCGGGGCGGCCATCGCGGGCTGGAACATCTCGCAGAACCTGGGCTCGGCCATGCTGCCCATGATGATCGCCTTCATGACCACGCTGGGCTGGATCATGCCCAAGACGGGCGACGTGCTGTACGCCTTCGTCGTGCCCGCCGTGGTGGTGCTGGCCGTGGCCGTCTTCTGCTGGAGGCATGGTGGCGACAAGCCCGAAGCCGAAGGCCTGGACTCGCTGCGCACCATGTACGGCGAAGCCGGTGAATCCAACGTCGCCAGCGAGGAAGAGAAGACCAACCTCACCTACTGGCAGCTCATCTGGAAATACGTGTTCTGCAACCCGGCGCTGCTGCTGGTGGCCTCGGTCAACGTGGCACTCTACTTCATCCGCTTCGGGGTCGAGGACTGGATGCCCATCTACCTGCACGAAGTGGCCAGGATGGAAGATGCCCATGCCCAGATGGCCATCTCCACGCTGGAATGGGTCGCCATCCCCGGCTCGCTGCTGTTTGCCTGGCTGGCTGCCAAGTACCCCAACAAGATGGCCCGCATCGGTGCCATCGGCCTGTTCATCATGGCTGGCGTCGTCTTCGCCTATGAAGCCATCACGGCATCGGGTGCGCCCAACTACGCACTCATGCTGGTGGTCTGCGGCGTCCTCGGCGCCCTCATCTACGGGCCGCAGCTCATCGTCAACATCCTGACCATCAACTTCGTGCCGCTCAACGTCGCCGGCACCGCCATCGGCTTCGTGGGCGTCACCGCCTACCTCATCGGCAACATGGGCGCCAACTGGGTCATGCCCATCCTGGCCGACAACTTCGGCTGGTTCTGGTCCTATGTCGTGGTGGCAGGCCTGTCAGTCTTTGCCGCCATCGGCTACCTGATCCTGGCCAAGCGCGAAGAGCAGGTCATCAAGGCATGATCCTGGCAACCCTTGCCGTCCTCTGCGGCCTCGTGATGCTGGTCTGGAGCGCAGACCGGTTCGTCGACGGGGCCGCCCGAACCGCCAACTACTTCAAGGTGCCCCCGATGCTGATCGGCATGCTGGTCGTCGGCTTCGGCACCTCCGCCCCGGAACTGATGGTCTCGGCACTCTCGGCCATCCAGAACAACCCGGGCATCGCCTTGGGCAATGCCTACGGCTCCAACATCACCAACATCGCCCTCATCCTGGGCATCACTGCCCTCATCAGCCCCATCACCGTCCTGCAGCAGGTCCTGCGCAAGGAACTGCTCGTGCTCACGCTCGTCACCGGCCTGGCCGTCTGGCAGCTGTGGGATGGCCAGCTGACCCGGGCCGATGCCATCGTGCTGCTGGTCCTGCTGGCCGCGCTGGTGGGCTGGACAGTGCGTGCCGAGCAGAAGAACCACGCGCCGGCGGCCTCCGCCACGGAGGAAGGCGCCACCGCACCCTCCCTCGACGATGAGGCCGCTGCGTCCATCCGCCCCATCCTCTTCTGGCTGATCATCGACCTGGCGCTCCTGGTCATCAGCTCGCGCGTGCTGGTCTGGGGTGCGGTGGAAATCGCCCACGGCTTCGGTGTCAGCGACCTGATCATCGGGCTGACCATCGTGGCGGTCGGCACCTCGCTGCCCGAGCTGGCTTCGTCCGTGGCCGCCGCTCGCAAGGGCGAGGACGACCTGGCGCTGGGCAACGTCATCGGCTCCAACCTCTTCAACACCCTGGGCGTCGTTGGCCTGGCAGCCGTCATCCAGCCCATGTCCGTTGAAACCCAACTGCTGAGCCGCGACATCCCGGTCATGTGCGTGCTGACCCTGGCGCTGTTCGTCCTGGGTTACAACTTCGGCAAGTCCCGCCCGGGGCGCATCAACCGGCTGGAAGGGTGCCTGCTGCTGGCCGGCTACATCGGCTACACGGTCTGGCTCATCGAGAGCACCTTCATCCGGGGGGCGGCTTAGTCCACCCTCTGCCTTCAGCAAGGCCCGGCTACCGTGGCCACCACGGAACGGCCGGGGACGCAGTCCCCGGCCCATGCAGGCCCCTGATACAGGCCACACACCGAACCGGATCCGTGCACACCGCGTGCCGGATCCGGTTTTCTTTTCCGGGCGCCTGCCCGGCCCCATGGTAGCCCCATGACGGCCCCATGATTGCCCGATGAGGGGCCGCTCACGGGGCGCTTCGGATCACGCCCTCACTGTCCCAGCGTGGCCGGGATCAGCTTCTCCAGTCCGGCCAGCGGGGCCAGAACCTCGGGCGACAGGTGATGACGCTGCGCCAGCCATGCCGCCGTGTTCATCGACGCATACACGTTGCCCTGGCTGTCTTCCCACACCAGCACCTTCGACGGCAGGTCGATCGCCAGCGTCGGCGACTGAACCATCATCGGCGTGCCCACCTTGGGATTGCCAAAAACGATCACGCTGGCGGCCGGCATCTCCAGCGAATGCTGCTGCGCCGCCTTCTGGTGATCGATGACGGTGAACACCGTCAGGCCCTTGGCCAGCAGTGCCTCCTGCACCCGCTTGATCGAATCCGACACCGAATACCGGCTCCGGATCGTCAGAAGCCCATCCACCTGGGCCGGAGCCGCCGCCCCGCCCTGCCCGGCAGCCTGTCCCGCCGCCGGCGTTGCCTCATCGGCCGCCATCACAGATCCTCCCGTCATCGTCAGGCCCACAACCAACCCGGCCAGCACCGACCGGTACCCCCATGCCTTTCTCATCCGTCTCATCGACGCTCCTCCGAAAGAATGGCCAAGAATGCTCCGATGGCAAGGCCAGGAAACCGTCCAGCCGCGGTCACGCAACCGGTCAGGCACCCCGAGCGCCTTGCCCGTGTGATCCCACAATCATACGGGAAAGCCGGCCAGCGTCGCCTTCCGTCAGCCCGCGCCCCAGCCGCCCATCGGCGGCACGTAGAATCCTGCCCTTCGCCCCCGGCAAGCGCCGCGCAGATCTGTGCGACCACCGCCCCGGGTGAACACGACTCCAGCACGGACCTGTTCCGACCTGCCCCTGCGCCATGATCGTCCGCTCCCGCCCGCATTGGCTGCGCATGCTCTTCGTGCTGCGCGGCTCCATCCTGCCCACCATCAGCCCGCAGCTCATCATCATCACGCTGTTCGCCACGCTGGTCACGGCACTGCATGGCCAGATCCTGGACTGGAAGGTCTCGCTCAACTTCGTGCCCTTCTCCCTCATCGGCGTGTCGCTGGCCATCTTCCTGGGCTTTCGCAACAGCACCAGCTACGCCCGCTACTGGGAAGCCCGCACCCTGTGGGGACAGGTCCTGGCCGCCACCCGATCACTCGGCCGCCAGGCACTCACCCTGTCCAGCAACCGGCCGCTTGCCCGGCCGATGATCCTGCATCTGTGCGCCTTCGCCCACCTGCTGAAGCACCAGCTGGCCCGCACCGACCCCAGCACCGACATCCACCTGTTCCTGGACGAAGCCGACAGCCGACGCGTGCTGCAGGCCGAACACCGGCCCGCCATGGCCCTGCTGCTGGCCAGCGAATGGCTGGGCGAACGCCTGAAGGCCGGGGAAGTCACCCCGCCCATCGCCACCGCCTTCGAGCGCAACCTGCATGAACTGAGCACCGCCCTGTCCGGCTGCGAACGCATCGCCGACACCCCGCTGCCCTTTCCCTACTCGGTCATCATCCACCGCTGCGCCTACCTGTACTGCTTCTGGCTGCCCTTCGGCCTGCTCGACGGCATCGGCCTGATGACCCCGGTCATCGTCTGCTTCATCGCCTACACCTTCCTGGCCCTGGAAGCCCTGGGCGCCGAACTGGAAAACCCCTTCGGCCGCGACCCCAACGACCTGCCCCTGCAGGCGCTGTCCCATCAGGTGGAAACATCACTGCTGGAGATGATCCACGAACCTCCCCGCACCCCCCGGCCGGAAGTCGTCGACAGCATTCTGATCTGAGCGTGTCCTGCGCGCTTTCGCAAGCGCGTACACGGACGCCACATAGGGCAGCTCCACCTGCACGCTCTTATCGTCACGCTTCACCGTGAAGGCCGCCTTCGTGAATCCGGTCACGCGGCTGTCCAGCAGCTCCACCATGTAGTTCCCGGCCGACAGGCCGTCGGTGGAGAAACGCCCCTCACCATCGACCACCGCAACCGTCCGGGTGCCGTTCGTGCCCATGCCGGTAATGCCCACCTTCCTGCCTGCCAGGCCGCGTATTGGCTCCTTTGTTTTCGTGTCGATGATCCGGCCTTCCATTCTGGCTACCGGAACATGGGCCACGAAGGCCCAATGGCGGGAGAAATCCATGCTCCTTCCATATCCATTGAAAGAAATGGAAATATCAACGTCACCGTCTGGCAGGCGTTGGATCAACTCCGTTAGAGCTTCACGCTTGAGGAGAAACCCCCGCCCTGAATCAAGAGGCACCCAGACTCCCCTCAGAGAAACCGTCCCTCGACCATCAACTTCCAGAAGCGCATTTGACAGCTCTTTGTCTATCTCAATATCCCGTTCCACTTCGAAGACGAGGTCCTCACCACCGATACTGTTGTCAGCTCCCAGCCCCTTCACCAGCAAGGGTACCGGCTCCTGTGTGCCTTCCGCTT
>QWCO01005825.1_pt1 | contig 11051 bp, 9 predicted proteins | sample 1972611 | NCBI WGS metagenome assembly QWCO01 (sample SAMN09866706, study PRJNA288562) | Human oral metagenome isolate term1_saliva, whole genome shotgun sequencing... | reverse complement strand
AGCTTTCCTTATCTAATCGCCCCACAGTCTTTAGGGTTTGTAGATTCTTTGGCAAGAGTTCATACAGGGTTGGCGTATCTCCCTGGCGTCTCCTCGAAGAGACATAGTCGCGAGGTTTATTTAACATCAAGTATGTGTAGTTATGTGAAAAAGCCACACTCTTTTTGTCGACCAATACTTTTGTATTGTCATCGATTTGCATGCCAAATTCCGCAATCTTACCATCCACGGTTACGCGGCCACTAGCAATTAAGTCGTCGGCCTCACGTCGCGATATTCCAATTCTCTCTGCTAAAAACTTATTTAAACGCATATTATAAATATATCATATATGAGATATTCTAAACTGTTCCCATACCGCCTAAAATTTGATCCATTTGGTCTTTAATATTCATACCGGAATCGTCTGTAACGGAATTTATTGAGTATGAGTCATTAGTAAGATTTGATCCTATGGTTTGACTAGTCTGAGTCGGCTGAGTTGGCTGAATAGGTTGATCTGGCTGCACGGGCTGCTGTATAGGTTCAACCTGCTGCATAGGCTGAACAGTTTCAGCTGGCTGTATATTTTGCATATCCTGAACCGTCTGGGCCGCCTGCATAGTCTGTTCGGCTTGAACTGCTTGAACTGGCTGGACTGGCTGAACGGTTTGAACTTGCTGAACTGGTTGGGTAGATTGAACAGGTTGAATCGGCTGAGTCTCAGGAGTACTTTGATTCATTGGCATCGCAGTACCAGGTTGAATAAAGTCAGCTTGATTTACAGCGGTGTTCTCTGGTTTAGCATCCAATACCTCATGTACAGCATTAACCACATCTTCAATGCCAACTTGTGACTTTACAAGAAAACGGTCAGCACCGAGAGCTTCTCCACGCTCTCTTTGATCCTCAGAGGAGAGCGCGGTCATCATAATCACCTTAATATCCTTTGTTTCAGGAGTCGAGCGTAGAATGTCTAGCATATCAAATCCTGAAATCTTTGGCATCATAACGTCTGAAATAATCAAATCTGGTCTTTCGCGTACCGCAACGGCTAACGCCTCCTCGCCATCTCCAGCTGGTACAATCTCATAGCCTTCCGCCGTCAAGCGAATTCCATAGATTTCTCTTAAGCTTTGATCATCTTCGACAAGTAATATTTTTGCCATATCTATCCTTTAATTATTATTTGGTAATTGTTGATTATTGCTTGTAGGTTGCGGGCTATTTAATGGCTGCATTGCTGCCGGTTGTAAAGGCTGCATGTTTTGCTGTGGTGGCTGTACTGGTTGTGACAAAGCCGGTTGTTGTATGGCAGACGGCTGTTGTGTAACCGGTTGTTGTATGACGGGTGACTGCTGTGTCGCCGGTTGTGAGAATTGCGTCATCGCTGACTGCTCTACAGTCGGCTGCGCAACAGATTGCAATACTGGGGGTGCTACTGGCTGCGATGACTGTACTGGAGTAGTCTCCTGTATTGAGGGCTGTGATTGCGTCGTCGGCTGCATCATTGGTTGAGAAATAGCCGGCTGTGGAGTCTGTATCATTGTTTGAGAAATATCCGCTTGTGGATCCTGCATCGTTGGTTGAGTAGGAAGCGTTTGTGCGTTCTGACTCATTGCCTCGATATTAGAGGCTATCTGTTTTCGACGTTGATATTCTTCAGCTGTAATGCGAGGGAATGAAAGATAAAAGGTGGAGCCTTCACCAAACGAACTCTCCGCCCAAACCTTACCCCCCATTGCCTCAACCCTCTGCTTAACCAGATAAAGTCCAAGACCAGTTCCGCCCACTGTTCGAGTTTGTGAATTATCTGCACGATAAAATTTCTGAAAAACATGCTTAAGGTCATCTGGGGAAATCCCAATTCCAGTATCAGTCACATTAATTAAAACACGGTCGTCATCCCCGCGTACATTCACCCAAATACCTCCACCAGAGGCCGTATATTTAATTGCATTTTCTACCAAATTATTTACCGCTTCACGCAGAAAATCAATATCAACACTTGCGTAAACTTCCTGATTAACTACTCTAGTTGCATTATCCGATCTTGCCGCATTGGCACCAAAAGTGTAATGAATACCTTTTTCGCTCATCATTGGCACTTGACCATTCGCAATCGATCGCACTGTTGAGGCCATCTCAACTGGGGTGAGCTGTACTCGGATTTTCTTATCATCTAATTTTGTAACATCGAGCAAGTCCTTAAATAATCGACCTAAGTGTTTCGATGACGCGTGAGCTTCCTCAAGGTATTTTCTAGCACGCTCATCGATTGTTGCAGTTTTCGGATTTAAAGCTAATCCCAAATACCCCTCAATCGAAGCAACTGGTGTACGCATTTCATGCGACGCTGTCGAGATGAAGTCTGCCTGTTCGCCTTCTTCCTCGAGTTCTCGTGCAATGTCACGCAGTGTGATAATTCGCTCATTTTGGCCAGTGGTGGTACAAACTACAGAAATTGCTACCGGCCTTCTCTGCTCCTGAACACTCACTAATATTAGATCGCGAGTCTCAAAATTTTCACCGTTCATCACAGCTCTAAGCACGGGATTAACATCATCTTCAATCTTCGTACCTTCAGAGTTTTCAAGATTAAGAATTGAAGCAAGTTGTAGATTTTCGACCATATTTGGGTCACTCGTCCCAAGCAGTCTCATCGCAGCTGGATTGACTAATACAACAATTCCAGAAGAGTGAACAATCATTACGCCTTCGTCGATCGAATTTAATACTAAATTAGCAAGATTAGCCGACTGCGCTGTAGCCGGATTTTGTGGCGCCTGTCCGTTGTTAATTGGCTCCTTTTTCTTAATCAAGTTAAAAATACTCATTGCCTAAATTTTAACATAAAAACTATGTAATGTGATAAAATCGGAGCATGAATAAGGACATCTACTATATAGAGCCAGAGGATGATATTACCGATATTATCAATCATCTTAAGTCGTCAAAACAAAAAGTGGTCGCTCTCGTTCCGCCCAAAAAACTCAGCGTTCTGCGTAGTGCTATTAATCTAAAATTAATCGCAAAAACAGCAAAAAATCTTGATAAAGCCGTCGTCATAGTTACGCTTGATCCAGTATTAATGAAATTAGCAGCCGTATCTGGCCTGCCTTTTTCCAAAAACCTTCAATCTAGGCCAGTTTTGCCAAGCGAATATAAAGATGCTCCAATTTCTAATAAATCGAACATAAAGAACCAGGATATTAGTGAGCTCGATGACGTAGAAGAGTCTGAGCAAGGTGTCCCCCAGGCTTCAAAAACTACTGAGTCTCAATCAGTTAAAAAAGCTGAACCAAAAGACACCGCAAAAGATAGTTTGACCTCAGCGAACAAATCGAAGTCAAACCTAGTAGAAAATCTAGATTCTAATGAACTTGAGCAACAAACAGAGGAAAGTGGTGAAAAATCCGTCAAGAAGATTCCGACTTTTGAGTCCCTTAGGAAATGGATCATATTAGGCGTTGCTCTGTTCATTGTTTTAATTATTGGTAGCGTCTGGGCCTTTGTCCTTGCACCAGCCGCTAAAATTATGGTGAAGATTAAGACCACACCAGATAATTTCTCCGAGAATATTACACTAGTTGCTGCAGCCGACCAAGCTGTTAATAAAGAAGGTAAAATTCTGCTTGAATCGGAAACCCTTGAAAAAGAAAGCTCCATTGAATTTCAAGCCACCGGTGAACGCAATGATGGCGAAAAAGCAAGTGGTAAGCTGACCCTCACCGCTAACTTTAGTTTTTCCACCTCAACTGCTTCTCCAAGTAATCCTGACCGTATTTCGGTGCCAATCGGCAGCGCCTTTGCGAAGGGCAACCTTAATTACCTCACCATTGTCAGTACTGATTTTAGTTGGGATGGTTCCACTACTAGCTGTACTGTGCGTACCACTAATACCTGTCAGATTCGTAAGACTGTTGATGTTGTTGCCTTTGAAGGGGGCACTAGATTCAATATTGATCCGGTTGCTTCTGGTTGGCAGTCTTCAGTCGAAAAAGTTGACGCCTTTAACTCCAGTGCCTTTACTGGTGGTACCGATAAAATTGTTAAAATCGTTACCGCAAGTGACGTTGAAAAGGCTAAGAATCAGGCCAATCAAATTGACGACGGTAAAGAAGAATTATTTGCCAAGGTTAAGGAAACCGAGCTGAAAATAGAGGCAAGCTATAAAAAGACTCTTGGTGATGCTACTTCTAGCCCTGCCATCGGGGAGGTCGCTGCGGAAGGAAAAGCTAAGTTGCTTGCAAAAGTTACTTATAAGGTAAATGTCCTTGATAAGTCAGCAATTGAAGAATATATCCGCACTCTTGTCAGCAGTCGTCTTGGGGAAGATCAGAAAATTTATGAAATCGGTTCATTATTCATTGAGCGCTTCCAAGAAAATAATGCGACCTCCGCTAAGCTTAAAGCCATTGTCAAAACTGGTCCAGAAGTCACGGAGAAAACTGTTCTTGATAAATCCCTTGGCAAGAAAATTGGCGAAGTTACTACCTTAATTAAGTCAATCAATGGCGTTAGTGAAGTTAAGGTTGATACTTCCTTCCCATGGGTGCGCAGTATTCCGGAAGATATTAATAAAGTTAGTGTAAATATTACAATTGAAGAAAACTAAGGTGGTGAAATGAAAATAATTGGACTGGATGTTGGCACAGTACGTATTGGCGTTGCCCGTGTTGATACAACAACTAAAATTGCTATTCCTGACGGCTACATTAATGTGAACGGTCAAGAAATCTCGGAAATTCAGCGCAAGCTAAGTTTTCATAACTCAAATGTTCTCGTTATTGGCATGCCGCGCAGTAATGACGGTAATCAAACGGCGCAGTCAGACTTTGTAAAGTCTTTTACTGAACGTATTGCAGCCACAATTCCTGGCTTAAAGATTTATTTTCAAGATGAGTCTCTCACCTCTGTTGAGGCTGAAAACCGCCTTAAAAGTCGAAAAAATAATTATCAGAAAGGCGAAATTGATGCCGAGTCTGCTGCCATCATTTTGCAGGACTTTGTAGAACGCCTGCAGTCTGCTCTTAACAATCAGCAAACGCTCGCACCAGTCGAATTTACTTCTGCTGGAGTCATTGAAGGCGAACAGACAAACCTAAAATCTCAAGAACAAGATGAAAAGATGCCCAAAAAAAAGATTTCTTTATTTAAAAAAGCAGTAATTAGTTTATTTATTCTTCTTGTGCTAGGAGGAATAGGTATTGGCGGGGCGTATCACTGGTACCAGCAACAATTGTTGCCCCTAAAGAGCCTTAACTGTCTCTATAATTCTCCAGCCGAAGCTGCCGTTGGAACTGAAGAAGAGAAGGAGGCAGATTGCCGTTATCAAACTTTTGAAATCAAGACCAATGAAACGATTAACGAAATTTCTGCACGCTTAAAAACACAGAATTTGATCCGTTCAAGCGAAATCTTCAAATTTTATTTAAAACTGAATCAAAAGTCTTCAAAGATTAAATCCGGCATCTATCACCTACGTACCAATATGTCTACGCCGCAAGCCTATATAGCTCTGAAGGACGTTTAGAAAACCAATTACAGCCACAAAGTGTCGCACTCGAAGGCTATCTATATGGAGAAACTTATCAATTTTATCAAGGTGAAACGGTAGAGCATATTTTTAAAACCATGATTGATCAGCTAAATAATATTGCCAATTTAAATAAGCTAGAAGAGAAGTTTGAGAAGCGTGGACTCACCTTAAGGGAGGGGATTATCCTCGCCTCAATTATCCAAAAAGAAGCCCATACGGAGGATATGCCGGGAGTTTCAATGGTCTTCCAGAATCGCTTGCGTCGTGGTTGGAGTTTGGGTTCAGATGTGACTGCTACTTATGCGGCCGACCTAGTTAACCCAAATCGCAATAAAAACGACCCTAACAATAATCTTGTCGTTCTTGAAACCGATAGTCTATACAATACTAGAAAACATACAGGTCTGCCTCCAGGTCCTATCTGTAGTCCCTCTATTTCAGCACTTTTAGCAGTTGCTGAGCCAGATGAAAATATGAAATCTATGTATTATTTCTTGACAGGAGACGATGGAAAGATGTATTATAGTGTAACCGATACTGAGCACGAGCAGAAAAAACGTGACTTTTGTCAAAAACTCTGTAACGTAGGACTCTAGGTGGAAATATCGGCAAGTTATGACAACGAAAAAACAGAATAAACGCAATAAATTAAAAAGTAAATTGAAGATTATTCCATATCTCTTTGTTTTTCTCGCAACCATGGGACTTATTAATTATGGCTCAAAGAATAAACATATAGACGAATCGATAAATAATCTAAATCTTCAATCGATCTCAAAAAAAGACTATGCTGTCTCAACTGACCAGCTCTCCGAATTTTACGTCGTCTCCGAACTTGCCAGTAATCTTAGTTTAGCATCATCAGAAGTTGTTAATGTTAACTATAACTCCCTCACTACTCTTCGTGATTCCGGTCAGGTTTCTACTGAAAAAATGGAGAAGCCAATTGCGCCTCTAGCTACTAGCTGTCTCAAAGTTGGTGCAATTGCTTACACCGTTGTTGAGGGTGACACAATCGCCTCGATTACTGGAAAATACGTCGCTTGTGGTGTTACTGAAACCATGGTCCGCTGGTCCAATAACTTCAAGAATACATATGAACCAAAAGTGGGTGAGGTAATTTATCTCCCATCTCGTGCTGGTTTCGTCTATAAGATTAAAAGTGGCGATACTGTTGACTCAATTGCTGGTAAATATGGGGCAAAAAGCGATGAGATTATTGCTGCAAATAACCTTGAGTTGAACCAAAGCCTTGCAGCTGGTACTTCAATTCTTCTCCCCGATGGTAATCTTCCAGAAACCGAACGCCCAGATTATGTCGCTCCTCGTTTAACCAACTCTCAATCGCAAAGCTATACACAGTCTGTCTACTATCGTACCTATTGGACTTCTGCCAACCAGATGCCATGGGGTTGGTGTACTTGGTATGCCTGGCAACGTCGTTATGAGCTGGGTGGTGGTTATGTTCTTCCAGGTGGCCTTGGTAATGCTAATACTTGGGACAACGCTCTAATTTCCAGCTTCCCATCTAGTCGTGGTACCAACCCACAAGCCGGTGACGTTTTCCAAACCGACTCTGGTTATTATGGTCACGTCGGTATTGTGGACTCCGTAAATGATGATGGAACTATTACTATTTCCGATATGAATGGTATCGCTGGCTGGGGCCATGTTGGTCGCAAAACCGTCCCTCAAAGTGTCTGGTCCGGCTACCTCTTTATTCATAGTCGCTAAAATGGTAAAATAAGAGTAATATGTTTTGTGATACTGCAAAAGTTAGTCTAAAAGCCGGCAAAGGTGGTGATGGTGCCGTATCTTTTCGCCACGAAATTTATATTAATAAGGGCGGTCCTGACGGTGGTAACGGTGGTAAAGGTGGTTCCATTATCTTTGTAGCCGATAAAGACACTAATACCTTAATTGATTTTCGTTTTAACCCAATTTTAACTGCAGAAAATGGTGGTAATGGCTCTGGCACTCGTAGCGCAGGTCGTTCTGGAAAAGATCTTTTTGTTGAGGTCCCTATCGGAACTGTTGTTAAGCGCGATGGGCAGATTATTGCTGATCTTACTCATGACGGTGAAAAAGCCGTAATTGCTAAAGGTGGTGACGGTGGTTTTGGTAATGCTCACTTTAAGTCAAGTGTACGGCAAACTCCGGTCATTGCCGAGGTTGGTGAGCCTGGCGATGAATTTGAGGCTGAACTCGAATTACGTCTACTTGCAGATGTGGGTTTAGTTGGTCTTCCAAACGCCGGTAAATCAACCTTTTTGTCAGTCGTCAGTAATGCTAAGCCAGAAATTGCAGATTATCCTTTCACCACTCTAACGCCAAATCTTGGTGTTGCTACGATAGACCGTCACGATATCCTTATTGCGGATATCCCAGGCCTCATAGAAGGTGCTGCGGAAGGTAAGGGCCTAGGTCACGATTTTTTGCGTCATGTAGATCGTACTGCAGTTCTTCTGCATCTTATAGACGTTTATAACAACGACGCCGGTGAAGCTTACCATATTATTCGCCGTGAGCTCGACAAATATTCAGACTTAAAGAACCGTCCTGAAATTGTTGCTCTCACAAAATGTGAGGGTGTGGACCAGGATATTATTGAAATGCAGATCCAGTCTATTAGACAGTATAATCCTAGTGCAAATATCCTCTCTATTTCTGCTGCCTCTCATCAAGGAGTTGATGATTTGCTTCGCCTCTTATGGCAGGAAATTAAAAAATCTAAAGAACAGGTAGCAGCCAGAGAGACTCAAGCTTTATCTCGAACCACTGAAATTAATTTAGGGGAAAATCATTCTGAAGTACAAAATTGAAAAGTTTGCACGACGCACTGACCTCTCCAATTATGCCTCTGTCAACCGTTTACGTGACATTATGAAGAAGCTTGGCATTCGAGCCGAACTGACCAATCAGGGCGCTGGTCCGGATTCTTTAATCGAAATCTCTGGCAAGACCTTCACTTTGGTTGAACAGTATTAATTGAAATAATAAAAAACACGAGCTCTTCTGCTCGCGTTTTTTTCGATATCTTATTTACAATCGACCCCAGAAGTTTTCTTGTGCCAAGACTTAAATTGTTTAATATACTCCTCACTACCGAGTTTGGTGAATAATTTATTTTGCTCCTCAATATTAAGCTCCATTCCATTGGACTTATAATCGGTAATTTTACTGTGATTATAGTAAATTGTAATGTTACCCTTGTCAGAATTACAGATCAGACTGGATTGTTTAAAAAAGACTGACCATATAAAAACTGAGACTAGTGCAACTGCGAGTACGGAAATCACGGCCACTATTGCTAGGACTTTCTTATTCTTTGGTTTTTTTGAGGCAGCAGTCTGCACCTCCTGTGTAACCTGATTCCTTACATCTTGTATAAAAGCGCTCTCATAATCATTCATAAAGTAAGCATAACATATTCCCATTAAAAAGTTTATGCTATACTTTAGGTATGAAAAATCGTTCTGCAACTGTATTTTTTGCAAGTATTATTGTGCTTTTCTTATCCGTCCTCACATTATCCTTGGTTTCGCCAATAGTTGAAGCTAAAGGCAGAGACTATTTTGCGGCGACTGTTATAAAACGGAATTCAAAAGCGGCAAAGAAGCAGAATAAACAGAGTAAGCAGAATAAGCAGAATACGGATGACGAATCTGATGAATCTGATGACTCCGGTGTTGGTGCTGAGTACTCAGGCAACAAGGGGCAGTCTGGCTGGGTTCAAGAGGGGCGCTCTTGGTTTTATTACGTTAACGGTCAGCCTGTAAGTGAAGGGTGTCGCACCATTAATGGCACTATCTATTGTTTTGAGGGGGACGGTGAATTAATGACCGGTGAAGTTAAGCGAGGGGGCAAAACATACTATTATACGGAAGATGGTACTGGGCAACTTCTTAAAAACGGCATCACGCCCAATGGGCAAAAAACTGACGCAACAGGCATGATTTATGAGGAGGCAGACGGTAGTTCGACTGGTAGTACTCCAACCTTTGATACTTCATCCGTATCCGGCGCTTCGAATGCGTCTCCTTCCGCCAGCTATACAGATAAAAAAGCCTCTTCTTCTAGCTCTGGTTCTTCAGGTAGCTCTTCTTCTGGTTCAAGCTCTTCTGGTAGTTCTTCTTCCGGCTCCAGTTCTTCGGGCGGCTCTTCTTCTGGTTCTTCAAGCGGCACCTCTGGTTCCTCCAGTTCTTCGGATGAAAAATGCATCAAATTGGCCATCATTAAAATCAAGGGCAAGGACTGTATTGAAAACAGCGAAGAGGCTATCTTTGAAATTCTTGGCATGATCCTTAATATTTTCACTTTTGGTGTTGGGATTGCCGCCACGGGTGGCTTTATCTTCTGTGGCTATCAGTATATTACCTCCAAAAACGAGCCTGCAGTTATCGTTAAGATTAAGACCCGTATGCTTAATATTGTCATTGGTCTAATAATCTATTTCATGTTCTGGGGACTTATTGGACTCCTACTTCCAGGTGGACTCTGGTAATTGGTAACTTGCTTTTGTTGTTCCAATAGGCTATCTTGTGGTCTATTGCAAAAAAAATACTCCCGAAGGAGTACTTTTCTCACTGATGCGCGCCCACCCTGGGGCACATTGTTTTGTTTTAATTCGCTTTTTGTTTTTTTAATGAAATCTCCACACTCCACTATTTTTTGAAGCGGAACCCCGTGAAGCGTATCAGCTTATGCTTACTATATCCAAAATCCCATAAACTGTCAAGATTTTAGGGATAAAATGTGAAAAAATCAGTCAAAAAAGCATAATTCATACTGTGATATAATTAATGAAATGGCAAAAGTTAAATTCACAATCATTACGCTCTTCCAGGACGCCTTAGCGCCCTATTTGTCGACCTCGATGATGTGGAAGGCTACTAAGAATAATATTGCCGAATTCTCTTTTGTTGACTTACGTGATTTTGGTCTTGGTCCACATAAATCCGTTGACGACACCCCTTATGGTGGAGGTGATGGTATGTTACTCCGCTGTGAGCCAGTATTCGCTGCTATTGAAAAAATCAAACAAGATGACCCCAATGCAAAAGTTATTCTTCCCACCCCAGCTGGTCAAATTTGGTGTCAATCACTCATCCGTCAATTTGCTGAAAAAATAGAATCACAGGAAGAAAACCACTTCATTATTCTTTGTCCGCATTATGAAGGTTATGATGAACGTATCCTGACATTGGTTGACTATCAGGTGAGCCTCGGTCATTTTGTTTTAACAGGCGGGGAATTACCAGCTCTTATTATCATTGACAGTATCGTTCGGCTCCTCCCGGGTGTTTTAGGTGGAGAAAGTTCCGCTATTATTGAAAGCTTTTCCGAAGGAAATACTATTGAGTATCCGCAATATACTAAACCTGCCGATTTTCGTGGTATGAAAGTTCCAGAAGTTCTATTATCTGGCCATCACGGCAAAATTAAAGAGTGGCGCGAGTCTCATCAACGCCCCTCTCAGTCATAATTCTCATATCTTCACATGCTATAATTATCTTAATGATTTTATCAG
>QWCO01002812.1_pt1 | contig 11104 bp, 7 predicted proteins | sample 1972611 | NCBI WGS metagenome assembly QWCO01 (sample SAMN09866706, study PRJNA288562) | Human oral metagenome isolate term1_saliva, whole genome shotgun sequencing... | reverse complement strand
TGGATATGCCAGCGATGTCATTGCCCTCCGTGGTTATGAAAATGGTGCTATTGCCGGTAACACCGGTAACAATGGTCTTGGTCGGCAAAACGCCTATGCTTATACACGTTTGACACTCGAACTTCGCTATCCGTTGATGCTTGAAGCTACGTCGATTTATGCGCTTGCCTTTGCCGAAGCTGGTAATGCTTGGGCAGACATCAACAGAATGAATCCTTTCAAACTCAAAACTTCAGCCGGTGTGGGTGTGCGCATCCTCCTACCTATGGTTGGTTTGATGGGTATCGACTGGGCTTATGGTTTCAAAACAACAGAATACGGACAGAAGATTGGTGGAAGCCAGTTCCACTTCGTGCTTGGACAAGAATTTTAATCCCTTCTGCAATTTTTTCTTACAAAATAGTGAAATAGAGAAAGAAACGCTCGCAGCTTTTAGAGAGTTGTGAGCGTTTCTTTTTTTGTTGTCGTGAGTTTATCACGAGTTTTCCGTGAGTTTGTTGTAAGTGCCTTATGAGTCTATTGCAAGTCAAAATACAAAACAACCACAGATGAGTTTTATTTCTCACCTGCGGTTGCTTCATTTGTCGCTGTAGTGTCCTTCAGCAGAAATCACATAAATGCGTATATGCTCTTCGTAGATTTCATATACAAGTCTATCTTTTTTGTTTATTTCCCTGGAGTATATGTTTCCTCCCATTCCTTTAAGTGCTTCGGGATGTCCAGTGCCTGTTCTAGGATGCTCGTGTAGTTCATTGATTAACTTCACGACTTTCTTATAAGATTGAGGGCTGGACTTCTTGTATTTTTTGATAGAAAGAAGTACTTCGTCACTGTATATTACTTCGTACATCCTACAAACTTTCTAGTAAGTTTAGAGAGTCCTCAAATGTCTTGCATACGACACCCTTTCCTGCCTTGTAATCTTCTCTTGCGTTAGCAATTTTCAATTTCAAATCTTCGCTAATATCCAGTTCCTCATTGTGGGTTGGAACTAGGGCAAAAAATTCTACTTTATTTCTTCTGATAATGACGCGCTCTGTACTCGCTAAGTCGAAATACTTGCGTTGATTGGCGCGAAATTCGCTTAGACTGATAACCATCATATTGTATAGTGTTGAGTTTCAATGCAAAGATAATAATATCCAACAACTACACAAAGAAATACGTGCAAAATCGTGTGTACACAAAGGAACTCTATATAAATCACTTCAAAAATAAGATGTTGAGGCAAGAACGAAACTTGGGCAGAAATTGTTTATTGCAAGTCAATAACAAGACCATCACGAGTTTTCCACATACTTATCACATTTTTCTCACAAATATGTCGCTGCTTCCTTACAATTAGTGTAGAATAAAATTGGACAACCGCACAAAAATCGCTACCTTTGCGAAGGTAAACGCGTATAACCCCAAACATTCTTGCTCAAATGATTTCTTTTTTCCGTACACCAGCGAAGAGCATCATTGCTACACAAGTGGATCATCTGCTCTCCGACGATGAAGTGAAAAAACTTTGTTGGCTTTTTGGCGAAGCCACGCTTGAAGCTGCCCCACAACTTGAGGGCTGCTATGTTGGACCCCGCCGTGAAATGATTACCCCTTGGAGCACGAATGCCGTTGAGATTACACAAAACATGAATCTCAGCGGCATTTTGCGTATCGAAGAATTCTTCCCCGTGGAAGATGCTTCTGCCGATCACGACCCTATGCTCCAAAGACTCTACGAAGGGCTCCATCAAGACATCTTCACCATCAGTCACACACCAGAGCCTATTCGCACTGTCGAAGACCTCGATGCTTACAATGAGCAAGAAGGTTTGGCACTCTCGCCTGCCGAAGTGGAATACCTCCACGGAGTAGAACAACAACTCGGCAGAAAACTCACCGACAGCGAAGTATTTGGCTTTGCACAACTCAATTCTGAGCACTGCCGACACAAAATCTTCGGTGGTACGTTCATCATCGACGGCAAAGAACAGCCCTCTGCACTCTTTGCGATGATCAAGCGCACCACAAAAGAAAATCCTCATCGCATCCTTTCTGCTTACAAAGACAATGTGGCTTTTGCAGAAGGTCCCGTGGTGGAACAATTTGCGCCTGCACGTCACGACACTTCCGACTATTTCGTCATTCGTGACATCGAGAGTGTCATCTCTATCAAAGCCGAAACCCACAATTTCCCCACCACTGTGGAACCTTTCAACGGAGCTTCTACAGGTACGGGCGGAGAAATTCGTGACCGTATGGGCGGTGGCGTTGGTTCGCTCCCCATTGCCGGCACAGCAGTTTATATGACTGCCTATCCTCGTCTTGATGGTGGTCGTCCTTGGGAGAGCAATATGGCAGAACGTCCTTGGCTCTATCAGACGCCACAACAAATCCTCACCAAAGCCTCCAACGGTGCTTCCGATTTCGGTAATAAATTCGGACAACCCCTCATCGCTGGTTCTGTGCTCACCTTTGAGCACGCAGAACATGGCGTAAACTACGCCTTCGACAAGGTAATCATGCTCGCTGGTGGCGTGGGTTATGGCACAAAGCGCGACTGTCTCAAAGGCACTCCCGAAAAAGGCAACAAAGTCGTTGTCGTGGGTGGTGACAACTATCGTATCGGCTTGGGCGGTGGTTCCGTTTCTTCAGTAGACACCGGACGTTACAGTTCCGGCATCGAACTCAACGCCGTGCAACGTGCCAATCCCGAAATGCAGAAGCGTGCTGCCAACCTCGTGCGTGCGCTTTGCGAAGAAGAACACAACCCTGTGGTGTCTATCCACGACCACGGTTCTGCCGGACACGTCAACTGTCTTTCTGAACTTGTAGAAGAATGTGGCGGCACTATCAACATGAGCGCACTCCCCATCGGAGATACTACTCTCTCTGCCAAAGAAATCATTGCCAACGAGAGCCAAGAGCGCATGGGCTTCCTCATCGAAGAAGAATACATCGACCAAGTGCGCAAAATTGCTGAACGCGAGCGCGCACCTCTCTATGTGGTGGGTGAAACCACTGGCGATGCCCACTTCGCTTTCGAGCAAAAAGACGGCGTTCGTCCCTTCGATCTCGACGTAGCACAAATGTTTGGTCACTCTCCTAAGACCGTGATGACCGATACCACGGTGAAGCGCGACTACAACACTGCACAATACGATGCAGCTCTCTTGGACGAATATCTCGAGAACGTGCTCCAGCTCGAAGCTGTGGCTTGTAAAGACTGGCTCACCAACAAGGTCGACCGCTCCGTAACGGGTAAGGTGGCACAACAACAGTGCCAAGGCGAACTCCAACTCCCCCTCGCCGACTGCGGTGTGGTGGCTTTGGACTATCGCGGAAAAGCGGGTATCGCCACTGCCATTGGTCACGCTCCTCAAGTAGGTTTGGCAAATGCTGCCGCTGGTTCGGTGATGGCAGTTGCCGAATCACTCACCAACATTGTGTGGGCTCCCCTCGCACAAGGACTCGACAGCGTGAGTCTTTCCGCCAACTGGATGTGGCCCTGCCGCTCACAAGAAGGTGAAGACGCGCGTCTCTATGAAGGTGTCAAAGCCCTCAGCGATTTCTGCTGCGATCTCCACATCAACGTCCCCACTGGTAAGGACTCTCTCTCCATGACTCAGCAATATCCTGACGGAGAAAAAGTCATCTCTCCAGGCACCGTCATTGTGAGTGCAGGTGGTGAAGTCAATGATGTGCGCAAAGTCGTGCGCCCTGTTGTGGTCAATGAGCCCAACAGCAAGATTTATCACCTCGACTTCTCTTCGCTCGCTCCACAGCTCGGTGGTTCTGCCTTCGCGCAAACCCTCGGTTATGTGGGAAGCGATGTGCTCACAGTGGCAGATGCCGCTTACTTCCGTTCTGCCTTTGCCGCTGTGCAAGCCATGGTGCAAGAAGGCATCCTCCTCGCTGGTCACGACATCAGTGCAGGCGGTCTCATCACCGCTTTGTTGGAAATGTGCTTCGCCAACACGGAAGGTGGTCTGACGGTGCAACTCGACAACCTCGGTACTGCCAATCTCGTGCAACAACTCTTTGCCGAAAATCCCGCAGTCTTGGTGCAAGTGGCAGATAAAGACGAAGCGCGCTTCAATGCTATCTTGGCAGAACATGGCGTGAAAGCCACTGCTCTCGCTGTGCCCACCGAAGAGCGTCACCTCCTTGTCGAGAAAGACGGTGCAGAATACCAATTCTTCATCGATCATCTCCGCGATGTGTGGTACTCCACTTCCTTCCTCCTCGATGAGCATCAAAGCTTCCACGGCAAAGCAGCTGAGCGTTTCCGCAACTACAAGGAGCAACCCATCGAACTCAACTTCCATCCCTCCTTCCAAGGCACGTTTGAAAGCCTCGGAGTCTCTCCCGATCGTCGCACACCCTCTGGCGTTCGTGCGGCTATCATCCGTGAGAAGGGAACGAATGGTGAGCGCGAAATGGCGTATATGCTCCATCTTGCTGGCTTCGATGTGAAAGATGTCACCATGACCGACCTTGTCACTGGTCGCGAAACGCTCGACGACATCAACTTCATCGTCTTCTGTGGTGGATTCTCCAACAGTGACGTCCTCGGCAGTGCCAAGGGTTGGGCTGGAGCCTTCCTCTTCAATCCTAAGGCAAAAGAAGCCCTCGACCGCTTCTATGCACGTCCCGACACTCTTTCCCTCGGTGTCTGCAACGGTTGCCAACTCATGGTGGAACTCAACCTCGTCAATCCCGAACACAAAGAGCGTGCTCGTATGCTCCACAACGACAGCCACAAGTTTGAAAGCGGTTTCGTAGGCGTTACGGTGCAAACTAACCGCAGCGTACTCTTCGAGAGTCTTTCTGGCGATCGTCTTGGCATCTGGATTGCACACGGCGAAGGTAAATTCCAACTTCCCCAACCCGAAAGCGACTACAACGTGGTGCTCAAATACTCCTACGAGGGCTATCCTGCCAACCCCAATGGTTCGGACTACAACGTAGCCGGTATTGCCAGCGCAGACGGTCGCCACGTGGCGATGATGCCCCACTTGGAACGCGCCTTCCTCCCTTGGCAAAATCCTTACTACCCTGCAGAGCGTCGCGCTGAAGACTGCACTCCGTGGCTCGAAGCCTTCGTCAATGCCCACAAGTGGGTAGAAAGCCATCAAGCATAATATATTCTCATCGGATTTATTTTGTTTCTATAATCAGCTCTCTGGTGAGTCCACACACTCACCAGAGAGTTTTGGTATTAAACGACCTAGTTCACTTTAACCCAAATCGGTCATTAGATTGTTGAGTAGATGGTTGATTGTGAGTTCGAAGGCGTAGCGGGCTACGGCGAGAACGAACGAGCAACAAGATGCCAACAAGAAAATGAAAGATGACAGGAAGTTATCTTCTCCATAACGAACTGTACTATAACGGTCTAATGACCGATTGGGGTTTAATCACATAACACAAAACTAACTTATGAAAAATCCTCTTCGCGGACTGCTCCTTCTGTTGGTAGCAGTTTGTTGCATCGCTTGTCGAAGCAATGCCATCAACAACACAAACACTCATTCTAACAACGATCAGACAATGAACAAGACTGCAACTCTCTATTTCGCTGGTGGCTGTTTCTGGGGCACCGAGCACTATTTCAAACAAATCCGTGGCGTCCTCTCTACCAAAGTGGGCTATGCCAACGGCAACATCGAGCATCCTACCTACGAACAAGTATGCTCCAAAACTACTGGTTTTGCCGAAGCTGTGGAAGTAACTTATAATCCTGAGGTTCTTCCCCTCACCCTTCTCGTGCAACTCTATTTCCGTAGCATCGACCCCACCAGCATCAATCGCCAAGGTGGCGACATTGGCACGCAATATCGCACTGGAATCTATTACACCGACCCTGATACTCGCCCCTTCCTCATAGCTGAACGCACCAAGTTGGCACAAGCCATCGGTAAGAATGTGGCAGTAGAAATCGAACCTCTCCGCAATTTCTATGCAGCTGAGGATCACGCAGCACAAATATGAGCGTCCCTCCACAGATACGCTCAAATCTAAGCTCACCGAAATCCAATATCAAGTCACGCAAAACGCTGCCACCGAACGTCCTTTCACCAATGAATACGACCACGAGTTTCGTCCTGGCATCTATGTAGACATCACCACAGGTGAACCACTCTTCCTCTCCACCGACAAATTCGACTCCGGTTGTGGATGGCCCGCCTTCTCCAAGCCCATAGACGGCCACCTATTGAAGAACATCAAAGATACTTCTCATGGTATGCAGCGCATCGAAGTGCGCAGCAACAAGGGCAATGCTCACCTAGGTCACGTCTTCAACGATGGTCCAAAAGAAAAGGGCGGTTTGCGCTATTGCATCAACAGTGCTTCCCTGCGTTTCGTCCCACAAGCCGAGATGGAAAAGCAAGGTTATGGAGCTTACCTCCCCTTGTTGGAGACACCCAAGGCAGCACAACACTAAAAGCTCCTAGAAAAAAGAAAAAACGTGGGAGATAATTCAAAAAATGTCGGAGATTTCTTAGGATTTCTCCGACATTTTTTTGCCTTTCCTATTTTGAAAGTAAACGATTGTCTCTTTTATCAGCACGAAAATCAGAGTTTTGCAAAAAATAATGTAACTTTGTAGCAGAAACCCTCATCATTAGGATGTGTAGATTTAAATACGCTGGAAACAGACGATTCTTTTCTGCTCATTCCTGTCAATGGTTCTACAGTATTCGTTTCGTATAATTAGTTTAAATCTCTGTTTAGAACTCCTCGTTATCCTTTTCTCGCTTAGCGTGAGGAAGAAAGTGGAGAAACAAAAAGTCTCGCCTTATGAAAAAAGCTCTTTTTCATCTTCGACAATTCCGTCTACTGCTCCTAGTCCTGCTGTGCGCATTGTTTTCCCTTCCGCTAAGTGCACAAGAAGCCTATGTGCGACAGAGCCAACACACACTTACCTTTTACTATGACAACAATCGTACATGGCAAGATTGTATAATTCGGAATATCTATGATCAAAGACACTACTATGCTGGCGAAAGGATAGAAAGGGTAGTGTTTGATGATTCTTTCAAGAATTACCGTCCCACTAGCACCGCCCGATGGTTTTCTGGTTTATCAATCACCACAATCATAGGGCTTGAAAACCTCAACACCTCTGAGGTGACGGATATGAGCGAGATGTTCTTTGCTTGCTCTAGATTGACATCTCTAAATCTCTCCAACTTCAACACCTCTGCGGTGACAGATATGGAAAGGATGTTCTATGGTTGTTCTCGTTTGACGGAACTCAACGTTTCCAACTTCAACACCTCTAAGGTGACGAATATGGAAGGGATGTTCTCTGGTTGCTCTAGTTTGACATCTCTGAACCTTTCCAATTTCAATAACTCTAAGGTGACGAATATGAGCAGGATGTTCTCTTATTGTTCTAGTTTGACATCTCTGAACCTCTCCAACTTTAACACCTCTGCGGTGACAGATATGGAAAGGATGTTCTTTGGTTGTTCTGGTTTGAAAGAACTTAACCTTTCCAACTTCAATACCTCTAAGGTGCGGGCTATGGGTGGGATGTTCTATAAATGCTCTGGTTTGACGTCTCTCAACGTCTCTAAGTTCAACACCTCTAAGGTGACGAATATGAGAGAGATGTTCTATAAATGCTCTAGTTTGACGTCTCTTAACCTTTCCAACTTTAACACCTCTAAGGTGACGGATATGGACTCGATGTTCTCTGATTGCTTTGATTTGACGTCTCTGAACCTTTCCAACTTCAACACCTCTGAGGTGTGGGATATGAGAGAGATGTTCTCTGCTTGCTCTAGATTGACATCTCTAAATCTCTCCAACTTCAACACCTCTGCGGTGACAGATATGGGAAGGATGTTCTTTGGTTGTTCTGGTTTGAAAGAACTTAACCTTTCCAACTTCAATACCTCTAAGGTGTGGGCTATGGATGGGATGTTCTATAAATGCTCTGGTTTGACATCTCTGAATCTCTCCAACTTTAACACCTCTGAGGTGAGGAATATGAGCGAGATGTTTAGAGACTGCTATTATTTGACGTCTCTGAACCTTTCCAACTTCAACACCTCTGAGGTGACACATATGAGCGAGATGTTTAGAGACTGCTATTATTTGACGTCTCTGAACCTTTCCAACTTCAACACCTCTAAGGTGAGGGATATGAGTGGGATGTTCTATAAATGCTCTAGATTGACATCTCTGAACCTTTCCAACTTCAACACCTCTAAGGTGGGGGATATGAGTGGGATGTTCTATAAATGCTCTGGTTTGACATCTCTGAATCTCTCCAACTTCAACACCTCTGAGGTGACACATATGAGCTCGATGTTCTATGGTTGCTCTGGTTTGAAAGAACTCAACGTTTCCGACTTCAACACCACTAAGGTGTGGTATCTGAGCGAGAAAATATGACGAAAGCAAGTTAGATGTCACGATGGCAAATCCAACAACGGGCTATTTCACTGACCCCAATAGGAAGATTGAAGCCTATGTGTTGCAAAGCGAAGACCAACACACACTTACCTTCTACTACGACAACAATCGTAAATTACGTACCGGTAAAACTTGGGATATCGATGAGAAGTCAAGTGATTCAAAACCTGTCTGGGCTGGAACAGATTACTCTCCCAATAAGGTAGTCACAAAAGTTGTGTTTGATGCTTCGTTCAAAAACTTCCTACCAACCACTACGAGAGACTGGTTCTATAATCTGAAAGCACTCACCACTATTGATGGACTTGAAAATCTCAACACTTCTGCTGTTGCAGATATGAGCAATATGTTCTCTGGTTGCTCTAGTTTGACGTCTCTGAATCTTTCCAACTTCAACACCTCTGCAGTGACGTCTATGCATTCGATGTTTAAAGGTTGCTCTGGTTTAACGTCTCTGAATCTTTCTAATTTCAACACCTCTGCGGTGACCGATATGAGCGTGATGTTCTCTCATTGCTCTGGTTTGACGTCTCTCAACGTTTCCAAATTCAACACCTCCGCGGTGACCGATATGGGTTCGATGTTCTCTGGTTGCTCTGGTTTGAAAGAACTCAATGTTTCTAATTTCAATACCTCTAAGGTGACGACTATGTACGAGATGTTCTCTGGTTGCTCTAGTTTGACGTATCTGAATCTTTCCAACTTCAATACCTCTGAGGTGACTGATATGCTCAGAATATTCTATGGTTGCTCTAGTTTGACGTCTCTGAACCTTTCCAACTTCAATACCTCTAAGGTGACGAATATGGGCTCGATGTTCTCTCGTTGCTCTGGTTTGACGTCTCTCAACGTCTTTAAATTCAACACCTCCGCGGTAACAAATATGAGTGAGATGTTCTATGGTTGCTCTAGTTTGACGTTTCTCAACGTCTCTAAGTTCAAAACCTCTAAGGTGACGGATATGAGAGGGATGTTTAGAAAATATGACGAAAGCAAGTTAGATGTCACGATGGCAAATCCAACAACGGGCTATTTCACTGACCCCAATAGGAAGATTGAAGCCTATGTGTTGCAAAGCAAAGACCAACACACACTTACCTTCTACTACGACAACAATCGTAGATTGCGTAGCAGTTTTACATGGGATATTGATCAGAAGTCAAGTAGTTCAAAACCTGCCTGGGCTGGAACATATTCCACTTCTAACAAGGCAGTCACAAAGGTAGTGTTTGATGCTTCGTTCAAGGATTTTAGACCTACCACCATGGAAGGCTGGTTCTATAACCTCTCAGGTCTCATCGCTATTGAAGGGTTAGAAAATCTCAACACCTCTGCGGTGAAGGATATGAGCACGATGTAACGTCTATAACCTCAACACCTCTGCGGTGACGAATATGGGCTCGATGTTCTCAGGTTGCTCTGGTTTGACAGAACTCAACGTTTCTAACTTCAACACCACTGCGGTGACAGATATGAGCACGATGTTCTCTAATTGCTCTAGTTTGACGTCTCTAAACCTTTCCAACTTCAATACCTCTGCGGTAACGAATATGGGTCAGATGTTCTATGGTTGCTCTGGTTTGAAAGAACTCAACGTTTCTAAGTTCAACACCTCCGCGGTAACAAATGTGAGTGAGATGTTCTCAGGTTGCTCTGGTTTGAAAGAACTCAACATTTCTAACTTCAACACCTCTGCAGTGACGAATATGGGCTGGATGTTTGAGGGCTGCTCTAGATTGGCATCTCTGAATCTCTCCAACTTCAGCACCTCTGCGGTGACAGATATGAGCTTGATATTCTCTGGTTGCTCTGATTTGAAAGAACTCAACGTTTCCTCTTTCAACACCTCTGCAGTGACAGATATGAGGGAGATGTTTAGTGGTTGCTCAAGCTTGAAGGAGCTCAACGTTTCTAACTTCAATACCTCTGCAGTGACGGATATGCGCTATATGTTCTCTGATTGCTCTGGTTTGAAGACAATACTCAACCCCAATACATGGCGATGTGAGGAATCTCAGGATATGTTTAAAGGTTGCACACAACTGAAAGGTGCTGTGAAATATGACGAAAGCAAGGTAGATGCCACGATGGCGAACCCCACAACGGGATATTTCTCTCAGAAGTTGCCAAGTGCTATAGGGCGAGTGGTCTTTGAGGACAACAATTCCACACAGATATACACCCTTCAAGGGAAGCGCGTGAATGCCAACCAACGACATCTCCCTGCTGGTTTCTACATTGTCAATGGAAAGAAGGTTTATCTAAACGAGAAGCCTTAACAATGTCTGGAGAAATGCTGACAAATCTGTGTCTTCTTCTCAGATAAAACAATTATTGGTTGGATTTCATCCTTCGTTTTCTCGCCATGGCATAACTCGAGTAAGCTCGGTTCTGCTCATTTGGCTTAACGAAAACGTTCTTTGAAAATGAATTAATCTCTATTCTTCAGAAGTTTATTTCTCTAAATACTTAGTCTAATCTGCAAGTTTTGTATCCTTTGAGTGTGCAAACTTGCAGATTTTTTCGTGATTATAATAAGCCATTCCTCTTCATCATTGTTCTATCTATAAGCCGAAAGATGTTTTGCTACAAAAACATTGGTTATGCGACAAGAAAATCGTAATTTCGCAATACTGTATATACTCCATCTCATTATATTTCACGCGCAAAGATTACAATGAAAATCATC
>QWCO01002177.1_pt1 | contig 11118 bp, 9 predicted proteins | sample 1972611 | NCBI WGS metagenome assembly QWCO01 (sample SAMN09866706, study PRJNA288562) | Human oral metagenome isolate term1_saliva, whole genome shotgun sequencing... | reverse complement strand
AGACTCCACGCCGTCCAGGAACAGCGTCGCGCGCGGGCCATCCCAACGGATACGCGCCGAGCCGAAATCCGTCTCGAAGGAGATGTCGCGTGACGAAGATGAGCGTGCCATGGTGGACACTGTAACCACGGGACCGTGCTCGCTGCTTCAGGAGGTGACATGTCAAACGCTCCCAGAGACGCGCGCGCCAAACGCGACTGGGGATCGGACGACTCGGCCACGCCGATCCTGCACGTCGACATGGACTCCTTCTTCGCCCAGGTCGAAATGCGCGAAGACCCCTCCCTCATCGGACGGCCCATCGTCGTGGGCGGCACCTCCGGGCGCGGCGTCGTCACCTCCGCCACCTACGAGGCCCGCGCCCTGGGCGTACGCGCCGGCATGCCCACATCCCGCGCGCGTGCCCTGTGCCCCACGGCGGCCTTCATCCCCGGCAACCACGCGCTCTACAGCCATTACTCCCGCCAGGTCATGGACATCCTCGCGACAATCACCCCCGCCCTCGAACAGGTCTCCATCGACGAGGCCTTCCTGGACGTTCGCGGCGCACGGCGCCGACTCGGCACACCCACCCACATTGCCCGCCTCATCCGAACCCGCATCCGCGAGCAGGTGGGACTGCCCGCATCCGTGGGAATCGCCTCCACCAAATCGGTGGCCAAGATCGCCTCCTCGCACGCCAAACCCGACGGCCTGCTCCTGATCCCCGCCTCCGCCACAATCGAGTTCCTGCACGGGCTGCCCGTCGGCGCACTGTGGGGAGTTGGCGGACGCACCGGTGCCATCCTCGACCGAGAAGGCATCGACACCATCGGCGACCTCGCCCACACGCCCCTGACACGCCTGACCAAACTCCTCGGCGTCGCCTCCGCCCACCACCTCCACGACCTCTCCTGGGGCATCGACCCGCGGGCGGTGACCACCTCACGACCCGAAAAATCCATCGGCATGGAGCGCACCTTCGAGGAGAACGTGCGCTCGCGGAACGAGATCGAGGACTTCATCCTGGCGGCGTCGCACGACTGTGCCCGCAGGCTGCGCTCCGGCGGCGTCGTCGGGTGGACCGTCGGCATTAAAATGCGCGGCGCCGACTTCCACACGATGACGCGCAGCGTCAGCCTGGTCGCACCGACCGACACCGGGCGCGAGATCGCCCGCGCCGCCCAGTCCCTGTTCGCCCGCGAGGCGATGCCGAGCGGGGGAGTGCGCCTCTTCGGCGTGCGCGTCGAAAGCCTGCAGTCCCGCTCCGGCGGCGTCGCCGTGACGCTCGACCGAGATGAGAAGCCCGCAGCCTCAGAGCGCGCGATGGACCAGATCCGCTCCAAGTTCGGTTCCGCGGCCCTGGCACCCGCCACGCTCTTGGGTAAGAATCTGCCGGGCAGGCGCTCCTTCGGTGCCGAGGCCGGGGGACGGGGCGCTGGGACCGGCGCGGCCGAGGCCTCGGGCGGGGACGGCGGATCCCGCGCCGCTTCGCCTGAACGCGGGGAACAGGGGACCCTCCTGTGAGGCGTTCCGTGCGGGGCGCGCCGTACGCTAAGCTTGAACCAGTTAACGTCCGAAAGGGGCAGGAAATGGCTCTCACCGAGTATGAGAAGAAGGTCCTCGAGCAGATGGAGGCATCCCTGCGCGAGGAAGATCCCGCGCTGGCCTCGCAGATGTCCGCCCCCGCCCCCGCGGAAGAAACGGAGTCCGAGCCCCAGCGCGGCCCCCGCGCTCCCCGCCGCATCGCCCTCGGCTTTGCCGGGGCTGTCCTGGGCATGGTACTCCTCGTCGTGGCCGTGTCGCTGGGCTACTCCATCGTGTCGATTCTGATTGGCGTTGTCGGCTTCGCCGTGACGGTCGCCGGCATCCTCTACGCGCTGTCCAGGCCCGCCTCGCCCGCGGATGCTTCCGACAGGCCTCGGCGCAAGAAGAACAAAGAGAACGGCGGCTGGAATTCCTTCATTCAGGATCAGGAGCGCCGCTGGGACGATCGCAAGAACGACGACTGATCATCTGATCATCCAGGCGTGAGGGCGGGGGAGCGCGAGGCGCACCCCCGCTTCGCTATCGGATCTGCATTCTCGCGTCTGGCGGCCGGGGGCCTGTGATGCGCATGTTAATCCCGCAGGTGGTCGTCCGGGCCCTTGGATGCGCATGTTAACCCTACAGGTGGCAGTATGGGCGGCGCGCCCACGCTGCCACTGATCGGGCCCAGCTGCGCATACGCGGGTTACCACGACCACCTGTCGGGTCCAGCTGCCGCGAGCGTTACATTCCGCTTCCTGGTAGACGCGTGGACCTCCCCGAAGACTTCCGCGACTCTTCGATGCCCTACTGCCGCGTCTTCCCAGGCATGCGCTTCAGACTCTCGTCGCGTGTTTTTCGTTGCCCAGCGCCTCAATGCCGAACAACACGCCAGCTCGTGTACAGCTTTACAAAAGTCGCCCCACTGTGTTTCACGGGTTGTTTCATGATGCTCCCGTTGGCCTCCACCTTGCACCCCTGGGTCCCTCCACCTTGCACCCCGGGGTTCCTCCTCCTTCCTCCCCGCTGTGTTTCACGGGCTGTTTCATGATGCTCCCGTTGGCCTCCACCTTGCACCCCTGGGTCCCTCCACCTTCCTCCCCGGAGTTCCTCCACCTTCCTCCCCGGAGTCGCTCCACCTTCCTCCCCGGGGTCCCTCCACCTTCCTCCCCGGGGTTCCTCCACCTTCCTCCCCGTGTCCCTCCATGTGGACTGCCAACTGTCCTGTCGTATTGGTTGTGACGTGCGGAAATGAGTCGAACCGTCGTCTATGAGCGCTGGAAAACCGCCACTTAATAAGTTTTGGAGCGCCTGGGCCGTGAGGCACTCTCGCCACACGTGTCACGGAATGTGTCGTAGATTTCCTCCACTTTTCTCCACGGGAACTTTTTGTTGTAAACGCGCGGAAAAGCCTTTTAGTATTGCGCGCCACGCCGCAAGTTTCTCTGTAAATATGGTGCTAAGTGGGTTAAAGTGGGGGAAAGTTCCGAACAGGGGAGGGCGGTGACATGTTCCTTGGCACGTATGAGCCCAAGCTCGACGACAAAGGACGTATGTTTCTGCCCGCTCGTTTCCGTGAGGATATGCAGGGCGGAATCGTCCTCACTCGCGGCCAAGAGCACTGCATCTACGCGTTCCCCGTCGCGGAATTCGAGAGCATGACTGCTGAGCTTCGACGAGCCCCCCTGTCGTCGAAGCAGGCGCGCGATTGGATTCGCGTGATGCTCTCGGGAGCCTACAAGGAAGTTCCTGACAAACAGGGACGCATTAGCGTTCCGGCGGACCTGCGTGCATACGCCGGTCTGGATCGCGAGCTCGCCGTCATTGGTGCGGGTTCGCGAGCAGAAATCTGGAATGCCTCGGCCTGGCGCGAGTACCTCGCGGTCCAGGAGGAGGCCTTCTCCAATACAGCAGAAGAGATTATTCCCGGGATGTTCTGACCCGTACGCCGAGGTCTCCGCCCGCTGTTCCGACATCACTTCCCCGATGGCGGAGCACGGTGGGGGACCTGGGTGGATGGGTCGGACATGATCAGCGTGAAGGAGGCGCGACATGACTGAAGCACTCGATGCGGTGCGCGATTCGTCGCGCCGCCCGGACGAGGGCGGGTGCCCCGCGTCGGAGCGTCACGTCCCGGTCCTCCTCGCCGAGTGCCTGGACATGCTGGCCCCGGCCATTGAGGGCCCCGGAGCGGTCCTCGTTGACGGGACCCTGGGCATGGGCGGTCACACCGAGGGGGCGCTCGATCGTTTCCCCGAGCTGACGGTCATCGGCATCGATCGCGACCCGCAGGCGATCGCACTGGCCTCGGAGCGCCTCGAGCGTTTCGGGGATCGCTTCCGCGCGGTTCACACGACCTACGATCGCATTGACGAGGCCGTGGCTGAGCAGTGCGGTCCCGGCGCGCGCATCGACGGTGTCCTGATGGACCTGGGCGTGTCCTCCCTGCAGCTGGACGAGGCCGAGCGAGGCTTCGCCTACTCCAAGGACGCGCCTCTCGACATGCGGATGGACGCCACCAGCGGACCCAGCGCGGCCGACCTGCTGGCCACGGCCTCGGAGGCGTGGCCGTCAACGATGAGCTCACCATCTTGGAGCGGGCCCTGCCCCGTGCTCTGGCGAGCCTGCGTGTCGGAGGACGACTGGTCGTTGAGTCCTACCAGAGCCTGGAGGATCGGATCGTCAAGGACGTGCTGCGGCGCGGATCAACCAGCTCCGCCCCTCCCGGATTGCCGATCATCCCCGACGATATGGCCCCCAGTCTGCGACTACTCACCAAGGGCGCGAACAAGGCCGACCGAGCTGAACAAGACCACAACCCCCGATCTGCATCCGTGCGACTGCGCGGAGCGGAACTCATCTCCGAATGGAAGGATCTCTCATGAGTGCAGCAACCGCTAAGGCCCGTCCCGCGGCTCGTCCGGAACTGCGCCGCGAGGAGGTCCGCGAGTTCCACGTCGTTGAAGGCACTCGCCCTCGTCGCTCGGCCGTGGCTGTCCTCGTGCTGCTTATCACGGTCGCGCTCGCGTCCGTGCTGGCCTCGATGGTTCTGAACACGCGCATGGCGCAGACGTCTTTCGAGATTCGCGAGCAGCAGCTGGTTCTCAACGAGCTGGAGGCGCAGTCGTGGACGATGCGCGCCGAGCTTGACCGTAAGGCGTCGCCGACCGAGCTGGAGCGGGCCGCTAAGGAAAACGGCATGGTGCCCGCCGGCGCGTCCGGTTTCATCACGCTTGAGACGGGAACCGTTGAAGGCGGGACGCCCGCCAAGTAAGGCGGAGCCACGTGCCTATGGATAGCGTCATTTCGCGCTCGCGCTGGATCCTTGTGATCATCATTGGCGCGCTGTGTCTGTGCGGCGTGCGCCTGGTGCAGCTCCAGATTGTTGAGGGGCCGGTTCTGGCCGCTCAGGGGCAGCGCGTGCGTACGTCGTCGACGGCTGTGGCCGCTGCGCGCGGGTCGATCACGGACGCGACGGGCGTCGTGCTGGCCAACTCGATCCAGACCTACGACATCGCGGTGAACCAGGTGAACATCGCCTCCTACGTGCATCGCGACGACGACGGCAACGAGGTCGGGCGCGGCCCGGCCGAGGCCGCCCATCAGCTCGCCCCACTCCTGGGAATGGACGAGGCGGAGCTGGGCGGCATGATGCTGGGGGATTCGACCTACGAGTACATCAAGCGCAACGTGGACGCGGTGACCTACCGCGAGATCCGTAAGCTGGATATCTACGGCATTGAGTGGGAGTCGGTCTTCGAGCGCGAGTACCCCAACGGAAACGTGGCGGCCCCCGTCATCGGCACGGTGAACGCGGAGGGCCAGGGCTCCTCGGGTATGGAGGCGCAGTTTGACCAGTTGCTGACGGGTACGCCGGGCCAGCAGGCCTTCGAGATCGCCCCCAACGGCGCAGTCATGCCCGGTGGTAAGCGCACGACGGTGGAGCCCAAGAACGGCGGTTCGGTGGAGCTGACGATCCACGCCGACCTCCAGCATCAGGTCCAGGACCTGCTGGATGCGCGTGTGGCGAAGCACCAGGCGGACTGGGGAACGGTCGTTATCGAGGACGTGGCGACCGGCCATATCCTGGTGATCGCGGATTCGAATTCGAAGGAGCCGGATAACGCGAACCCGCAGAAGGTGCATGCCGTGCAGGACACGTTCGAGCCGGGGTCGGTGGGCAAGCTCATCACGATCGGCGCGGCGCTGAACCAGGGAACGATCACGCCCACGAGCGTGTTTCAGGTGCCGTACTCGCTGAATCTGCCGGATGCGGGTGGCCCGATCACGGACTTCCACGAGCATGACGGTGAGGCTTTGACGGCGACGGGCGTCCTGGCCGAGTCTTCGAACACGGGAACTGTGCTGATTGGCCAGACGATGACGGATGATCAGCGCTATTCGATGATGCGCGCGTTCGGCTTCGGTCAGGAGACGGGCATTGAGCTGCCCGGCGAGTCCGCTGGCCTGCTGCGCAGCTCCGACGACTGGCAGGGCCGTGACCGCTATGTGACGATGTTCGGCCAGGCGTACGCGATTACGGCGGTCCAGGAGGCCTCGGCGCTCGCGACGATCGCCAATGGCGGTGTGCGGATTTCCCCGCACATCGTCAAGTCGTGGACGAACACGGACGGCACGGTTGAGGTCCCGCAGGGCACCCAGCCGGTTCAGGTCCTGGAGGCGACGACTGCGTCGCAGCTGCTGACGATGATGGAGTCGGTTGTCGAGGACGATCTGGGTACCGCGGCTGCCTCGAAGGTTCCCGGCTACCGAGTGGGCGTGAAGACGGGCACCGCGGAAACGGTCATCGACGGGGCCTCGGGTCTGGTCTCGACGACGGCCGGCATCATTCCGGTGGACGCGCCGCGCCTGGCGATCGCCGTGATTCTCTACAATCCAAGAGTGGCGTCGGTCTCATCCGAATCGTCGGCGCCGCTGTTCGGCGACGTCGCGCGTACCGCGGTGGGCAACCTGGGTATCCCGGCCTCCTCGGGGTCGGCTACGCTGTACCCGACGACTCCGTGAGCCTGAAGGAGAAAAGCATGCGGACATCAGCGCAGTGGATTGCGGAGGCGGTTTCGGGTCGCCTCGTGGGAAGCGACGTGAGCGTGACCGGAAGTGTGGTGACGGATTCTCGCGAGGCCCAGGCGGGCTCGCTGTACGTCGCCCGGCGGGGCGAGAGCGCCGACGGTCACGCTTTTGTGGCGGGCGCCGTGGCGCGCGGAGCGGTGGCGGTTATCGTCGAGCATGAGGTTGACGAGGCCGTGGCTCAGATCGTCGTGGAGGATTCCACCGAGGCGCTGGGTGCCCTGGCTCGGGCGCACGTGGAGGCGCTGCGCGCGGGCGGTGCGCTGGACGTCATCGCGATGACGGGGTCCGTGGGTAAGACGACCACGAAGGATCTGCTGCTTCAGATCATGAGCGCGGATGGGCCGACGGTGGCTCCCAAGCTGTCGTTTAACAACGAGGTCGGGCTGCCCCTGACCGTCCTGCTGGCCGACGAGAACACTCGTCACCTGGTCCTGGAGATGGGAGCCTCGGGCCCCGGCCACATCACCTACCTCACCGACATCGTCGCCCCGGACGTGGCGATCGAGTTGTGTGTGGGCCACGCTCACGTGGGTGGCTTCGGCGGTTTCGAAGGCGTCGCGGCTGCCAAGGCCGAGCTGATTCGAGGCACGCGCCCCGGCGGCCCCGTTATCTTGAACACCGACGACCCGAATGTCGAGGCGATGGCGCCCCTGGCCTCGGGTGAGGTCATCCGTTTCTCTGCCTCCGGCAACCCGCGAGCCGAGGTGCGCGCGCAGGATGTGAGCGTTGACGCCGCAGATCGAGCATCCTTCACGCTGGTGACGCCCGCTGGCACGGCACAGGTCTCCTTGAAGATCGTCGGACGTCACCACGTGGCCAACGCGCTGGCGGCAGCGGCGGGCGCCCTGACGCTGGGCGTGGACCTGGCGACCGTTGTCCAGGTGCTCTCGAGTGCGCGAGCGCTGAGCCCCCACCGTATGGACGTCCACGAGCTGGTCATCGACGGGTGCGAGCTGACGCTGATCGACGACTCTTACAACGCGAATCTTGACTCGATGCGTGCGGGGATCGCCGCGCTGTCGTCGATCGGCAAGGGCGGTCGCAAGATCGCCGTCCTGGGCGAGATGCTCGAGCTGGGGGAGGACTCCCAGTCGCTGCACGAGCAGGTCGGCGCGATGATCGAGGCCTGCGGTGTGGAGACGCTCATTGGCCTGGGCGCAGACGCCCACTACTATCTGGAAGGAGCCAGCGCGGTTCCCAACCGCCAGGTTGCGTCGGATCCTGCCGACGCGGCCCGCCTGGCTCTGGAATTCGCCGGGGATGGCGCAGTCGTCCTGGTGAAGGGTTCCTTTGGTTCACATTCGTGGCAGGTGGCTGACATCCTGCGGGAGAAGGGAATGACCCGGTGATTGGTCTTATCGCTGCGTTCATCATTGGGATGGCGCTGTCCGTAACGGGTACACCGCTGCTCATCCGTTTCCTGGTGCTGCACCAGTACGGCCAGTTCATCCGCCAGGATGGGCCGACTCAGCACCTGACGAAGCGCGGCACGCCCACGATGGGTGGTCTCGTCATCATCCTGGCGACCGTGATCGCCTGGCTGATTGGCTCGTTCGTCGCGGGGGCGGGGCCCTCGTGGTCGGGCTTCCTGCTGGCCTTCCTCTTCGTGGGCTTGGGAACGATCGGCCTGCTTGACGACGGGATTAAGATCATGCGTCAGCGTTCGCTGGGCCTGCACCCGTCGGGCAAGATCATTGGTCAGGTCGCCGTCGCCTCGCTCTTCGCGGGCGGCACCCTCATCAATCCCAACGAATACAACGAGTATGCCAGCACGCTGGCGATTTCGTTTGCGCGCCCGACCCCGCTGAGTCTCGCCTTCGCGGGCACGGCTATCGGCGTGATCCTCTACCTGATCTGGACGAACCTCATTGTCACGGCGTGGTCGAACGCGACGAACCTGACGGACGGCCTGGACGGCCTGGCCGCGGGCGTGTCGATCTTTGTTTTCGGTGCTTACACCTTCATTGCCTACTTCCAGCGCATCCAGGCGTGTACGCAGCCCGACGTCAACCGGTTGGCTTGCTATCAGACGCGCGACCCGCTCGACCTGGCGATCTTCTGCGCCGCGATCATCGGTGCGCTGGCCGGCTTCCTGTGGTGGAACGCGTCCCCCGCGCAAATCTTCATGGGTGACACGGGTTCCCTGGCACTCGGCGGTGCCGTCGCTGGCCTGTCGATCCTCACCCAGACCCAGCTTCTCGCCATCATCGTCGGCGGCCTGTTCGTCGCCGTCGTCATGTCCGACGTCATCCAGATTAGCGTGTTCAAAGCGACCGGCAAACGAGTCTTCCGAATGGCGCCCCTCCACCATCACTTCGAGTTGCTGGGGTGGAAGGAAGTCACGATCGTCATCCGCTTCTGGCTGATCGCCGCGATTATCGCCGTGGCCGGCGCCGGCGCTTTCTACGCGGAGTGGGTGTCCGCTCGATGAACCGCAGTGCTGCAGTTATCGGCTGGGGTAAGTCCGGCCAGGGAGCCGCCGGTGCTCTGCTCACCCGCGGCTGGGAGGTTAGTGCTTTCGCTGCGAGAGCCACGCAGACCCTGTCCTTCGACGACGTTGCGGGCGTGCCCGTCCACGTCGAGGAGGAGGCGAACGCTCTGGCGGCCGCGGTGCTCGATGCCCGCCCCGACCTCGTCGTCGTGTCCCCGGGTATCCCCGCGCATCACCCCGTCTTCGCCGCCTGCGCCCAGGCCGGTATCGACCTGTGGGGCGAGGTTGAGCTCGCCTGGCGCCTCCAGGAGGAGGGCCCTCACGCCGGGCGCCCGTGGCTGACGGTGACGGGCACGAACGGCAAGACGACGACCGTTGGAATGCTGGGGGAGATCCTGCGTGCCTCCGGCGTGAAAGCCGAGGAAGTTGGCAACATCGGTACCCCGATCACCCGGGCGATCGACTCCGACGCGGAGGTCTTCGCCGTTGAGCTGTCCAGCTTCCAGCTACACACGGCGCTGACGGTGAGCCCGCTGGCCTCCATCTGCCTGAACGTGGACGCCGATCACCTGGACTGGCATGGCAGCGTCGAGGCCTACGCGGCGGACAAGGCGCGCGTCTACGAGCACACGGTGCGCGCTTGCGTGTACCCCGCCTCGGATCGTCGCGTCGAGGCCATGGTGGAGAACGCGGACGTCGTCGAGGGTGCGCGGGCTATCGGCGTGACCCTCGGTGCGCCGACCGTGTCCCAGTTGGGCATCGTCGAGGGTCTGCTGGTCGATCGCGCGTTCGTTGAGGACCGCCACCGCCATGCCGTCGCTCTTGCCCGTATTTCAGACCTGGCTCAGGCATACGGGGATCACCCCTCTCCGGCTGTTCTTTCGGACGCGTTGGCTGCAGCTGCCCTGGCGCGTGCCTACGGTGTTGAACCTGAGGCCGTGGAGGGCGGCTTGCGTTCTTTCCGACCCGCCGGGCATCGTCGCGCAGTTATCGCGCGTGCCGCGGATCTGACGTGGATTGACGACTCGAAGGCGACTAACGCCCACGCTGCCCGCGCGTCGTTGTCCGGGTTGCCGCCGCGCAGCGCCATCTGGATTGTCGGCGGCGATCCGAAGGGCCAGGATTTCGCGGAGCTGATCAGCCAGGTTGAGCCGACCCTGCGCGGCGTTGTCGTCATCGGCGCAGACCGCAGTGTGCTCGTCAGGGAGCTGGCGGCTGGAGCTCCTGACGTTCCTTTCGTTGAGGTGGACGGGCACGAGGACTGGATGTTCTCGGTCGTCAACGAGGCTGTGGCGCTGTCGCGTCCGGGTGACACCGTGGTGCTCGCCCCGGCATGCGCATCGTGGGATCAATTCGATAACTATGGTCAGCGTGGGGATGTTTTTGCCGATGCGGTGGCGCGTCTGGCGGCGCAGTGGGGGAGCGCCGGTGGCGACAAATAAGCGGGGCTGGCACATTCCTACTGTGACTCTGCCTCGGATTCTTTTCGGATCGGGGCAGGAGCACGAATCGAACCCGGTGACGACCTATTTTCTGGTGGTTATCCCGGCTCTTCTGCTGTCGTTTTTTGGTCTGGTCATGGGGTTTTCCGCTCAGACTGTCACCTCCATCGCGCAGGGGGAGAATCCCTATACGGCGTATGCGCGCCCGCTGCTCATTATTGTGTCTTCCCTCGTGATTGCGTCGGGCGTGCAGTTGGTGCCGCAGCGCTGGCTGGCGCGTCTGGCTGTCCCGATGTTTGTGACGGCTCTCGTTTTTCAGTCGTTGGTGCTCAGCCCGCTGGGTCGTTCGGAGGGCGGTAATGCGAACTGGGTGAAGCTTGGACCCATCATGGCTCAGCCGTCGGAGTTTTTGAAGCTTGCGCTCGTCATCTTTTTGGCGTTCATGGTGTCTAAGTCGGCGTCGAAGCGTTCTGACGTGAGGACGATGAGTGTGGCCGTTGCTGTGCCGATCCTGGTGGCGCTTGGCGCGGTTATGCTGGGCCGTGACATGGGTACGGCGATGGTTGTCGCGATGGGTGCGCTCGGTGCGGTGTGGGTGGCGGGTCTGCCGAAGCGGTGGTTTGGTGTTCTCGTCATGCTTGCTGTGCC
>QWCO01002919.1_pt1 | contig 11129 bp, 8 predicted proteins | sample 1972611 | NCBI WGS metagenome assembly QWCO01 (sample SAMN09866706, study PRJNA288562) | Human oral metagenome isolate term1_saliva, whole genome shotgun sequencing... | reverse complement strand
GGTTTAGAAGTGGGTGAATACTTGAGCTTTTGAGTTTATAAGTATTTGAGTTAATACGCTGTTATGATGGTGAATTGGTGATACTTAACCCCAAAACTTTGCACCTCATAAACCGATAAACTCAAAACCTCACAAACAAGCCACTCTTTATTTCGTTGCTTTCATCAGCCTATCCATCTCTTCAAACTCTTTACCCATATTCAAGTTAAGGTAAATATTGTAGAGTGGCAACAACCAACGACTCTCGTCTTTGGGTGCAAGTCGGCGGTATTGTTCCATATAAGGCAGCGCACTGCGATAGTTAGCTGCCACCTTTTTCTTTAAGTCGCGCGAGGTTCGTGCCGTTTTCTCTTGTTCAACGGCTCTATTGAAATAAGCCAAACCAGCATTTAAGTACACTTCGGGTACCTCTTTGTTTTTAGCAATAATGCTATCACACAATGCAATGCAGTCATCGTATTGGCCAAGGTTTAAAAGAATGGTAGACTTTGCCACACGCAACCATAGATGTTCGGGCATAGCCGCAAGAGCTTGGTCGACGTAAGTGTTGGCCGAAGTCCAATTATTGTCTTTCGAATAATATTCAATCAGATGCGTGTAGAAATATGTTTGTGTGGGATAATCCTGAAATCCCTGTTTCAGCACGGCCATATACCTCTCCAAATCGTTCTGTAACAGATACACATCTGCTAGATATTGCAGAAGGTATTCGTGGCGGTCCTTATCTTTTTCAGCCAAAGGAAGATAGCGCAAAGCCAGTTCTGGCTTGCGTAATTTATATCCGCAATACACCGAATAGAAAGCTGCGCGTGGCAGTTGTGGGTCGGTATTGAGGATGTTGTAACCCGTAAAGATGGGGGTTTGAGCACAATCGATGTATAGCGAGAAGAACTCAAAAGCCTTATCGTACATCTTTTTGCTCATAAAATAAGTACCACCAAAGAAGAGGTTAGGCTTATATGTGAACAATTCTTCGGCATGTTTCTTACGATATTTAATTTTGTTTTCGTTGCCATTAGCGTTCACACGCTCTACCGAGTCGATGCTTTCTAGCGTTAGACACATCTTCTTGGTGAGGTTATACATGGTTACGGTGTCGGCAGTTTGCTGCAAGTACAATCTTTCGTTGCCTTGTTCGTACTTCTTTTTTATCACATCGAAAAGCAACAACCATGTTTTAACGTCTTTCCGATTATCAGGTTTAGCCAACACATCATTCATGATGCGTTCTGCTTTATCTAACTCTTTTCCCGTTTTTAGGGATGTTTTCACCTGCTGCAGCTCCTTTTTAATAGAAGCAGAAGCTGCCGTGGTTATCACTGATAATAACAATATAAAGTAAAATCTGTTCATTCAGATAAATCTATTTTACGCCTTCTTAATACTAGGCGACTAATATTCGCCACACCCTAATAATGCGAGCGATGGTTTAAGAAGTATGAAAAAACAAATGCAAAGCACAGAACCAGAGCCCCACGGCTATGGTTCTGTGCTTATTCATACTACTTTTATTATTTATTGAGTAACGATTCGAGGTCTTTCGTGCGTTGGTCGGCAGCGCCATAGTTTACATAATAGCACTGGTAGAGTGGATAGCTCCAATTAGCTTTCTCGCGATTGGGGTCCAATTCTTTAGCTTGTTCCAAATAGCCCATCGACTCTTTGTAAAGCGCTTTCTGAGCAGGAACATCGCCATTGATGGCAGCAGCCTTAGAGTTGATGCAGAAACCCAGATAAGTAAGCACTACAACGTTTTTAGCATCAATAGGAAGCACCTTCTTAAACGAAGCAATAGCCTCATCCCATTGGTTAGCATTCATTTCGGCTTGACCTTTAAGTGTCCATGCCATTGCGCTATTGGGGTCGGCAGCTAGACGAGAATTAACAAGCGACTTCAACTCATCTTTCATGTTCATGTTGCCATACATGCTGGCCAACGTTCCCATAATCATGTCGTTAGAAGTATCTTTGGCATAGAATTCCTTCAGTTTATTGATATACGCCAACGAGTCTTCTTTCGTTTTCAGTTGCTGTTGAGCAACGTAAAACTTCAAGCTCAGAGCGTCTTTATAATCGTCAGAGTTAGCAGCAGCATGCTTCAAAGACACGTCAATATACTTATCTGCAGCAGCGAAATCCTTATCTTGGATGGCATAGCGTGCAGCAAATCCAGCCACTTGGCTCACATATTGGTCGGGTTGCTTATTAGCCACATCAGCAAAGAGCGGTGTATCGGCCGTAGTAGAGTACAATCCCCAGTATTTCAGCACGCCTGCGCTGTTGTTTTTCTGTGCAGCCTCTTGTCCTGCATTCACCAAATACACGCGCAAGTTATACAAGCGGTTTTGGTTAGCACTGTGGAACTTAGGTTTCACCTTACCCTTTTCGTTGGGCATTTGGTCGTACTTTTCGCATTCAACAGCATTGGTAAGCGCATCTGCAAGAGCGTTGTAGAAGCCTAAAGTGTCGTAAGGTTGAACCTTACCTTGCTTAAATTGCTCAGCCATTTGATTGGCTGTGATAACACTTTGTTCCTTGCTTATCTTCTCAAACGAGAGGTCAACCAGCTTATTATAAGCCTTTGCCTTGTCGGCATCGCTCATGCTAGCGAGATTGCTTTTCACCAATGCTTGCGCATCAGCATAGGTTTTAGCCTTCAACACCTCCTTAACGGCATCTTGGGCGAACGCCACAGGCGATGCAGCAAGCATCAGGGCGAACATCATCATTTTTCTCATAACTGTAATTTTTTAAGATTTAACGATAGTCTATCTCTGTATTGGCAGTGCCAGCGAGCGCATTATAGCATACGTTCGCCAGCTTCTACCTTATTATTTATTCGGTAGCGTTAACTTCTTCAGTCTCTTCGTTGGCATCATTGCCATTGTCTAGAGCCTCATTGTTTAAGTTATCCGTTCCCTGTTCGGCATTAGTCAAATGTGCTTCTGCCTCATTTTCCTCATCATTTTCGTTCAGATCGTCTTCCTTTTCAGAAGTTTTCACCTTACAAACACTAGCAATAACATCGTTTTTCTTGCTCAAGTTGATTAGGCGAACGCCCTGAGTAGCTCTACCCATTACGCGGAAGCTAGCCACTGCCAACCTAATAGTGATGCCGCTCTTATTGATAATCATGAGGTCGTTGTCGTCGGTAACATTCTTAATAGCCACCAACTTACCCGTCTTATCGGTGATATTAAGTGTTTTCACACCTTTTCCACCGCGGTTAGTCTGTCGGTAGTCGGCCACGAACGAGCGTTTTCCGTATCCCGTTTCACTAACCACCATCACCGTTTCTGTTTCGGGATTGTTCACCACAATCATACCAACCACAGCATCATCTCCACCATCCAGACGCATACCGCGCACACCTGTCGCCGTTCTACCCATGGTTCGAACTGTGTTTTCGTCGAAGTAAACAGCACGTCCGTTGCGGTTAGCCATAATCAGATAGTTCTTACCATTAGTTAGACGCACATCAACCACCTCGTCGCCTTCGGCAATAGTGATAGCGTTTACACCGTTAGCACGTGGACGAGAGTAAGCCTCAAGACTTGTTTTCTTCACCGTTCCGTTCTTCGTAGCAAACACAATGAAGTGGTTTTTGATGAATTCGTCATCGTTAAGACCCTTCACACGCAGGAAAGCATTTACAGAGTCGTCGGCATCAATGTTCAATAGGTTTTGTATTGCGCGTCCCTTAGAAGTTTTTTCGCCTTCAGGAATTTCGTAACACTTCAACCAATAGCAACGTCCTTTCTTCGTGAAGAAGAGCATTGTTTGGTGCATCGTGGCCGGATAGATATATTCCGTAAAGTCTTTATCGCGTGTATTGGCCCCTTTACTACCCACTCCACCGCGAGCTTGCTCGTGAAACTCGGATAGCGGTGTGCGCTTGATGTAGCCCAAATGACTAACCGTGATAACCACAGGGTCGTTGGGATAGAAGTCTTCGGCATTAAACTCATGCTCATCGGGAATAATTTCAGTGCGTCTTTCGTCGCCAAACTTATCCTTAACCTCTTCCAATTCCTGCTTCATTACACGCTTACATTCTTCTGGGTCGTCCAAAATAAGTTGCAATCTAGCAATAAGTTCTTCCAATTCTTTATATTCAGCATGCAACTGTTCGATGCGCAGACCCGTGAGTTGCGATAAGCGCATATCTACAATAGCCTTACTTTGCAGCTCGTCTAATTCAAAACGCTTCTCCAAGTTGCGTTGTGCAGCCGATGGTGTTTCGCTTTTACGAATGATTTGCACCACCTCGTCGATATTGTCACAAGCAATAATCAATCCTTCCAGAATGTGTGCACGCTCTTGCGCCTTCTTCAAATCGTATTTAGTACGACGAATAGTTACATCATGACGATGTTCCACAAAGTATTTCACACACTCTTTGAGCGTGAGCAAGCGTGGACGCCCCTTCACAAGCGCAATATTGTTTACAGAGAACGAGCTTTGCAGCTGCGTCATCTTAAACAATTTATTAAGCACCACATTGGCGTTGGCATCGCGTTTCACGTCTACCACAATACGCATACCTTGTCGTCCCGACTCATCATTGGCATTAGAGATACCCTCCAATCGCCCTTCTTTCACCAGGTCGGCAATATTTTCAATGAGTTGAGCCTTGTTTACGCCGTAGGGTATTTCTGTAACCACAATCTTATCATGGCTTTCATCGCTTTCAATCTCGGCCTTAGCGCGCAACACAATACGTCCGCGACCTGTTTCGTAGGCATCTTTCACACCCTGCAAGCCATAAATATAAGCCCCAGTGGGGAAGTCGGGCGCCTTGATATATTGCATTAGACCCTCGGTGTCAATATCAGGATTGTCGATGTAAGCACAGCAACCATCAAGCACCTCGGCCAAGTTGTGCGTTGGCATATTGGTAGCCATACCCACAGCGATACCATTACCACCATTTACCAGCAAGTTGGGTATCTTGGTAGGCATAACCTGAGGCTCTTGCAGCGTGGCATCAAAGTTTTCAGCCATGTCAACAGTCTCCTTATCCAGGTCGTCCATGATGCGTTCGCCCAGCTTCGAGAGTCTACATTCGGTGTAACGCATGGCCGCAGCCGAGTCTCCGTCGACGCTTCCGAAGTTTCCTCAGCATTCCGTACAAAATGCGCCTATGAACGGGTTTAAACCCGTCGCGCACATCAGGAAGCGCGCGCGCAACAATAACCGACATACTATAATCAATGTACGAAGACTTCATTTCTTCTTCGATATTGATCTTGATTATCCTGTCTTGATCGATTGTTTGATTTTCGTCCATCTAATCTATTGTGATTTTATTGAATATTCGTTCTGAGGCCATTTCCTTTCGATTTAAGGCCTTTTATGCACGATTTACAAGGTGCTAAGTTAATACTTTTTTCTCATTTGGTAAAACAAATAGCGCTAAAATACCCCAAAAAGCCCTACAAACATGTTGTTTTACATACATTAGGCCCCACACTTGCACGCGTCCAACCTAAAAATAACTTAAAGCACGCACAATCAATTGTAAGTTTGAAAGAATAATTGTATATTTGCCACTTGCATGATATACCATGCCTTGGATGAATATTGCTATCAAAAATATTAACTAACATACATTACGATGATACAAAAATTTATTCTCACATCCTGCATGTGCCTCATATCGCTTGGCGCTTGGTGCACAGAAAAAGTTAATAAGGTTAGAGTTGGCGTGTTTAATGGGCACGGTGGCGCACAAACTTGTATCTGGGAGGCGGTTTCCGCTGTGCAACTTGACCCCGACATGACCGTACGAACCTTCACCACTAGCGACATTGCCAATGGGGTTTTAAACCAACTAGACGCCATAATCATCCCTGGCGGAGGAGGAACTACGCAATATATGAACCTTGGCGAAGAAAATATCAACCGCATTAAGGCCTTTGTGCGCTTGGGAAAGGGTGCTGTGGGCATCTGTGCCGGGGCCTATCTCTTTAGCGACACACCCAAATATGCGTGCTTACGTATTAATGGCGCGAAAGCTATAGACATCGAACACGACAACCGTGGGCATGGCATATCGGCCCTTTCGCTGACCAACGAGGGTAAAAAGCTGTTTCCCGAAATTGCCAATAGAGATAAATCGTATGTGATGTACTACGAAGGACCGGTCTTGGTGAAGAGTGATAGCGTGCCTCTTAACTACATTACCATGGCAATGATGGAAACCGATGTGCACGAAGAGGGCGATGCGCCTGCCAATATGACCAACAACCGACCTTTCTTTATTGCCAACACACTGGGTAAAGGTAGGGTATTTAGTAGCATTGCCCACCCCGAGGCCACCCCAGGAATGATGTGGATGATACCCAGAATGGTGAGATGGACGCTGAATATGCCTATCGTTGCTTATTCGGAAAAGGTGGTTAGACCGCAGATTTATAACAAAGAAATACTCATGACCAAGGCCGACTTAAAGAAAGAACGCGAATACTATTACACGCTTCTTTATGGTTCGCCCAAAGAAAAGGTTGCAGCACTAGACTGGCTGCAGGCTTGTCGCTCGTGGGAAGCTAAGCGCTGGGTGCAAGGTTTGCTCTTTGATAGCAGTGCATTGGTGCGTGTGCGCGCTGCCCAATTTATTGCCGAAACCGACTACCTGCCGTTTCTTAACGACCTAACCACTGCTTGCAAAACCGAAAAAGATGCGCAAGCTAAGGCACAAATGCTTAACTACTTGAAGCAATTGAGAGCACTTTTGCCCACTCTGCGTAAGCAACGCTAAGCGCCACACCCTCTACAACAATAGCCATTCTCGGCTCTAAACTACACAGCCCAAGCTTCTTCATGTAGTTTTGAAGGCACTGTTTTGCGTGTGCAAACACCTGTTTGGCAAATGTTCTTCTACGATTATCATTCGTTATTATTGAGACAATAGCCATAAACCAAGGGTTGCCAATTCATCATCATCTCACAAGAGAGACTATCCAACCCAAATCAGTCGTTAGAGTCGTTTTGATCTTGTGTATTATTGAGCACATTGCCAACCTTATTCTTGAAGGTGTAGGGCACTACACCAAAGAAAAACGGCAGACAAGATGCCAAAAAACAAACGAGAGATGAACTGGAAGCAATGAAAACAATGTAAAATATGAGATAAGCCATTTAACAACCAATTGGGGTGTAAGATGCAAAACAACCACATAGCAGCTAGATGGTTAAAGGCTTAGACAGAAAACTTTCGCTCCAAGTCCTATCCTTTAACCATCTAACTGCTATGTTGCTTTTATAACAAGCCCATTTTTCAACCTGCAAAATAGGCTAGCGAACACGCATGGTGTAAACAAACTACTTACAATCTACCCCCTTAAACAAGCCTACAAATAAGGTGGCAAACACCTACCCCACTTACACCTCACCTCACAAAACACATCATCGCCCCTTAAAAGCCATGCAGACGCGTACTCAAAGGAGATAAAACGATGATATTTTTGTAAATATTTTTCATCAAATTTTAACACTATAGAAGCCTATTTTATGCTCCAAGCAGACAACGACTCGAAAAACACGCGTATTTCGCGAGTTTATAACACTATGAAAATCAGCTAACTAGAATAAAAACAACGTTTAAACCCCATTTTTTACTCATTTTTAGCTCCATCGCAAACAACAAAGCGCATTTACGTCTAAAATATTTTATCATTTTAGTTCTAAGCAATAATTTAACCGAAATTGAACATATATTCTGCGTTATTTACCACTTTTATTCGCTATTTGCTGCATTTAGGTCTGCAATATGCATGAGTTAGCAGTGCTAAATGCTACAAAACGCAATGCTATTTGCTGCTAAACGCAATGCTATTTGCTGCTAAACGCAAGGTAAAAACATGGTTTTTGCAAAACAAATGCGCGCCTTTTTATAGACAAAAAGCATCAAATAACACACAATTGTAGGCTTTTTCGGAAGTAAAAAAGAAGCGGATTTTTTAAAAATAGCGAGGCAAAATATCGCAAAAAGACTCAAAAAGTGGAATAAAACACAATTACGATACATCAAAAATAAGAAAGAAGACCTGCCTTTTATAGGTTTTAGCCCTCCAAAAGACCTAAAAGGGGTGTTCAAGAAGGGGTATGTTTGTAAAGTTTTATTACCACATTTAAGAATTAGCCCTCACACTAGCCACACACAAAAAAACTTTTGCCAACAACGAAGCACTTGCTGCGATGAAAACAATACGCAAAAGCCAGGCCCTCACAAGCGCAAGCAGCTCATTTCAGCACAATAATATCGCTCCACCGCGTTGTAGGATTTTTGCTTTTAAAGTCGTGTTTTATAGCATTGGCAAACACATTGGCCTTACCTTTACCATCTTTAGCCGTATATTGCTGACTCCCAAGCACAACTGTTTCTGTGCCATTCACCTTATTAAGCCGGTCGACAACAGCATCCAGCCGTTTCAGTTTATCAATCTGTTCGGCATTTAGGCCGAAGAGGTCTGGCTGAATAGGACTGTCTGCACCAATTCCCATCACGATAACTCCCGCTTTTTTATAATGAAAGCCCTGCAAAAACAGTTTTTGCAGCACCTCGTTGGCAGCCTTCACAATAGCAATGGTGCTACTGGTGGGTGTAAGTAGCCGCGTTTCTTGAAAGTTCCAATATTGCGGCAAGTCTTCGCGAAAGGCGTTGGTATGCAAGAAAACGCCAACAACAGCGGCAACGGTGCGCTGCTGTCGTAATTTTTCGGCACAGCGAGCAGCATAATTAGAGACATGCGTACGCAGGTCGTCGATATTGGTAATCATGCCATTGAAAGAGCGACTCACACAAATCGACTTCTTTTTGGCCAGTTCTTCGTTGGGCACACAGTCTTCTCCATTCAGTTCGCGCCATGTTCTTTCTATCACAATGTTATTAAATGTGGCTCTCACCCAGGATAATTGGCGTTCGGAAAAGTCGAAAGCCGACTGCACTCCAGCAGCCTGTAACCGCGCCGAATAACGTCTACCAATGCCCCACACCTCGTCGACGGGGTAAAGTTTTAGAGCCTTAATGCGTTTTTCATCACTGTCTATCAGGCAGCAATGGCGATAGCCTGCATGTTTTTTAGCAAAGTGGCTGGCCATTTTAGCCAACGTTTTATTGGGTGCTATGCCCACACTGATAGGCATACCCACGCTTCGCACAACTCGTCGATGCAAACTTTCGCCCCACTCTTTCAGGTTTATTTGTTCCACTCCATTGAAATAAACAAAACATTCGTCAATGCTATAACGAAAATAGGCTGGTGCTTCTTGCTTAATAATCTCAACCACGCGCCCCGTAAGTTCGCCATAGAGTTCGTAGTTAGACGAGAAAACAGCGATGTTGTGATGCGGAAACAGTTCGGCCAACTGATAGTAAGGCGTGCCATTCTTGATACCCATAAGCTTGGCTTCAGTAGAACGCGCCACCACACACCCATCGTTGTTGCTTAGCACAACCACAGGTTTACCCTTTAAGTCGGGTCTAAACACGCGTTCGCACGACACATAACAATTGTCGCAATCCACTATTCCGTACATCAGTCAATACCTTCTCCAGTTTTTTATAGTCCATACCACCACGCCCCACACCTCAAAAGCATCGTTTTCATCAATCCTTATGGGTTGAAAATTGGGATTAGCAGGTCGCAATTCGATATATCCCTCATCACGATGGCTAAGATCTAGGTACTTAATGGTAAATTCTTCGTTGATATATCCCACCACAACATCGCCATGACGTGGCTCGATAGACCTGTCTATAACGGCGATGTCGCCACTGCATATACCAGCCTCAACCATCGAGTCGCCAGCCACTTTGCCATAAAAAGTGGCTTCGGGATTGCGTATAAGGTCGTGATTGAAGTCGAGTGTTTCGTGCATATAGCCATCGGCAGGCGAAGGAAACCCCGCTTTTAAGCCTTCGGCAATAGGCAATTTCAGGCGTTTGGTGAAATTGCCCTGAATAATTTGCATGCCCGTGGTGTATTGTTTGTTATCTTTTGTCATGTTCTTAAATTTTCGGCAGCCAATAAAACCCGTTTTTGCAAAACGCATTAAAGACCGATAAGCCTTAACAACAGAAGTGAGCGATGCCCGCAACGTTCCAGAAGAAACCATTGGTATGGGTCCACATCGCACTCTTTGTCCCTCCTAGCGTTACAAGGGAAAGACAAACACAACATGTTGCCTTCGCAAAAGTACAAATAATATGCGAGAAAGCCATTGCACAAAGCAAATACTTAAACACGAAACTAAAGATAAAAGGCTATCGGCTCATTTCAAACTAAGGTATGTGTCAGCACCTCTTGGACTAGCCACAACATTACTCACCACGCTGCACCACGCAAAATAGAAGTAAGAAGCGCCCAACAGGCGTTGCCCATAGCTACAAAACAAAAAAGAGGACACCACAAATGGCATCCTCTTCTTGTGATTCCGTTGGGGTTCGAACCCAAGACCCACAGCTTAGAAGACCAACATTAAAATATAACGTAAAATACTATGTGTTAACAAATTATGAAATGAAGACTAAGTACAATTTATTCGTTTTCTCGTGACAAAATTGGTTATTTGTAAATAATACCGCTAATATGGAAAGTTGGTTGACTGTTTTCACCCAATACAACCACCGATAACTCGGCAATGCCACGGCCATTATGTGTCCTTACTTCGTTTGCGATAAATTCGGTAATCAATCGCACGTCGTTGTCTAGATTACCGCCAACGAGATACTTAGATCTGGTGTCGTGGCTGTAGGTGTCGCCGTTGTTTTTTGAAGGGATGCTTACGCGTGTGTACGTGCGCGCGAATTGCCGTACCTCCATCAACTTTCCGATGGCCGTACGACCGTTAGGTACGGCACCGTTGGTAACCTCGATGCCGTGCGCGCGTATCGCCTCGTAGTCCACATAGACCGATTGGCGGTATCCCGTGTTGGTGTAGTTGCTGGCACAGGAAGCGAATAGTGCGACGAATGTCGTCGCGAAAAGAAGTTTAATTACGTTCATGTTGTTTTTGTTTTTATGTTTGAAAATTACGTTTAAGCAAAAAATACATGTACGCCGAAATTTTTTTTCGGCTAAACCGTTATTAATGATTTTACGTAGTAAAATTATTAATTTTCTATA
>QWCO01001006.1_pt1 | contig 11165 bp, 9 predicted proteins | sample 1972611 | NCBI WGS metagenome assembly QWCO01 (sample SAMN09866706, study PRJNA288562) | Human oral metagenome isolate term1_saliva, whole genome shotgun sequencing... | reverse complement strand
GGTGTACCAATCCCCGCGTCACGTTAAACACAAACTGAACGAAGCCATGCTAGAACACTGCAACTACGTGCGCAAAATGCTAGCCCGCATCAAACTCAGTCAAAATCCACAAGTCGTGGCCGAACTATTTATCGCCTGGAGAGACCTAACGAGATAAAACACTAGGGGGAGAGAAGAATAAGTAGGGGGAGAGACAAAGGAGGAGCGCTATAGGGAGAAAAATATAATAGGGAAGACAAAAAATAAGGTGATCATAAATAAACTTAAAAGGCTTTCACTCTTAAAAAGGGGTTGTAATCAGAATGTGGTTAGACTACATTCTATTACAACCCCTTTTTCTAAAGAGCCTTTATCAAATGTAATGTTAAAATATTAAATTAACTTAGGACTACTTAATTTGTAAACGTATACATTATTAATAGAAATAAATTTAAAGTTGCTCTACTTTTATTATATGAAGTAAATCTTATAGATAGTTATTAAGTGTATAGAAGAAGTTTTGCTTAAATGAGTAAATTGCTCATTTAGAGTGATATTTTTGTTGAATGATTATTAGAAGTATGTTATTGTAAGAATAAGGAAAGGTGTGATCGTATGCTTATAGAATTTAAATTTAAAAACTATAAATCATTTTGTGATGAGGCGTGTTTAGATTTATCTGCTACAAAAATTAAGGAGTTTTCTGAACGTGTTGTTAATATAGGAAAAGAGCGAGTTTTACCTGTAGCTGCTATTTTTGGAGCCAATGCTAGCGGTAAGTCTAATATATATGATGCATTTGCATATATGCGACGATATGTTTTAAAGTCTTTTGATTTTGATGATGAGCTCTTTTCAAAAAATAGTGATAGTATCCGACCTATTCCATATTTATTTGATAATATATCTGAGTATCAAGATACAATGTTTGAGGTGTTTTTTACACTTCCTTTCGATCCGAAATGTAAAGTTTATAATTATGGCTTTTGTATTGATGGTGATGGAGTTTCAGAGGAATGGTTAAATGTAAAAGCTAAAACACGTATTTCTTATAAATCAATATTTTATCGCAATAGAACGGATGATGAATTGGATCTGAGTGGTTTACCTAAGGATTTACAAAAAAATATTGATTTATCTTTAAATAAAGGTACGCTGATTATATCATTAGGATCTAAATTGAAAATTGATATATGTATTCAAGTTTATAATTGGTTTGTAAGAAATAAGACAGTAGACTTTGCTGACTTGTTAGAGGCAGTGAAAATGTATACAAGCATGCCACCTGGTTTTGCGGATAATAAGCATTTACAAGCAAATTTGGTTAACTTTTTATCGTCATTTGATAAAAGCATACAAGGGTTTAAGGTTGAAAAAGTAGATACTGGGGAACGTAGGAGACTTAAAATTTGGACTCAACATAAAAAAATAGATAGTGATTCATTCCAATTATTACCTTTACAAGAGGAGTCTGCGGGAACATTAAAAATGATTGCTTTATATTCCTTTTTACAAGAGGTATTAGATAAAGGGGCAGTACTATTTGTTGATGAGTTAAATGCTCGACTTCACTCCTTACTGATGAGAAATATTTTATTGATGTTTTTAAATCCAAAGCTAAATCCTAATCATGCACAATTAATATTTACAAGTCATGATACAAATCATTTAACTAAAGATTTATTGAGGCGTGATGAAGTTTGGTTTACTAAAAAGGAAAATGGTAAATCAGAACTTTACTCACTAGCTGAATTTGAATCAGCTGATGGTAAGAAGATTAGAAAAGATGTAAATTATGAAAAAAACTATTTGTTAGGCATGTACGGAGCCATTCCAGAGTTAACATCTATAAATCTGCTTGGAGAGAGTGAATATGGGAAAAAATGATCGCTGCAGAGGTCGAGAACCTCGTAGAATAGGCTTTCGACCTCTTGAATTAGGATATTATTTAATTGCTACTGATGCATCAGAAACAGAAGTGGCGTATCTTAATGGGTTTAGAGATTCTTTGCCTCAAGAGATTAAAGAGCGTCTTGAAATTAGGGTATTATCAGGAGTTAAAGTAGATCAACTAGTTAAAAAAGTATTAGAACATAAATCTTATGATTCTAAAATAAGAAAAAATTGGATTGTTTTAGATAAGGATAAAGTTTGTAATTTTAAAAAAATTATTGATAAGGCAATTCAATCAGGTGTTCATGTAGGATGGTCAAATATTTGTTTAGAGGTTTGGCTTATGTGCTATTTTGAAAATATGAAGTATTTTGAAGATTCATCAAGTTGTTGTCGTTATTTTAGTAATCTTTTCCAAAGAAAAACAAAAATTGAATATCAAAAAAATGATAGCAATCTTTATAGTCACTTATATAAATACGGAGATGAAGAGAAGGCTATTAAAAGAGCTGAAACAAGATATAAGCAACATTTAAGAGAGGCTGAAGATCCGAATGATCCAAGCTCATTAAATCCTTGCACTACAATTTTTGAATTAGTAAAAGAGATTCGTGGGTATTGTTGTACTTAATAAGTCAACTAATAAAGTTTAGAACCTAAAGTTCTAAGCCTTATTAGTTAGAATATTTTGATAGTGTATTGCTTAATTATATCGTAGATGTTCAAGGCACATTAATAAAGGGATTTTAGATGATTATAATAAATAGAATTTTGTAAAAATATAAGTATTATCTGATATTGACAAAAACTCATTGTAGTGATACTTTCTAGTCATTAGGAGGTGTTGTAATGGGGAAGATAATATGGATGGCTATACCTACATTTATTTTAATTAGTGTTTTGAGTGATGTGTTCGAACGGCTACAAAAGGGGCATATTGGAGAATTTATTCTAGGCTTCATTGTTATGGGTGGGCTTGCAGCAATAATTTGGTTCGTTGCATATAGAATTTTTACTATGAAATAAAAATGATAATTAGTAATATTGATATAAGATGTAACTATTAATTGATTAATAATTTTGCTTACAAATTAATAAGAAATAAATAGGGGAATATGTTAAATTAATCTCTTAAATAAATGCACTATCTTATTTTTATAGGTAGTGCATTTTTTATTAAATGAGCTCTATTTCTTATCTTCTTTAATCATGCATCTTAGTTATTTTTAAATTTTTCATGAATGTGCTATTGTTATATTGGTAATGAGTTAATTGCATAGCGTGCCGTTCAGAGGTATTATGTGTAATTAAACACATTAGGTATATTGTTATTAGTTTTAATAGAATAGTGGAATGTATTAGCCCACATTGTGCTAGTGCGTTTCTTTGGATATGAATATGGTTCAATCAATAGAGCGTGGTATTGAGATACTCAAGTTATTAGAGGCAGGACCTCTTGGTGTAACTGAGTTGGCGAATGCGATAGCGTTGCCGAAGACGACGGTTCATCGGTTGCTCAAGACCTTTGAGGCCCATCATTGGGTTGAGTTCAATGGGGCCAAGAAGTATCAGTTGTCTTGGGGCGTTTTGCCAATGGCAAAGTCCTTTCTTATGTCTTTGGATGTGCGTGCCATTGCGCAGCCGTATATGGTGGCTATCCGCGATCAGTTGCAGCAGTCCGTGAATTTGTTCTTGGCGCAAGGCGATTATCGTATTTGTATCGAGCGCGTTGCAGCGGATAAGCCATTGCGTCATGACATTAAGATTGGCACGGTGTACCCTATCTTTAAAGGGGCGGCGGGCAAGATTTTTGGGGCCTATCTAGGGGACTTCAATGATACTGATATGAGTGCTAGTGAACGCGCCCAAATTCGTCATGATGGGTATGTGGTGACTCGAGGCAATCGAGTACCTGATGCGGCATCCATCGCAGTGCCGATCTTCTCCTTTGGCAATAAGCTAGAGGCGGTGATGACCATCTCTGGTCCCATAGGGGACTATACGGAAGAACGCGTCAAAGAGTATCTATCTGTCATGATGGCATTAGGTCAAATTATTTCCAAACAAATGGGGGCGACCTTATAAATTTATTTTTTATCCATTTTATGGAATGATGTTCCATATTACGGAACATCTATTAGTACATTAATAAATAGATAATTAGTGCATTATTAGACAAATAAATAGAAAGATGGATAAAAAATAGGTTATTAGATACAGTCTTCATAAGGCTTATATTGGTAGGTATATAAATTTATGTTTTTATAGTGTGTATGTTGGAGGTAGAAATGAGTCAGCTTTTACAAGAAATTGAAGCATTAAGACAGCCCATGAAGGAGTTGAATGATTTCATTTTCGATCATCCAGAGCTCGGGAACGAAGAGTTCCAAGCCCATGAGTTGTTGACGAATTTATTAGAGAAGGAAGGTTTCACCGTAGACCGCGAGGTGAGTGGTCTGAAAACTGCTTTTAGAGCGGTGTACCACGTAAACGGTGGCGGCCCTAAGATCGGTTTGCTTTGCGAGTACGATGCCCTTGAGGGCTTGGGCCATGCGTGTGGTCACAATTTACAAGGCCCATCCATTTGTACGGCGGCGATTGCTTTGAAACGTACGTTGAAAGCACCTTGTACATTGGTTGTGTATGGTACACCTGCAGAGGAAACGGCGAGTGGCAAGCTCGTTATGGCTCGCGAAGGCGTGTTTGACGATTTAGACCTAGCTTTCATGATGCACGGCAGCGATACGACGACGGTAGACGGCAAGTCTTTGGCGCTCAATCTCGTGAATATCAAGTTCCACGGCAAGTCTGCTCATGCGGCGATCGCCCCAGAAAAGGGCATCAGTGCTCTTGATGCGGTATTGCTGTTCTTTAACGGCATGGAGTACTTGCGCGAGCACGTGCCGACTGAGGTTCGCATGCATGGTATCATCACTGATGGCGGCAAGGCGGCGAATATCGTTCCAGATTATGCGTGCACGCAATGGTATATTCGTTCTTCCAGTCGCATTCGTCTTGACGAGGTTGTGGCTCGTGTGAAAGACGTGGCTCAAGGGGCGGCGTTACAAGTGGGCGCTACCATGGAATGGGAAGAGGTTAAGGCATACGACAATAAAGTTAATGTACAAACCTTGAATGATATACTTTTAAAAAATGCAGAAAAGGTAGGGTCTCCAGAGATTTCCGAGCCTCGTAAGGTGACGGGATCCACCGATTTCTCTAGCGTTACGTTCCGCGTACCAGGCGCCTGCTTGCGCGTGAAATTCGTAGGCAAGGGCGTGACTAGCCATTCTCAAGAATGGTTAGACAATGGTAAAAGCCAGCTCGCTGAGGACGCTATCATGTATGGCGCGAAGGGTATTGCTTTATCTGTTGAAGAAATCCTTGAAACACCAGGCTTATTAGAGAAAATCAAAGAAGATTTCAAACACGCAAAGGAAAACTTCTAAGTATTGTGTTGTAAATGGAGGGAACATGTATGAATTTGTTAGTTTGTTTATTAGTCATTGCCATAACGGGGACGCTGGTTATTAAGAAATTTAAAGCGCAAACTGTATTATTGTTAGGCGGTCTCATTATGATGTTCGCAGCGTACTTGTTAGGCTACACAACATCTTTCGTAGAAGCGAAGAAGTCCACAGGGGTTCTTTTCTTTGATGCTTTTGAGTTCATTAACATTACAACTGCTAAAGATGCAGCAAACCTTGGTCTCATGATCATGACTTGTACAGGTTTTGCGAAGTACATGGACCACATTGGTGCCAGTTCTCGCCTCGTTGTAACAGCCATTAAACCACTTGGAAAAATGAAATCTGCGTACCTAGTAATGGCACTCACATTTATCCTCAATATGTTTATGTCCCTAGTTATTCCAAGTGCGTCTGGCCTTGCGATGCTCATGATGGTGACAATTTTCCCAATTCTTGTGCGCTTAGGTGTTAGCCCTGTAGGTGCTGCAGCAGCTGTTGCTACAGGTCATTTGCTCGACATCGGTCCTGCATCTGCTACTACATTACTCGTATCTAAAACTGTAAACATGCCTGTTCATGAATACTTTGTTGGCTATCAGTTGAAAGTATATATTATCTGTGGTTTGATGGCGGCTATTGCTCATTTCGTATGGCAAAAATACTTGGATAAAAAATCTGGTCATGTTCCTGCAGAATATGTGGAAGCTCATAAATCTGACGATCTTGAAGTGGGTCCATTACCTTATATTTTCTTACCATTGTTACCATTGATCTTTATCCTTGGTTTCAGTGACTATGGTATTCAAGGTGTTAAGATGAACGTAAACCTTGCCATGTTCCTTAGCTTGTTCATCGCTATGGGTTGCGAACTCATTCGTCATCGCGACTTCCGTAAAATGGCGGCTAGCATCCAAACCTTCTTCAAAGGCATGGGCGACCAATTTGCAAATACTGTAACATTGATCGTTGCTGGTGAAACATTCGCCTTCGGTTTGACTTCCTTGGGAATCGTAAAAGAATTCGTTGCCGCTATTCAAAGCCTTGCCATCTCCGCTGACGTAGTAGGTGTTATCGTATCTACAATTATTACAGGCTTAAGTATCGTAATGGGCTCTGGTGTTGCATCTATGTTCGCATTTGCGCCACTCGTTCCTAACTTTGCAGCTGACCTAGGCGGTAATGCAACAACTATCCTTCTTGGCATGCAAAATGCAGCTAGCGTAGGCCGTTTACTTAGCCCAATCAGTGCTGTTATGATCGCCGTAGCTGGTATCGCAAATATCTCCAGCTTCGACCTTGTAAAACGTACAAGCGTACCTGTAATTATTACTTTCATTACAAGTACAATTGCTATCTGGATTATTCACTAATTTATGTTAAATAGGCATTGATGAACTAGATAGCTATTAGATTAGTCAGTAATAGGCTTGGATTACAATTTAATCTATTTTGGATAATTGATAATTTAATACACGAATAAATAAGGGATTTACCCCAATGGATGGGGTAAATCCCTTATTATATGCCTATATTATTATAGTTCCTATATTACTAGCAAGTTTTAATGTTACAATAGCTATAGATTACGTATCGTTCTTAGTGTTGCTGTGCTGATTCAAAATGTAGTTTCAAGGCGTAGTATCAAGGTTCAGTATTCATATGGTGGCAGTTATTAAATAAATGTATAGCAGTATATATTGGTTAGTGTGCATATAGTTTTATAGTAAAAAGGTGTTGTATGTATAATGTAACAATTACGACGACAGGCATATTCGATGAAATTCGACCATCATTGTTCCCTCTTGTAGAGGGCAAGGAAGGGATTACGTTTATAAATGCTTTGGAGTATAGTACGGATGATATTTTGCCTTTTGAAGAGGGCGATGATATTACAGATAATGGTCCTGAGATTGAGTTAGAGCATGAACGAATTCGCTCCTTTGTGGCGGCTCTTTGTGCAGAACATGGTAAACCGTATAACGAATTACGAGATGAGTTCGTAAAGGCTTTGCCTGAGTTTATGCTCGATGGTACCTATAAAGGTGAAGAGCTACTTTCAACAAAGAGAAGAGGAGGTTACAATGTCCATGCCTTGTACAAGAGCGAGCGTGGACGGGATTTACTATTCCAACGCAATTATAGGGATACAAATGGGCTTCTTTACTTATCTGACCATATGGTGGGATATTTAATAGAGTCTTTATATGGTAGGAGCGGCATTTTTGGAATGGCAGCAGGAGCACAGCGTATTACCACTCCTTTGCGGTGTTATACCATTCATCAAGCAATAAATCGCGTTGATAGATATTATTTACCTGAGTTGATTGCAGTTCAAGCCTTAGATAATACATATTCTATGGATGAATCGAACCGGTCTGAGTTTCTGCTGATTGCTGATGCACTAGGGGCTTATATGGTGCAGGCCATGCATGGTCAGATAGAATCTGAACAGCTAGATGCATTGTCCAAAGATCCTTTTTTCTGCAAAGTTTGTGAACCTGTTCATCGATTTTATAGGAATTTGACCAATGATGCCATCATTTCTGTATATGATGAAAGCAACGATTGGACTGATTGCTTGTTACATGATTATATTTATAATCTGTATGATAGATTCAGTGAGGGGATAGGCTACTGGGAGGAAGGAAATGAAGGTGTACTTGGTTACGTAAGGCATCGTATACTGAGTCCTTTGGCGGATGATCTTGTTAGAGAACTATCTCAAGAAAAGCTACGCGTCGATTTATATCCTGGCTTAGATAAAGCTAGAGCGTATTTTGATTTCTTGGTGCCTTATACTAGCCATGCAAAGAAAATGCTTATACACATAGGCGTTAAAGAGGATGATGATTGTCCTGATGATATAACTAATGCTGAGAATATCGGTGTAGATTTATTGTCTCATGTAGAATCACTGTCTCATAAAGGTGCTCAGTTAACGGTATTAGAACGTATATATTGCCTTCTAGATGGTTGTTATGAGGCTGTTCGACGATACCAGAATTATGAAGTACTAGTTTCTATCGTCAATGCTTTGGACGCAGCTATCGGTGAGGTAGATATCGAATCTCCTGACTCTTGGCAGGCTGAGTATGTGCAGCGGGTATCTCGCCTATCTAAATGGTATCGCATGTTAGGACATGCTTTCACAGGAAATAATGCCTATCGGAATCTATTGGAAGAACTCATTGCCGCGCAGGAACAAACGCCGTTGGTTCATGAGCCGTATTTCAATAACTATATTTGTGATGTAAGCTGTCAGGACAATGTCTTTAATCTTGAATGCTTGCAGTACTTATTATTGCATCATGATATTGAAATAGGTGATTGTGAAAGCTTTGATCAGCATATTCAGTCTATTGATCATCCGTATTTCAAGATGCCTTTTAAGGCATATGGGCAAATACACAACTTGCTAGACATAGAAACTAAACTCAATAGTAATGATATTGTATATTTCTTAGTTCTTTTGAAATCCATTCATCGTTTCTACCTAGATCAATTAGACCGAAATCTATGGAATGAATTGCTCCGATTATGGTCTATGTATGGTAAACGAAATTTCCAAGACTATTACGCAGAATGCTTATGTGCTAAGTATATGGCTGTGCTCGCTATGTACATGGGAGATAGAGAGGTGGCAGAACGAATCAAGCAGGATTTACACACCAGCTTTGAGAGGGCAAGACATTGGCGTGAGCCTGTACCAAGTGATTATAGTTGGTCCACTTTTGCTTTCTATACGATGGCTCAAATCGACGAAGCCCTTGGTCATCTAGATTCAGCGCAAGAGTACTATGATAAGGCCTATGTTACAAAAACCTATACACAAGCTTGTTGGGCTTACTATGAAAGTAAATGTAACAGCCTCTGGAACGGAACTCAGTTATCAATAACTGAAATAAAACTTACAGCAGCTAGTAGTCAACCTGTCGTAGTCGTGACGAAGCCTAATTTTGAGTCTGTTATACAAGAAAATAAAGGGAAATTCTCTACTATTGGTGAATATAAAAAATTTTTCCATACACATATGATTTATCTATATATGTAAGTATATGTAAGGTAATAAAAAGACGCTCTTTTAGGGGAGCGTCTTTTTATTTAAAATGAATAAATAATGAAAGTTTATCAAAGTTAATCATTGAAATAAAAATAAGCTAAGCTTATAATTGTAGTATATTGTGAATTTTAGGGTACTATTGTTTTTGTATGTTTATAGTTAGTTAGACCATACTATAAGGGGTTGTATGGCTAATGTTTTACTATGAATTCAGGGGAGTAATTATGAATAAGAAGTTGTTAGTGTTAGCTGGGATTATGTCTGTATTGTGTGCAAATGGTTTAACGGTTCATGCAGATTCTACTGTTTCTACAAATAGTGAGAATTTGTTGGTTAATAGGAGTGCGAATGCGGATGGTTCTACGAATTATGAAATTTCGATGACGAATTATCCTACATACCAAGGGACGTTTATAGGTTCTGGTGGTGATATTAACCATGGTATTCGCATCGAATCTGATGGTATATCTATTAGTGATACGGTAGAAGAGAATGCTGGCCATCCTGATGATCGTCATTCGCGCATTGGTGCGGGTTACTTTGATATGTATAACGGCACTCATGAGCTCGTTTGGTTAGAGGATTATGGTTTGGCCATCCTCGATCGAAAAGAAAATAAATATACGGCGCAGATGGAGCCTAAAACTTTTACCATGAGCAATGTACAAAGTGGTGATAAGTCTGAGCTCAGTACAGATGGCACGAAGATTGTGCATTATGATAACGAGAACAGCACTGAATACAATACGAATTATGGGTATAACGGGGTGACCATCACGACTACCGATGGGGACCATGATAATGAGAAAACGGTGTCTCTCACTAACAAAGGCCTAGATAATGGGAATAATAAAATCGTAAATGTGTCTAAGGGCGAGGTTTCTAAAACCTCTACGGAGGTCATTAACGGTAGTCAGTTGCACGAAGTGAAAACGCAGGTGGACAATAATACGAATCGTATTTCTACGCTTGAAAATAACACGGTTAACATTGGTGACAAGGTGCTTAATAACGCCAAGTCCTACACGGATCGTCAGGTGTCCAAGGTGGGCGCTGCCTCTGCGGCACTAGCGGGTTTGCACTATCTCGACTACAATCCAAACGATAAATGGTCCTTTGCGACGAGCGTAGGTCACTATAAACACTCCACGGCTGGCGCTATCGGTGCGTCCTATCAGCCAAACGAAAACTCCATGGTTCACGCTGGCGTTACCGTTGGTGGTGAAAGCATGTTTAACATCGGTGCTTCTTTCAAAGTGGGCGAACAAGATCCGACACTCAAAACAAGCCGCTTTGAAATGGCAAAACAAATCAAAGATCTACAAGCGGACAATGCATCACTGCGCGCAGACAACGAAGAACTACGCTCTGAAGTAAACGAAATTAAAGCCGCGTTACAAAAATTACAGTAATTGTAGTATTTATAATAGTCACATAAGTTATATAATAGCTAAGCTTTACGCTTGGACCATACATAGGCACGTTCTCGAGGATATAGTATACTTATACTAATGAGAGAACGTGCCTATTATTGTTTGAGAGGTGTTGTATGAAACTAAAAAGTACATTGTTGAGTTTGGCTATAGCACTTGCTTTCACCATGCCTATTGATGCAGCGCAATATACTGTGCCTGAAGGACAACCGCCTGTACCAGGGGCTGACGCTAGTATTCCAGATACTGCATATCAGAACTATCGTTATGGTGAAGCTCTGAATGCTAATGCGAGTGCAATTATTTTAGCGCGCAAGCACATATATGAAA
>QWCO01001005.1_pt1 | contig 11175 bp, 7 predicted proteins | sample 1972611 | NCBI WGS metagenome assembly QWCO01 (sample SAMN09866706, study PRJNA288562) | Human oral metagenome isolate term1_saliva, whole genome shotgun sequencing... | reverse complement strand
TTCGCTGACTGGATATCCCATTACTAGCAGCAACAATTTTCAAATGTTGATAAACAGTCCGATCATCAGGAGCTCCTACACTGTCAAATGAAGCTCCTATAGTCTTTAGAGGAAATTTTAATTCCTTATAAGTTTGATCTCCAATTTTAGCAAGACCAGATGTTGCTTTATCTAATCCTAATAAAATACGTAAGGTTGAACTTTTACCAGCTCCATTTGGACCAAGGAAAGCAGTCACTCTACCTGCTTTTGCTCCAAAAGAAATATCTTTTAAAATTTGAATTTGACCATATGACTTACATAGGTTTTTAATGATAATACTTTGTTCCATAGATTTCTCCTGTTCAATTTGTTGGTTTATCGTTTTAAACAAGTATATATTAACCAATAATTTTCGGATTTTTTTCAGAATTTTACTTTTTTTGGAATTGTATTCATTAAAATAATCTCATCAGACATATAAAACAACAGATGAATTATAGATTATAGATTATCCTTTATTTCCATTATCATTTATATTCTTTTCAAAAGTGAAATACGCTTCAATGATCTTATTGATTTAACAGCTAGAATTCGTCGTAAACGGAAGTAATCTTCTTATACATTTTGAAATCGGAAATGTTTTACGGTTACGAGAAGGTGTTTAAGTTGCTTAAGCAATTGGAACAAGCTATTATAGACTCTATTGATTATTACAAAAACAAACAAATTAAGGTAAAAATAAAAAAGGACTCATTTCTGTGCAATACAGAACTAAATCCTTTTGATAAATTATTTGTCTAACTTTTTGGGATCAGTACCAAGCTTTTTTTAGATTTTTCGTTTTGTCAAATGCAATATATTACACTTTCTTTTAAATCAAACTCTATCTTTTTCCTAAAGCATAGTTTTTAAAGTGAAAAATTATAAATTGATACATTCCAGTGTGAAAAAAAACTTGAAACCTTAGGCTCAAAACTACATCATGAAACTTCCTAGATTGCTGAAATCATCCGCTGGATAATTAAACCTAACATCCACACTCACCAAAGGAAAGGATTGAAGAATTCTTTTTCTTTAGTTTGATGCAACTCTTACGAACTGTATCAAAGATTCAGACTGTTGTTTTAGGAATCTGAATCATCCGTATATCTTTCTTTAAACTGTAGACGGGGAGACTGGGCTAACTGACTGGGATTGGTGCCAGGCTGATTTAGAGGTACAGCTAGATCAAGCTCTCGGTAGTAATCTTCCCAAAACGAGCTAATTTCTTGTTCTCCTTCACCAAACTTCATGGGAATGGTCTCAAAGATGAGAAGCAGTTCAGCGATGAACTGGGAACAATAGAAACCATCTCCATTTGGATAAAAGGAAGCATTGTAGGGAGCACCTAAAAGGTTTTCTGCTCGCTTTTTAACTTCTTTGTCATTAATCTCTGCATAGCGGTAAAGGTCATATCCTTTCTCAGCTTCAAAGAAATCTTCAGAGGACTGAGCCAGGACGCCACCTTCCACCGTGGCATGATAGACCTTACCGTCCAAAAAGATAGCCACATGGCTATAGTTCCCAGTAGATGCCTGGATGGCCTGCCCCATTTCCGTATGATCCCTCACAAAAATCAAATCGCCATTTTCTAACATACTTCTCTCCTAGCAAAAAAGGAGTCGAAACTCCTTTTTAACAATGGGCTTCCCCATCTATGATTAGCCATTAAAGCTTTCAGTTAATTGAGGTACCACTTGTTTCTTACGTGAAACAGCACCTGGAAGGAAAGCATGGTTGTTTTCAAGTTTGAAGTTAAAGGCTGCCTCTACCTTGTCCATGTTGGCACCAAGAGCCAAAATTTCTGAGTTAGAGTTGACGATGTCTGTAATCATCAAGACAAAGTCAGAGTATCCGTTAGTTGCAATTGCGACTTGGATAGCTGCTTCGATTTCAGCTTGACGTTCCAATACTTCGGCAATATCAACTGTATTGACTTGAGCCACACGGACATTGTTTCCGTTGAGTTCAAACGTCTTAGCATCGATGTCGATCAATTCTTCTGCTGATTTGCTTGCCAAGTTAGTACCAGCCTTGAGCATTGCAAGACCGTATTCTTCCAAGTTGACACCTGCCAATTCAGCCAATTCTGGCGCAATCACTTTATCAGATGGGTGTGTTGTTGGAGATTTCAAAAGAAGGGTATCTGAAATCAAACCTGAAAGCATCAAACCTGCGATTTCTTTTGGAACTGCTACACCGTGTTCTTTGAACATGCGGTAAACAATAGAAGATGCGGATCCAACTGGTTCCAAACGCATGTAAAGTGGGCTTGCTGTTTCAAAGTTAGCCACACGGTGGTGATCGACCACTCCATAAACTTCTACTTCAGCGATATCTGAAACAGATTGTTGGAATTCATTGTGGTCCGTCAAGATGACTTGCTCTGCACCTTCTGCCTTAGCAGATGTAATCACGCGCGGTGCTTCCACACCAAAATAATCCAAGACAAAGGCTGTTTCTTCATTTGGAGTTCCAAGAGCCACTGCTTCTGTATCCAAACCGTAGGCTTCTTTTGCAAGGTAAGCAAAAGCTACAGATGAACCAATAGCATCTGAGTCTGGATTTTGGTGACCAAAAACAAGAATTTTTGACATGTTTCTACCTCTTCATTTTCATTTATAGATTCACTCTATTTTAGCACGTTTTTCCGTTTAAAGAAAGGGAATAGTTGTTCATTTCATCAGAAAAGACAGCTGGAAGGAGCAACTGTCTCGTTTTATGTTATCCTTTAACCCGTTTCAAGTAATCTTGGTAGCTTTCAGTTTCCATCAAGTCCTTAGCATTCTGAACCCGTTCTTTTGTTGGAGGTTTTACTCCTTCTAGGGAATAAGGAATGCCCAATTCTCGCCATTTGAACTCACCCATGGTATGGTAGGGCAGAATTTCAAATTTATCAACATTTTTAAGGGTTTTGACAAATTTTCCAAGTTCGATCAAATCATCATCTCGGTCTGTCAAACCTGGCACCAAGACGTGACGAATCCAAACCGGCTTGCCAATATCAGACAAATACTTGGCACAGGCCAAAATATTCTTATTGGTTTGACTGGTTACAAATCTGTGCCGTTCATCATTGATTTCCTTAATATCAAGGAGCACCAAGTCTGTCACTGCCATCAGTTTGTCAAATTTTTCCAAGTAACGAGGGGTATTTCGGAAAGGAAGAGCACAAGTATCAAGCGTACAGTGAATGCCCAACTCTTGAGCTTTGGTGAAGAAGGCAATCAAGAAGTCTATCTGCAAGAGGGCTTCTCCGCCACTGACAGTGATCCCACCTTTTTGCCCCCAAAAACCACGATAGCGGAGGGCTTCTTCCAATACATCATCTACTGTTCGTTCACGAGACTTGTTGGTTTCCATAGCCCAAGTATCCGGGTTATGGCAATACTGACACCGCATTTGACAGCCTTGAAGAAAGACAATAAAACGGATCCCTGGTCCATCTACAGCACCGAAGCTTTCCGTAGAGTGTACCATTCCTGTTACTTTTCCATAGTCAACTGTTTCATTTTCCATGTCTTGTCCCTCTCTCTTGAAAACGTTTTATGACTTTATTATAACATGATTCCTTATGAATAAAAGGATTTTGACTAGTTTTTAGAAAATAAACTGTTTTTCAATTTCATTCCATTGTATTAGTACAGGGCATTCCAGTCGGCCTTACTCTTTCCTACTCTCTATGGCAAAAATCAATAGCTTATTTATCTCTTATTTCTCTACTATTTTAAGAAATAACACTCTCAAATATGCATCTTATCTAAATGCTATTGACATTTTCCTGTTTCCCTATTAAATTGGATGTGATAGAAATAAATATGAAGGGACTGTCTTTAATCAAAAACGTAAGCGGTCTCAAAAATTAGAGGAGAGTTCTATGGACCAAAGATTTTGGGAAACATCCTGTCGTTATAGTATCCGCAAACTAACAGTTGGCACTGCTTCTGTTTTACTAGGTGCATTTTTTCTCAGCTCACACCAGGTAGATGCTGATAGTATTGTTGGAAGTCAAAACGAAAGCAACCACCTTGAAGCTGCCCCATCACTAGAGAGTCCGACTGACAGAACTGGAGGATCCAAGTCAGAGAATCCACATATCGCTCCTATTTCTGAAGAAAGAAGCTCAACTCCTGATAGAGCTGTTGAAAGTCATCATACAGACGATTCGACTACTTCGATTGAGACGAATAAAGATACGGAAACGATGAAAGTTGAGACTCCTGTGGCCAAACAAACAGATTATCAATTAAGTTACAATCAACCTGCTGCTGCTACCTATGATGGTTGGGAAAAACAAGCCCTTCCAGTCGGGAACGGGGAAATGGGGGCTAAGGTTTTCGGACTCATCGGTGAAGAAAGAATCCAATACAACGAAAAAACTCTTTGGTCTGGAGGACCACAACCAGATAGCACCGACTACAACGGAGGAAACTATCAGGATCGCCATAAGGTCTTAGCAGAAATTCGTAAAGCATTGGAAGAAGGAAACCGCCAAAAAGCCAAACAATTAGCCGAAGAAAATCTAGTAGGCCCAAACAATGCTCAGTATGGCCGTTACTTATCTTTTGGTGATATCTTTATGGTCTTCAACAACCAAAAGAAAGGCCTGGAGAACGTTACCGACTATCATCGTGACTTAGATATTACCGAAGCTATCACGACTACTTCTTATAGCCAGGATGGAACCACTTTTAAACGCGAAACCTTCTCTAGCTTTCCTGACGATGTTACTGTAACCCATTTGAGTAAAAAAGGAGATAAGACCCTAGATTTTACACTTTGGAATAGCCTGACAGAAGATTTACTTGCGAATGGCGATTACTCTTGGGAATATTCGAATTATAAACAAGGAGGAGTTACCACTGATTCGAATGGTATTTTGCTCAAGGGGACTGTCAAAGATAATGGTCTTCAATTTGCTTCCTATCTTGGAATCAAGACGGACGGACAAGTCACTGCCCAAGACGGCTATTTGACCGTCACTGGAGCCAGCTATGCGACCCTTTTACTCAGTGCCAAGACCAACTTTGCTCAAAATCCAAAAACTAATTATCGGAAAGAGATTAATTTAGAAGAAACTGTCAAATCGATCGTTGAAGCTGCCAAAGAAAAAGACTATGAAACTCTAAAACACGACCACATCAAGGACTATCAAAGTCTTTTCAACCGTGTTCAACTAAATCTTGGGGGTAACAAATCTGGCCAAACTACAAAAGAAGCCCTCCAAACCTATGATCCAACAAAAGGACAAAAACTAGAAGAGCTCTTCTTCCAATACGGACGTTATCTCCTCATCAGTTCGTCTCGTGACCGGACAGATGCCCTTCCTGCCAACTTGCAAGGAGTCTGGAATGCTGTAGACAATCCACCTTGGAACTCAGATTACCACCTAAACGTCAATCTACAAATGAACTACTGGCCTGCCTACATGAACAATCTTGCAGAAACTGCTAGGCCAATGGTCAATTATATTGATGACATGCGCTACTATGGCCGTATCGCCGCTAAAGAATATGCAGGTATCGAATCCAAAGAAGGACAAGAAAACGGATGGCTCGTTCATACGCAGGCGACACCATTTGGCTGGACAACTCCAGGTTGGAATTATTATTGGGGTTGGTCTCCTGCAGCCAATGCCTGGATGATGCAGAACGTCTATGACTACTACAAATTCACCAAGGATGAGACCTATCTCAAAGAAAAGATTTATCCAATGCTCAAGGAAACAGCCAAGTTCTGGAATTCCTTCTTGCACTACGATAAATCTAGTGACCGCTGGGTATCTTCTCCATCCTATTCACCAGAGCATGGAACCATCACGATTGGGAATACCTTTGACCAATCTCTGGTTTGGCAACTCTTCCACGACTATATGGAAGCAGCCAATCATCTCAATATTGACCAAGACTTGGTGAACGAAGTGAAGGCTAAATTTGACAAGCTCAAACCACTTCATATCAACCAAGAGGGCCGCATCAAAGAATGGTACGAAGAAGACAGTCCTCAATTTACTAATGAAGGCATTGAAAACCACCACCGTCACGTTTCTCATCTAGTCGGACTCTTCCCTGGTACTTTATTTGACAAGGATCAGCCTGAATACCTAGAGGCGGCACGCGCAACCTTAAACCACCGTGGAGATGGTGGAACGGGTTGGTCTAAGGCCAATAAAATCAACCTCTGGGCTCGTCTGCTTGATGGAAATCGTTCCCATCGTTTGTTGGCAGAACAGCTCAAATCCTCAACCCTAGAAAATCTCTGGGATACCCACGAGCCTTTCCAAATCGATGGTAACTTTGGTGCCACTAGCGGGATGGCAGAAATGCTCCTTCAATCCCACACTGGCTACATTGCCCCATTACCAGCCCTTCCAGATGCCTGGAAAGACGGACAAGTTTCAGGTCTCGTGGCACGTGGCAACTTTGAAGTCAGCATGAAATGGAAAGAAAAGAATCTAGAGACATTAGCTTTCCTTTCCCATGCAGGTGGAGATTTAGTCGTCGATTATCCAGACATCGAGTCGAGTATTGTCAAGATTAACGGGAAAGAAATCAAACCAACTCTTCTGAAAGGCAATCGGATTCAGATTGCCACTCAAAAAGGGGATCAGGTTACCTTTGAAAAGTTACCAGAGAGGGTCACCCGCCTATCTGCCGTGAGAAAAGATGCTGTAACAGCAGAACTCGATTTCAATCCAGTTAAAGATGCGACTCACTATATCATTCGTCGAGAAAGCAAAGATGAAAGCAGCGACGCTCCTTCTGTCAAAGAATTCCTAACCAATGTCACTCATTTCATTGACCGTTCCATTGATTCTCTTCATAGCTATAGTTATAGCGTTAAAGCTATGATTGGGGAGCGCTCAAGGCAAACATCAGAAGCCGCATCAATCCAACCAGTTGTCGAATTGATGGACGATAGAGATCCTCGTGTTCAATACGGTCCTGCCTTCAATAACTGGGAAGATGCTGACTTGTATGCAGGAACTGAAAAATACGCCGACCTATCCCTTGATAGCTACTCTGACAAAGATGCCACTGCTAGCATCTCTTTCAATGGAAGAGGAATTGAAATCTATGGTCTCAAATCGTCTGAATTAGGCTTAGCAGAAGTCCAAATCGATGGAAAAAAAGTGGGAGATCTGGATTTCTACACATCTGGAGAAACGGAAAAAAGCGCTCTAATCGGTCGTTTTGCAGGACTTCCTGATGGAAATCATATCCTAACTCTGACCGTGAAGAAGGAGCACTTAAACCGTGGGAATGAACGCTCAAAAATTTCCTTGGATTATTTTAAAATCTATCCTGGTCAAGACGCGACTGTTGAAAAGATGGATGACAGAGATCCTCGTATCCGCTATGGTTCTTTGTTCAAAGACTGGAATGAATCAGGCTTATATCAAACGACAGAAAAATACGCGACTCTCCAAAATGTGGATCCATCTCAGTATTCTGAGGCCAAGGCAATCATTCCTTTCACTGGTACAGGTATTCGCATTTACGGTTTGAAATCTTCTGACTATGGAAATGCCTTAGTAACCCTGGATGGAAAAGAAATGCCAAGTTTGGACTTCTACTCAAGTGCTGACTATGAAAAGAATGTATTGATGGGCGAGTATACAAACTTAAGCAATGGAGATCATATTCTCACCTTGACAGTGGATCCTAACTCTCCAGATGGTAGAAAGATGATTTCTCTGGATTCATTTGACATATTGAAGCCAGCAACCGTATCCCTAGATACTCCAAGCCTAGCCCCAATACAAGCAGGCGATCAAACCATTACCCTCACACTTCCGTCTGGAGAATGGGATGCTATTGCTGTACAATTCCCAGGTACAAAAGATCCTGTTTTCCTCAAGAAAACCGATGACCAACACGTCACCCTATCAGATGGAAATCGAGTGTTGCCGATTAAAAACCAGCAAATTGAACTCCCAATCCCAGAAACTGCTCATCAAAAACAAGATCAGATCATCTCAGCCTATGCCATCCGAGGGAAAACCATCACTAGTCCAGTCGTCTCTCTCTTACCTTCTCTTGTGACAAGTTTGGGAGAGGAAGAAGCACCTGTAGTGACCCTTCCTGAGTACACTGATCCAATCGGCACAGCTGGACAAGAAGCACCTATCCTTTCTCTACCAGAATATGTCCTTCGGGTACTGAAAGACCAAGCCAGCAAGGTAGAGGTCATTAGTGGAGAAAATGAGATTGGAACAGAAAGTCATTTAGAGATCCAAAAGGTCCTTGACCAAGGTCTCTTCGGCAAGACCTACGATGCTTTCAACCTTCAACTGAGGGATAAAGAGGGAAATCCAGTTCCAGTGAAGGGAAGTGTATTGGTTCGACTTCCACTATCCAGAGAAGTGAAGCAACTTTATGTCTTGACTCCTGATCAAGGTCTCCAACCATTAGAATTTACACTTCGAGAGGGCATGATTGAATTCATGGTCCAAGAATTAGGAACCTATGCTATTGTCTATAAGACAAAATTAGAAACTGGACCATTCATTTCAAGTCTTCATGAAAAAGTTGATTCTGCTTTTTCAGGAAGCAAGGGACAATATACTCCTCTTTCAGAGCATCCTAGTCCAACGAATACCAGTGATGCTTTGATGAGTGTTCCAACCTCTAAACAAGATCAGACTTCGCAAGGACAACTTCCAAGAACGAATACAGAACACAGTAGTTCATACCTACTCTTCTTAGCGGGTCTTAACCTTGTTCTCGCAGCTAGCTTCCTAGAGAAAAAGAAACAGGATTAGCTAAATGTGGCTAACAACATCAATACAAAGAGGCTGGGACAAAAGTCCTAGCCTCTCAATTGTCTTTGGATTGTCGAGCAAGACGCAGTGCTTGAGTGGCCTCTACTACGCTGATTTCATCCGCTTTTACAGCCCTACTCAACTGTGCGGAGGTGGGACGACGAAATCGAATTCTAACGAATGACCGATTTCTGTCCCACTCTCTTTATTTTATCCCAATACCAATTCGTCACTCACCAAGGTTTCACCACTGTTCTGATGGAAAAGGCGCATCAAGTCTTCAACTGTCAAGTTTTTCTTTTCTTCTCCTTTAACATCGACCACAATTTTCCCTTGATAGAGCATGATCAATCGGTTGCCATATTCGATAGCATGGTTCATATCGTGTGTAATCATCAAGGTTGTCAAATCATGACTTTCCACGATCTTTTGCGTCAATTCCATGACCATTTCACTGGTCTTTGGATCGAGCGCTGCGGTATGTTCATCCAGCAGCAAGAGTTTCGGTTTGACTAAAGCTGCCATGACCAAAGTAAGGGCCTGCCGTTGTCCCCCTGATAAGTATTGCGTATCCACTTTGAGTCGATTCTCCAACCCAATATTGAGTTCCTTCAAAGCAGCTTTAAATTCTTCGCGATCTTTTTCTTTGACCCCCCAACTAAGGCCCCGTTTTGCTCCACGTTTTTTAGCAATGGCCATGTTTTCTTCAATGGTCAAACGGGAAGCCGTCCCCATCTTAGGATCCTGGAAAACACGGGCGATCTCCTTAGCACGCTTCCGAACACTGGTCTGCTTAATAGATTTTCCTTCTAACAGGATATCTCCTTGGTCCACTTGCAAGCCACCTGCCAGAATGTTCATCAATGTCGATTTCCCGGCTCCATTTCCTCCGATGACGGAAATGAAATCTCCTTCTTCTACTGTCAGGTCCAAGCCTTTGAGAACATGGTTTTCATTGACTGTTCCTGCTTCAAATGTCTTATGTATATCTTCGATTTTTAACAATGTTGCCATCTATCTTCTCCTTTTAGTTATTGGTTAATTTTAATCCACGAATCTTGAGACGTTTCTGGGCTTCTGGTGCAAACAAGACCAAGGCCAAGAGAATAGCATTAAACAAACGGACTAAGTTTTGGTCTAAGTTTGGAATTTCATAGATATTGAGGATAATGAGGCGGTAAACAATTGCCCCCACTCCAATCGAAAGCAAGCGCCCTCCTATGGTCAAATCATGGATCAAGACTTCTGCTAGAATAACGGCACTAAGTCCTACGACGATGGTCCCTGTTCCAGAAGTCACGTCTGAGAAGCCATCTGTCTGAGCGAAGAGAGCCCCACACAATGCAACCAGTCCATTAGAAATCATATAACCGAAAATCTTCATGGTGTCCACATTCACCCCATTGGCCTCACTCATTGGGATATTGTCACCCGTTGAACGAAGAACCAAGCCAATCTGAGTTTTCATTAAGAGAGTCAAAATCAGGCAGACCAATAACAAACAAGAAAGACTAACAGCAAAGACAGCAGCCTCATTAGACAAACCCAGCCCCATCACAGACTTGAAGATGGTACTTGAATCTCCAATGGATAAATTAGGAACGCCCCCCATGATCTTAATATTGATCGAATAGAGGCCAGTCAGTGTCACAATCCCTGTTAAGAGAGCGGGGATCTTCATCTTAGTATGAAGGAGGCCAGAAACTAGACCTGCTAACATCCCTGCAAAAATAGAAAAGAGGGTCGCTAGCCATGGGTTTTGACCCGCTTGAATTTGGGATGCAACGACTGCCGCTCCAAGCGGGAAAGCCCCTTCTGCTGTCATATCCGCTATATCTAAAATGCGGAATGTTAAGAATATACCAATGGCCATAATCGACCACAATAAACCTTCAGATAAACTTGATAATACTAAATCCATCATCCATCTCCTATTTCTTTTCGTTCATACCAGAGAGATCAATCCCTAATTTCTTAGCCATCTCTTTGTTGACATACAATTCTAAATTCTTAGGGGCTTCTACAGCCAGATCGGCTGCCTTTTCCCCTTTCAGAATACGAATCGCCATCCGGGCAGACTGACGACCCAACTCGGTGTAGTCTGTCCCATAGGTATAGAGCCCTCCTACTTGAGCCATTTCAATTGAACCTCCAATGACTGGAACCTTGTGTTTTAAAGAAACTTGTTTGATCGTTTCCATCGTAGAGGAAATAATGTTGTCCGTTGGAATAAAGACTAGATCGACCTCAGACATCAAACTGTCCGCTGCTGCTTTCACATTATTACTGTCTAAGATGGTTTTCTCTACGACACGGTAGCCTTTGGCCTCAAGGACTTTTTTAGCCTCATCTTTTTGAACGACGGAGTTGGGCTCACTTTGCGTATAAAG
>QWCO01002933.1_pt1 | contig 11176 bp, 9 predicted proteins | sample 1972611 | NCBI WGS metagenome assembly QWCO01 (sample SAMN09866706, study PRJNA288562) | Human oral metagenome isolate term1_saliva, whole genome shotgun sequencing... | reverse complement strand
TATCTTTTGCAACACCAACAACTTCGAAGTATTGGTTCAAAAACTTCAGCTGCCCTTTTAGTAAACTATTTAAGGATATGTCCGCAGTTGTAACGCGAATTAATTTCTTCTTCATGATTTAGAACTCGACACGTTCAAAATTTACATTTCCAATTCTTGCAGCATACTCAGGGAATGCACTCTTCCACATTCCTTCATGCCATAAGCTATATACCTTTTGCGCACCACTGATTAAATAATAATCAGTGAACATTTTGATATTCTCAGAATCATCTGTTTCACCAGCAGTATCAATGTGCTTTACAGTTCCAGGCACAATATACACATCAAGCTTTGCTTTTTTTATCTCCTCAATGAAAATCATCGAATCGGAAGCAATAAGAATCCTTGTGTTAGGATGCTGTTCAGATATCTTTTTTACAGAATTAATAGCAGCCTCAACCAATGCACTCTTTTGATTTTCAGAACCTAACTCGGGATTGATATCAGTTTCCGTCTTGTCACCCAAGAGGTTCATAAAACGTGTATGAATTGCGATATAGTTAGCTCCAATCTCTGACTGATATAGGTCCAAATAGCGTTGAAGATAAGCTGTTGGACGGAATAGCTCTCTATACAACTCACCCCACTGGTAATTCGTTTCAAAATAAGCATTCACCTTATCTAATGAGTTATAGCCATAATAGAAATGTGTTTCGGATGAACGCTTCTTATATAAACGAGAAGGGTCTACTATCTCTCCATAGGCTATAACATTATTATATGAAAGAAGACCAAAATTCATTTGGCTCTCATCAATTAACCAATCATACTCATTTGGTTCAAGATACTTACTTAATACAAATGGATAAGTCCAGTTCAATTTAAATGGCTTTCCCAAAGCTTTAGATATAGCATAAATGGTAATCAGACCTTTCAGTCTATCAAACATTCCACCATGTGGAATTCTTCCATCTACCATAAAAATATATGGATAACTATTACCCGTTGTATACAAGGAGAACCCTTTCTCCTTCATTATCCTAAACTTCATCAGAGGTTCACGATAACAGTAATCTATAAGCTTAACTAAACTATTTCTTCCTATCATAAATTAAGACTTTCTTTCTTCATGTCCAAACTATTAATATACTAAATGTAGTGCAGGGATAGCATCAAAACATGAAGTAAAAACTAAAGAGAAAATATATAATAACTTTTTTTTACGACACTACAGTTTCATATACAGAGTTATACCCATTAACCGTTTTTGAAATATCGAACTCCAAAGCTCTATTGTAACAGCGTTCAGCAATCTCATTATAATAAGCTTCATCACTTGCTAAACGATTAATTTCTTCAGCCAATGCCTTTACATCCTCATGTGGGAAAAGTAAACCATATCCTTTAGTAACCTCTTTCAAACCATTTACATCAGAAGCTATAAATGGCTTATGTGCACTCATTCCCTCTACATTACTAAGACTCAATCCTTCCCAATGAGAAGACATCACGATAACATCTGCTGCTCTCAGAACATTTGGAATATCAGTACGTAAGCCTAAAAATCTAACTCGATCACTAACACCTAAAGACAAAGCTAATTGTTTTACTTCTTCCATCCGTTCACCTATACCAGCAAACCAAACCTCATATTTTTCTTTATCTAATAAGGTTAAAGCCCTAATAATAGTATCTTGGTTCTTTTGTTTACGAAATCCAGCCACCATCAAGATAGACTTACGACTTTCTTTTAAATCTAACAACTCCTTACATGGTTCAGCTTCTGATATTATATTGACATCAATTCCATTATTTATTGTGGTAATTGACTTGTACTTATTTGATGATTTGACAAGCCATTCCCCTCCCATATATTCTCTTAGTTTGTCTTCTGCAATCTTACTAATACATATTACATGATCATACCTACCATACATCCAACTTTCTATCGGGCGGTACCACATCCAATTTCGCTTCCGATTAGAAGTATTATGTTCCGTAGAAACAAGATTCGTATGACTAAATAAACTGGCGATTGCTACAAAGAGTTGTGGTGACGAATTATGCGTATGAACAATGTCATAATTCCTCATTATCTTTATTAGCTTTAATATATAGAGCGGATTATAAACCCCATGTCCTAACGCATATATCTTTGTCTGTGGACTCTCTTTCTTCAATCTATGGGTCAATGGTGTTTCTTTTCCATTAAAAATACATAAATCCACCGTATTCCCCAAAGTCTGCAACCTTGGTATCAAATTAACTACCAACGTTTCAGCCCCCCCCATATCCAAAGAAGTAATAACTTGTAATATCCTCATTATCTGGCTGCGTTTATTCTATAATAATAATTCTGTTTTAATCGTATTCCAAATAAGAATACCACAATAAGTTTAAAACTATTTGCTGTCACTTTTAACATTTCTATATAGATAGTTGATATTCATCGGTTTATGATTTATTTCCAAGTGACGAAAATGACAGCAAAATCGAAAAATTACGCAATAGTTATGATATATCTGCTCCCGAGAAGACACATAATCATATAGTATTTTCACTGTTAGTATGCATGGAACCAAATATATGACTAACATTCCTGTTTAACACATACATACCAAGATGTAATGAATTATAGAATCCTCATAACTTTCTTTTATTTACACGCTTATCTTTCAAATGCATCAACCAACCTAAAGGTGCTACAGCATTCCATAGTCCAGAAACCTTCGGATAACTACCATTTCCATTATAACACAAACGAAATCTCCAATAGTTAGCAGCAGCTTTAAACTTATCTTTAAATGGAATGTTAAGCTCTAACATTTCTGCATAACACATCATAGAGGTAATTGGACTTTTCATCCTAACTTTAACTATATTAGAAGTTATTCCTTCTGGTTGATACTCCACTTTGTATATTATCTTATTGAAATAACGTAATTTATATTTTTGAGCGATACGATTCCATACCAATGCCTCTGGACAAAACTTTTCTCCTTCTATATCTGGGAAGGGGAACTCTTTCATTACAGAGGTACGAAAGACTTCTTTCATATCTCCTGTCACATGAAATTTATATCGAATATCAACAGAATTGCAATCTATAGACTCATAAGGAAGCCCACTACCTATTATACGTCCATCAAAATATCCATCTATGCCTGACACACCTGCAAAAGACATTTCATGTTTAATCGGTTGATAAGTTTCAACTACCAGTTCTAAAGCATTATTAGGAAGGATATCATCACTGTCTAAAATAAAAAAAAGTTCTCCTTTAGCTAACAAAGGAACTAACAACGTCTTTAGTATTATCCTTAGAACCATCATCTACTATAATCCATTCAAAATTCTTATATGTTTGAAGAATTAAAGTGTCATATAAACGGTGCAAAAGGTCTGCACGATTATATGTTGGGGTAAAAACTGTTATCATTCTTTCAACCATATTAAAACATTAATTTCATAAAAACTCATTGCAAAGCTTTAGAAATTAGGAGTAAATCGAAAAGCCTTTCGACAAAACTTATCCTCATCATAATTGTAGTTATACTCATAAGTTTTACGAATTATATCATTATCACGATATCCGTCCGTTAGAAAAGTTTTATAAGGAGACAACAAATTATATGCCTGCCAGTTCGTATATATTCTCAAATATAGGAATAGACAAACCCCTAATATTAGAAAAGAACCCAAAGATAGAGTATTATATCTATATTTATTTATAAATGTTAATGTAGAAATAATTCCCATCATATAATACCAACTCAAACGCCCACCATTCTCTGAGCGAACAAAAAGTAATAATATACCACAGAAGATAAGTGCCATATTCAACAAGACTACATGAGACTTATCAGTAGGAATATACCTATAGTTCTTAAGTATAAGGTATAAAAAGAAAAATGCTTCTAAAAACTGCTTTCATATACTTCAAAAAGTGAATTAGGTAAAGATGACATTCCTAAAATAAGTAAAAATAACATAATCCACACAATTATTTTTGGTGAAAATTTCCTTCGTGGTACAAAATATAGAGGAAAGAAAATAATCGCAGAATTGTGCATAGAGAAACCTATAAGGACTATCACCATAAACTTCCAAAATTTACGTTCAATAACATACTGAACTCCTAACCAAACGATAGTTGCACCAAGTACTTGTCTTAAATATGTAAACGTAAAGAAAAACCATAATCCCAAAAATAAAATTGTCGCCAAAGGATAATTTACAGTATATTTCTTTATCGAAATAAACAACAAAGTATAAATAATCAAGGTAACAATTAAGATAAAAATATAGCGATTCTCTGTAAAAAAAGAGATTATCACATTTAATAAAGTATATCCTATTTCACTACTATAGAAATTATAAAGAAATGAATCAGAGTAATCACCTTTTATCGTTGTTATATCAGCAATATTATCAAAAACTTCTCCATAAATATATCTGTCATAACCGCCAAACATATCTGAAAAGCCTACGAATAAAGCAAGTAGACACATAAAGGCAAACAACAACAAGACATTCTTATTTCGGGAACCATTTGATGACACATAATACCAAACTGTAGGTATTGCAAAAACTATTAAATATAGCCACATATGTTATTAAATTACTTATTCTTTCATAAAACGAAAAAGATGCTCAGAAATTAATTTCTGATTATGACGTTCTAGAATAGATTTCCTTCCTTTTAAAGCAATATTTTCATAATAATTTCTTCGAACAATAATGTCCTTTAAAATTTTTATAAATTCTTTAGCTTCATCATACTCAATACACGATTCTAAATGCTTAACTGCTATATTTTCCAATGCATACCATGTACCAATAACCAACAAACCATTAGCTATTGCGTCTAGAACTTTTCCCTTAGTTCCTGTACCAATACATATAGGCGTTACCTGAATATCATGTTTACAGATTTCTTCAATATAATTAGGAGCAAATTTTATATGATGAGTTTCATACCCAGCATTATTAAGCCTCTCTACATGATGATCCCATCCCTTACCTAAAAAAGTATATACATAATGTTCTTTTAGTTCTGAGAGATCTTTAGATTTTATCAGACAATCTATCAGCATATCAGCATCCTGCTGCATATACAAATTATACTGCCCTGCAAATAAAACCTTTATTTTTGGAGAACTAAAGGAAATAACCTTAGCAGGTTTTGCAACTTGATAATGAGGGTGACGAAGAAAATGAGCTTGTATTCCAGGACAAATCTCCTTAAGGAAATTAACATCCTCTTTACCTACCAAATGATAGTGAATATTTGAAGATGTATCAAACCGTTTCTCCATATTCAAATACTTAGGATACATAAAAGCAGATCTCCAAAATCTTATTTTGTTTCTTATTGCAAAACGCTTACCAAGCATCCTATAATAATAGAGAGATTCACAATCAGGCAATGTATGTACTCGCCTAAAATCCTTTAATTGACGACTGACACGAGATAACTCCTCGCCATAAATCCATATAGCATCAGGATTATCATTAATAATAGTATCTAATTGCGAAGAACTTAATCTAATATAATTTGCAATAGGATAATTCAATAAAATTCTAAATGGGGAAAGAAATCTAAGAAAAAAAACATACCACCATGGTACTGGCAATAAACGAATCTTTATATTAAGTTCCTTTGCAACAGAATCTATCTGTTCTTTAGAAAGTCGATTTAAATTATACGAATAAAGAATTACCTCTATACTTTTATCTCTACCAGCAAGTAAATGGTAAGGTAATGCACTCGTACCACGGATATTTTCCGCAGCGGGCATCATCATAGAAATCATTGTGACTTTCATATTATTCTATACTTTTAAACGACTTGTGATAAATTATTTAATTAAACAAGGAATATTCAAAAACAACTTTACAAATAATGATTTCTTCAAGGAATAATATCATTCACCTGAAAAATTAAAATGATAAGAGGTTAACAAACTTGAAGACCACTTTCCTGTAAAATGGTACAGATGCTTTAACTTTATCAATTTTATTCTCAGTTAAAATAAATGTAGCCTTTCTCTGTACTTCCTTTATGAATGAAATAGGGAATCGATTACGAACTAAGGTATAACTAAGATTTATAATATTATCTTTGATGTGTTGAGACAATAAATAATAAATATTCTGATTCGACAAATACGATGCTTTTCTCTGAAGAATAATCAAACTATCAAGAACTCTTTTCTGGGAAAGTGGAGAGCGGCTTATGGAATTCATATCACCCAAATAATAATTATAAGTCACATGAGGACACCCTATGATATTCTCTATATAGGTTGAGATTTCAAAACTCCACAAAACATCCTCGTGTGTAATTCCTTCTAAAAAGAAAGTTTTATGCTTACTAAATATATCTTTACGAATAAGTTTATTACATGCTATAATATTCCAACTATTATGAATATACCCTCTAAAGACATCTTCATTACATCTAAAGTTTTCCGTTTTAACATCATAATAACTATCATCAGCCAAAACATGTCGAGTAACACCGGATACTATTTCTGGATACTGATACTCTTCTGCCTCATGAACAAGTCTCTCTATAGAATCGTCAGGAAGACTATCATCACTATCTAAGAAGAAGACATAGTCTCCAGAAGCCTTTTTAAGACCAGTATTTCTTGCAGCTGATAAACCCTGATTTACAAAATGTTCACATAACACAAACTTTATAGGTCCCTTGTATGCCTCAACAAATTGTTTGGCAAGTTGCATGCTCTCATCTTGCCCCTTATCATCTACTAAGATGCATTCAATATCTGTATAGGTCTGGCTATGTACCGAATCTAAACAGCGAGTAATATACTTCTCCACATTATAAATTGGAACAATAATTGATACTCTCATAAATATACCACATAAATTAAAGGGTTACTATAAAACATTCCATGGGTAACTTTTAAACTCAACTTGAAAGTATAAAGAGAAGCTCTTACACCTTAGTTCATTTTTTAACAGGGTCATAAACATCTCCAACTTACGATATACTTGTTATACGTATTTTTACTTTGCCAAGGCCTCCTTTATAAATATCTCAGAACTCTCCCTTAGTTCTGCCAAATACTTGTCAGTATATGTAAAATCTGGTTTTGAAAAAACAACTTGGTCCTCCATTTCTATCAAACGGTCTTCAAGATGAAGTTGCTCTAAAAGGAAGGTCATACGAATATCGACTGGAGAATTTTGCTTCACCATATAGAATGGTCTATTAAATAAGACAGAAAAAACTGTTCCATGGAAAGAAGTAGTTACAACACACAGAGCATTCTTGAAATATCCCAAGAATTCTTCTGGTGAAGCTCCCTCTTTCATCGTCTTACGATGATACCCAAGCATACCATTCGTTAATTCTACTACATCTGCGTTTAACTGTTTTGCTAAATCAGTGGCAATTCTATAAACGTTATCATGCTGTTTTATCTCATAAACCAAAACATAGGGACGTGTACGCCCTATGGGAGCAGCAATCTTTTCAAAAACATTACGCCCAGCCAATATTGTCGGATCAACTACCACAGAAATTTCCTTATGTGTCAATGGCTGAAGTAAATCTTTAAATTTACGTTCTCGTGTACTTATTGCCGTCATTTCATCTAAATGCCTCCGTAGATAACCAGCTTGTTCCTCTGTCAGACTGTCCATGCTACAACTTGGTGCATATGATATGGATTTGCACTTAAATCCTACTCCGAACATAATGTCCTGATACCATCCACCTGTATGATATGGAGACCAAACCTGATCACTACCTATCAAAATTGCATCAAAAGAATGAAAGTCCTCATCCTCTTTATAAGGAAAAAGGTGGAATCTATTCTTTATAAACTCTTCAAAACCATCCCAACGTGCATGGCGAATATTTCGGTAACGAATATAATTAATAAGTCTCAATACACACATTTTAGGATTACGAGACAACCACATTCTCATACCATCCCTCTTGGTACTATTAATAACATAATCAGGTTGGAAATCAACCATATATGTATCATATCCTTGACTTTTTAAATACTCCTGAAGACCATATGCTTGAAGGATGGCACCATAGTTATGAGCACTATGGAAAGTAAGTATTCCAATTTTCATATATGAAGATATTTTTTTATTGTTGAAATTTTCTTTGCAATATAGATTTTTGTCTGGGTTGTACAACTCATATCCCCATACTTCTTGCAGACATACAATGCACCCTTTGCCTTAAAGTCATCCCAAAAAACATCATATAGAGGAGAAGTCTTTGCAGGAGAAAGCAATGCTGGCTGTAAGCAATCATTAGCATCAGAAAGCATGGAAAAAACATTGTCATGCTCTACAACTTGCTTAAATAGATTAGCTCCTTTATCTGAATTGACTAAAACTAATGAGATTCCTGTGTTATCATTATACTCTTTATGACGTTTATTCCAACCTTGATAATCTCCAATTGTCAAATCACTTACACGATGTTCATTTGTATAAGGGCATTGAAAACAACTCGGACGACTAATTACCCCATTGTAATATAAACTGTAAAACGTATTCTTGCGTACTATCCTAGACCCTGATTCATAGGTTTCTTCGGAAGAAAGCCAACCATAAGACTTATCACGCATCTTGACCTTTGTAAGTTTATTACCGATACGTTTTTCTATCATCTTAAGATACTCCTCCCAAAAAATAGGGGATGAAACACCATGACAAATCAAATCTATTGTAAATAAATTCTCTGCAAACCGTTTTCCTATAAAAGACCGTAAACCTGCAACCTGACATGGAGTTCCAGAAAACAAAACGACTTTCTTCTCTCTTAGTTCAGTCTTTATTTGCTTAAATATTCCATCAAGATTACTTTGAACATATTTGGACCCCCGCATACGATCTCTTTCTTCCTGAGTTTCAGCTCGGACATGTTCTATTCTGAAACAGCTATCATATTCAGCACCATAGACTACGCCTCCTAAACATAATATTATCTCTGAGAAAAGATAGAAAGCACCTCCGCTTTGGCTTTTTTTCAGTTCATTTGTATCATTGCAACGAAGAGCATAATAAAAAGGATTTTCAAAATTATCATACCGTTCGTAGTCTGACTTAAATTGGCATACCCTTTCACACAAACCACATTCTACACAATTTTCATAATTAACAACTGGATATTTGAAACCTTTATCATCAGCTATCATGGTCAAAGCCTTATGTCCACAAACACTCGCACAAGCTGTACAACCACAACAGTTCGCTTTATCAGCTATTTGGATTGCCATTATTTATATAATTTTAAAATTACTCTCTTTACTTTATCAACAAAAAAAACACGTTCTCCCAAAGTTAAACCTATCCAATATATACAAGTTATTGAAGAAAGTAAGCAAATAGTAGATACAATAAAAAAATCTGCTATAGGAGAAATAGAAACTATACTATAAACAAAATAAGGAATAAGACATGATAGTAAAGTGCATACCATTATTAAAATTAAAACCCTATTAACAAAAACTTTTATAGGAAAATCTATTTGGACTTTGAGTCTATATAATCGAAACCACAAACATCCCATCTCAACTATAATTGTCACAAAGAAAACAGACTCTGGAGGAAAACTGTTTATTAAGAGTACGTAATCTATAGGCAATATTATAAATCGAAAACCGCCCACTAGCATCTGATAGGTCTTGATTTTTCCAGTTGCCATCAATAGTGTGACTAAAGTATTAGATAGAATCGAAAAAAGAGAATTGACTAAAATTAATCGTACAAAATTAACTGTATGTTCTTTTTCATCTGCCGCATAAGATTTTGTTATTTGAGGATTTAATGCCGTCATAAAGTTACTTGAGAAGCTTGTGACAGCCCCACTTACTTGTAATGCTAATCCGCGTGCAGTGTTTACTACGGGACCAAAGAATATATTGAGGATTAGGTTAACACCTTGATCTGCTAACATGCTAGAAGAAATACCAAAAAAATTCCAACCAGCAAAACTAAACATATCCTTTATTAAAGGCACATTTATTATAAAAAAATACTTACTCTCTTCAAAATGACGTCGGCAGTAGAAAGAATAAAGGAATCTTACTAAAATAGCCACTACAGCCATCAACAATGCATAATAAATAATTCTATCTATTGGTGAAAATGCAATTAATAAGGCTACACACAATTTCCCCAAAGCTTCAACTATACCTATATAAGCAAAGACCGACATTCTCTCATGCGCTATAATTAAAGCATTATACGGCATTGCTATAATATCAATAAAAAATGTTATCAATGATATCTGAAACACCCAATTTGCAGCATATAACCTACCTTCTGGAATAACCATTTTAAAGTTTAGAAACCAAAGCCCTCCTGTTTCTAAAATTATAAATAAAAACAGACATATAAGATACAACATATTTAAGGAACTTGAAAAAATCATCCTCAAAGATTTTACGTCTCCTTTCCCCAAAGAATAGGTTATATAACGACTTATTGAACTTGAAATCGAATTTGATATGATAGAAAACATTGCGACAAAGCCTCCCACAACATTATATATACCAAAATCTGTTACTCCCAAACTTTTCAGAACTAGACGAGACGTATACAAACTAATCAGCATAATAGCTAACATTCTTATAAAAAGAGCAATAGTATTTTTTGCTATACGCTTATTATTTTCCGTAGTTGTATCTACCATTCTTACTTACTTTGATATTATTTTTATTGTACCTTAAGTTTATACTTCTGTAACCTGCTACATCTCATCACATATAAAGAACTATTCAGCGATAACTGTTATATACAATGCATATCAATTTATCAAACCTTAAATGAGGCTTGAATCGCACTATATGAAATTTTGTCGTGCTTCTTAGCTGTTAATACTTTTGATATGTCCGTAACTTGCTTTTTCAAAGGTGCGAATATATTAAAAAACTTCTGATATATGCATAAAAAAATGAACTTCTATATAGCCTCTTTTTACGAATATTTTTGAGGAGAGAATACAAACTAGTCAATACCGCTGAATAGTTACCTAATTTTACTATATCAAAAATAACAACAATAAATTGTTTATTCCTCCAAAAAGGGATTAAAGGTATTTCCGAAACTTGCGGACATATTGTCCAAAGCCGCCGGACAATATGTCCGGAGTAGCTGGAACGATTGTCCGGGGATGTCGGAAAGACTGTCC
>QWCO01001811.1_pt1 | contig 11231 bp, 7 predicted proteins | sample 1972611 | NCBI WGS metagenome assembly QWCO01 (sample SAMN09866706, study PRJNA288562) | Human oral metagenome isolate term1_saliva, whole genome shotgun sequencing... | reverse complement strand
GGTCTTCTCGACACGCTCTTTGAGCTGCTCGTCGTTGAGATTCTCTACGTCGCTTCCAAGTAAGAGCTCGTCAACGTGGATGCCCACCTTCTTGCAGACGGCAGCAGCGACGCCCTCGTTGTCACCAGTGAGTACCTTGACCTGCACGCCTCTCTGGTTGAGCTTGGCAATTGCCTCGCGAGCGCTCTCTTTTGGTGGATCCAAGAAGGCCAGGTAGCCAATAAGCACCATGTCGCGCTCATCGTCTACGCCAAACTCGCCGACGCCGCGAGGGTCGCTCTTTTGAGCAACACCAACCACGCGCATACCCTCCTGATTGAGCTGGTAGACGCGGTCCATAACGCTCTTGCGCTGGGCGGGAGTCAGCGGCTTAATCTCGGAGTCCAGGTCAACAAAGGAGCACGCGTTGAGGACTTCCTCGACGGCGCCCTTGGTGATCATCTGCGTCTTGTCAGTTTTTGTGTTTCGCACCACAACGCTCATGCGGCGACGCTCAAAGTCAAACGGGACCTCATCGATTTTCTCGTACTCAATGCTCAGCAGGTTAGTGGGCAGTTCGTCGTTTGAGGTCTTGATGATTGCGTTGTCAATGAGGTTGCGAAGGCCGGTCTGGAAGTAACTGTTCAGATACGCGTGACGGAGCACGCGAGGATCCTCTTCACCCAGAATGTTGAGGTGACGCTCAAGCACAACCTCGTCTGCGGTGATGGTACCGGTTTTGTCGGTGCACAGGATGTCCATGGCACCCAGGTTTTGGATTGCGGCCGGATTCTTAACAATAACGTCCTGCTTGGCCATTTGCGTTCCACCGCGAGAAAGGCAAGTGGTCACAATAACAGGCAGCATCTGAGGGGTAATGCCAACGGCAACAGAGACGCTGAAGAGCAGTGCGTCAAACCAGTCACCCTTGAGGAATCCGTTTGCAAAGAACACGATGGGGCACATGATCAGCATGAACGAGACAAGTACCTTGGAGACGGACTTGAGTCCCTCGTCAAAGCTGGTTTCACCAGCGGGCTGTTGGAGCAGCTCAGACATGGTGCCTACGTAGGATTTGTTGCCGGTTGCAACCACCACTACCGTTGCACTTCCTGATTGAACGGTGGTGCCCGCGAACAGCAGGTTTGTGCACTCAGAGAGCGAGAGGGGATAGCGCGTTCCGTCTGCGCGGCGTCGGGCGTGGACTACACCAGCGGTTTTCTCGACAGGCTCTGATTCTCCGGTGAGTGCGGTTTCGTTGACAAAGAGATCCTTGGCGTCCAGAACGCGGCAGTCAGCGGGGATCATGTCGCCCGAGGCAAGGCGGATGATGTCGCCAATAACTACCTGTTCAAAGGGGATTTCTTCTCCCAGCGCGGAAGCAAGTTTGGGCTCTTCTGGAGTTCCGGGCTCGTCTGCAGCGTCTTCGGCATCGTCTGCGGCTTCATCTGCGGCGTATTCATCGTCGAAGTCCACGGCGTCATTTGCGGCAGCATCCGAGTTCTGGTCGAAGCCCTGGTCAGCGCCCTGGTCAACACCCTGGTCGACACCCGTGTCATCAAAGTCGATGGGACGACGGATGACCCTTGTGGTTGAGGTTACCATTTTGGAGAGCGCAGCCGCTGCCGAGGCTCCCTTGGAACTCTGAACAAAGTCGATAATGCCGGAGATAAGCACCATTGCGGTGATGATGACGACGGTTGACGGGTCCTTCTCGCCATCCGCGGCAAGAGCCACGTTAGTGACGTAAGAAATGCCTGCGAGGGCAATCAAAATGAAGGTGAAGGGGCTTGCAAAGCTTTTGAGCAGGCGGATGAGGAAGGGCTCCTCAGCGGCGCTGGTGATAACATTTGGGCCGTCGAGGTCGTATTTTGCCTGCGCAATGTCGATGGCAAGGCCGTCCGGGGTGGTATGGAACTTTCGACAGACGCTCTTTACCGAGTGAGTTGCGGCAAAGGTCAAGGACTGTCCAAGCTCTCCCGAAGTGGTTTGGGCTGTCTTTGTTTGGGCTGCCTTTGTTTGGGTTGTGCGCTTCATGATTGCCATGTGCACCTCCGATGATTAGTGGAAACGAATGACTAACTGGTTGGTGTATGACGCAAACTGAAAGCGTTCTGTTATGTGTGGGACTTGAAACCGGACAATCCCAAGCCAGTCGATCCAGGCTGGATAATCTTGAAACCTGCCACATAGATTCATATATCTACAGGATTGCTATATAAACCTGCAAATTTATATCCCTATATAGGCTTGCGGTGCAGTGAAAATTAAAACTTTTGAATAAGAGGTTTCTCTATATCCGTCACACATAAATGAACAGGGTCAGCATCTGCTGTCAGACGTAAGCTGCTACTTCGACTAGGCATATAAAGCACCTCCTTGAAATAGGTGTTTTGCAAGAGCGGCGCCAACTGGAAAATTGAACGCCCGTCCACTCAAGCACTCTAAGAGTAGTAGGGTTGACGCGATTGGTCAAGCTATTACTATATACCCTATAAACAGGACATTTTTCAGTTGCACTGACGAGAAGAACGTCGAGCGGCAACGTCAAGCGCGGTACTCTTGCTAAAAAGGAGCATCTCATGGGCAAAGTGATTGTATTTGGAAGCTTGAACATGGATATCTCCATCGAGGCCGATAAGATGCCTCAGCAGGGCGAGACTATTGGCGGCAAAAATCTTGTCACCAGCCCAGGTGGAAAGGGTGCCAATCAAGCAGTTGCTGCAGCTCGAATGGGTGCAGATGTCCACATGATTGGTGCTGTTGGTGCTGACTCTTTTGGACAGGACCTCAAGCAGTCGCTTATTGGCTACGGCGTCAATGCAGAGCAGGTAGATGAGCTGTCTGGAGTCTCCACTGGCGTTGCTGTGATTGTGCGCGTAGGCGGCGATAATCGCATCATCCTGGACCATGGCGCTAATTACGTTCGCACAACCGATGACGTAAAAGCGGTGCTCGATCGCATTGCGGAGCCAGGTGACGTGTTCTTGACGCAGTTTGAGTGCGAGTTGTCGACTACGTTTGAGCTTATCAGGTACGCGCATGAGCTGGGGCTCTATACGATGGTGAACCCATCGCCATCAGCTACCATGACCACCGGTCTTCTCGCCAGCGTTGACTTGCTCTGCCTGAACGAGATTGAGTTTGCGGACCTGTTTGGCGAGGGCAAGATTAGCCCGCTGGCAGATTCCGAGGCCGCGGTGCAGAAGGTGCTTGAAAGCGGCGTGGCAACTGCAGTGTTGACTCTGGGGTCCAAGGGCTCGATCGCTGCCGACGCACACGGCATCTACCAGCAGGAATGCTATCGTGTTGACACCGTGGACACCACCTGTGCAGGGGACACATTTATGGGCACACTCGCCGCGTTCCAGGCATCGGGGCAGTTGGAGGGTCACGACATCAGGCAGGCGCTCGACGTGGCTGCAAAGGCTGCGGCACTTGCCACTACTAAAGTTGGCGCTCAGCAATCAATTCCAACGTATCAGCAGGTAGTTGAGTTTTAGGTTAAAATTGCAGTGATTGTTGCTTCATAACTCGCAGCCCACACGCAGCTCAAAACGGCTCCAACCAAGCCAAATCGCAGTTCAAACACGTTCTACGCATAGCTCAAATACGTCTTACACGCAGCTCAAACGTACAAAGGAGACTTATGACAACGCTTTCAACTAAGACGCGCGTCATCATTGACACCGATCCTGGCATCGACGACGCCATTGCGCTGGGATTTGCCCTGGCCGCAAAGGCGCTGGATATCAAGCTTATTACTACTGTCAGCGGAAATGTTGGCGTCGAGAACGTTACCAACAATGCCCTCAAGTTGCTCAAATTCTGGAACCAACACGTGCCAGTTGCGCGCGGAGCTGCCGAGCCGCTGCTCAGAAAACCAATGGACGCAAGCGACGTTCACGGTGCGTCCGGCATGAGAGGCTACGAGTTCGACGGCATTCAGCCGGACTGTCTTCTTGAAGAAACCGCACTTGAGGCACAGCGTCGCGTCATTATGGAAGGCGCATCCGCTGGCGAGAAAACCACGCTGGTGACGCTTGGCCCTCTGACCAATATTGCGCTGCTGCTGAAAGCATATCCACAGGTCAAGGAACATATCGACCGCATTGTTATGATGGGCGGTGCCCTGACCCGCGGAAATCTTGGCGTCATGTCCGAGTTCAACGTGGGCGTTGATCCTGAGGCGGCAAAGATTGTCTTTGCATCCGGCGTTCACGTGGCCATGGTTGGCCTTGAGGTGGGCGATGCCGCTCGCGTGATGCCTGAGGACATCGAGAACATCCAGAACTCTGGCAAGAGTGGCGACATGCTGGTTAAGCTGCTGCTCAACTATCGCGTCCACTACCAGGAGGAGGGCTTCAGCATGTACGACCCAACGGCCGTGGCCTACCTGCTGGCACCTCAGATGTTCGAGACCAAAGACGTGTTTGTAGACGTTGAGTGCAACGGCGCTCTGACAAGCGGTTGCACCGTTGTTGACCTAGCCGGATATCTTGGCGAGAAACCCAACGCAACCGTATGCGTGGGCGTTGACCAAAAGGCATTCCGTACTTGGTTTGTTCACCAGATCCAAAAGTGCAACGTCCTCGACGGCTCTGCCTCTGCAGTTGAAGGCGTGCTGCTAGACTAGCTTGTTGCACCTACTTGCTGCTGGACTAAGGCTCTGCTAGGGCAGTGCGCCGCTGGACCAACGTGGCGCCGGGGCAGGGTGCTACAAAAACTCACAAGAAAGAAGCCTCTTCTCGCCATTGAGAAGAGGCTTTGTTGTGCGTAAAAGTGCTGTTAAATTGACCTTCTCGCCAAATTCCGCGCCGGCAAAGTTTCGAACGTAGCGGAGTTCCGCGTCGGGTAAAATCCCGCGTTGAGTTTTAGAGCTCTTTGTAGACAGGGAACCACTTGAGGGCGTCGACTGCTTCTTTTGCATCGGCGATTGGCTCGCGGTTCAGGCCCTGCTTGATTGCTTCCTCTGCAACGCCAACAGCAATACGCTCGGAGAACTCGGTAATCTTGGAGACTGGAGGAAGAATTGCAGCTCTAGGCTTTGTGGTGTCGACGATTCCGCCAAGCGAGTGGGCTGCGAGGGAAATCATCTGGTCCGTGAGAAGGCGAGCCTTTGATGCAAGAACACCCAGGCCAAGTCCAGGGTAGATCAGAGCGTTGTTGGCCTGACCAATCTGGTAGGTTACGCCACCAAGTTCCACGTCATCGGATGGAACGCCGCAGGCCACAAGTGCGCGACCGTCGGTCCAGGTCAGCAGGTCCTGGGCGGTTGCCTCCGCAAGCTTAGTTGGGTTGGACAGAGGGAAGACCATGGGACGCTCACAATGAGCTGCCATTTCACGGATAATCTCCTCGGTGAAGGCACCGTGAACAGTAGAGGTACCAACCATGATTGTTGGGTGGACCGTCTTTACAACGGCAGCCAGGTTGGTGAGCTCATCAGCGTTTGCAAACTCAGAACGCCTGCGAGCAAAAGGCTTTTGCTGTGGAGTGAGGTTGTCCATGTCGTCAAAGAGCAGACCCTGGCGATCTACCAGGTAGAAGCGCTTGCGAGCCTCTTCGCGATCCATTCCCTGGTCCACAAACTCCTGCAGCACACGCTCAGCAATGCCGCAACCAGCAGTTCCTGCGCCAAAGCAGAGATATACCTGGTCGACGAGTTTCTCGCCAGAAATGTTGAGGCCACCGAGGATGCCTGCAAGGGTAACAATACCAGTACCCTCGACGTCGTCGTTGAAGACAGGGTAGGTGTTCTTGTGGCGGTCCAGGATTGCTGCAGCGTGCGAGCGGCCGAAGTCCTCGAAGTGCAGGTAAAGGTTAGGGAAGAGCTTCTCGACGGTGGTTACAAAGTTGTCAATGAAGGCGTTGTAGCGGTTCTCGTCGACGCGCTTGTGGCGCTCGCCCAGGTACAGTGGGTCATCGAGCAGCTCTTGACGATTGGTACCGGTGTCGATGACAACAGGCATGATTCGGTTTGGATCAACGCCAGCTGCGGCGGTATAAACCATGAGCTTACCAACAGAAATCTCGACGCCGTTAGTGCCCCAGTCGCCGATGCCCAAAATGGCTTCTGCGTCGGTAACAACAATCAGGTCAATGTCTCTACCAGCGGCTGCGCTCTTCAGCGAGGTCTCAAGGTCCTCAGGACGATCGGCGGAGAGGAAGCATGCGTACTGCGAGTCAACGTAGCGCTGGGAGTACTGCTCAATGTCAGGTGCAATGGTTGGATCGTAGACGATAGGCATGAACTCTTCGACATGCTTTGAGAACAGGTTATAGAACAGCGTACGGTTTTCGGAGAAAAGCCTCATCAGGTAGTGACGCTTAGTCTCGAGGTCAGGGTACTGCTGGAAGAGTACGTATGCCTGCTCTGCCTGCTCCTCAATGGTCTGGATGTTAGGAGGAAGAAGGCCTACCAGGCCATATTTCTGTCGCTCCTCCTGCGTAAAAGCGGTTCCCTTGTTCAAAAACGGATCATTCAGTAGTTCAAAACCTGTCTTCATAACAACTCCCAAGTGCATTGTATTTCCAGGTACATTGACTGATGCGTAGCGCGTTTAAGCGTGCGGCATTAATGGCGCCCTCGTAGCTTTTCAGAAATAACAATAATCATTTCACGTTATGTTTTCTTGGGAAATTGAGGAATTTACTTCTCGGCAAAGGTAAACGGGTCAGAAATTGCGGTACAAAGCCGTACCGGGGCGGTACAAATCACAGCCAACTGCGGTTTTGTTGCGCGCTCGGGGTGCAAGTGGTAAAAAATGCGTTTAGTTGGTGTATGCAGTAACAGTTGATTTTTATGCAAGCTGTTTACCTGCGTTTTTTAGTTGGACAAAAATAGCAAAATCTGGATATTTTTTGCCACCTGTGCAAATTCCAGGCAGAAAATTCCACAATCGTGATTTGATCCCCAACTAAACGGATTTTTTACCCAAAAGAGGGGATCAGATTTGATGGGTTGAAATCTTGATACAAAACTCCGCATAAACAAGGTGGAATATGCAATTTCTTTGGGTGATTGGATGTTGCTTGGTCAACTGGATAGCGGTCAGCCCTCAAAGTGATGTTATTTCACTACAACGGCGCCATCAGGAAGCGCAATATCCGCATCGGTTGCAATTAAGAGGTTGTTACCTGGGGCTTTAGGAGTATCAGGCCACTCGGGCACATACGCGACGTGAGCAAACTCGCGTGCGAACACTGCTGCAACCTGCGAAAGTAGCGCAGATCCGCGACCTTCAAGCGGACAGCGAACATCGGCCAGATATACTCCTCCAGGCACAAGCTTTTCCTTGACCACTTGCGCGCCAGCTGCTGTTCCCAGAGGTCCAAGCGATTTGCGACCAGCGAACACCTCGTTTACCAGCACGTCAATACTGCCGGCGTCTGCATTCTGCAGAACCTTCCATGCATCATCTTCGATGATTCGCAGGTTACTTGAAGCCACAGCCAGCGCTTCTTCCAAAAAGAAATGCTCGCGCGCAAGCGAGACAATCTTCGGATCAATCTCAATCGCCTCAACGGTAGCTCCGCGCATATGCGTGGCCAGGTACTTTGGCAGCGAGAAACCTCCTCCGCCCAGAATCACAACGCGACCCTGAGGGGCTACCTGCTGGATAAGCTGCGCCATCATGCGGTGATAGTGAACGCAAAGCTCAAAGCGCAGTTCAGAAGAAATATAGCTCACGGACTGGAACGTACCATTAACGTTGAGCAGTCTAATGGGCGTACCGTCGGCGTCCTCGGAGTCAAAAATCATTGTGAGACCAAATTTTGTAAGAATTAACAGAAATAGCTGGTAAATGCCAATAACGGCAACCCCCGCAACGGTCGACCAGATAAAAAATGTCCAAAAATCATGTAAGACCATGTTAATTCCTTGTTAGTAAGGTTTCCCTCGGTTATACTAGCCGATACGGCGTTTTTTCTGAACGCTTTTACAGGAAAAGATTTTCTGGGGGTTTATATGATTTTAGGACTTGGTATTCCTGAGCTTCTGATTATTGTTGTCGCTGTTATGGTCATCTTTGGACCTAAGAACCTTCCAAAGCTCGGCAAGGCTGTCGGCGAGACCGTCAAGAGCGTTCGTGAGGGCATGGAGTCTGAGACCAAGGAAGAAGCCAAGGAGCCAGAGGCTGAGGTCGTTGAGGACGAAGAGTCCAAAAAGGCTGAGTAGCCCTATCTCACGCGTATAGACCGACTGACCCATCAACAGAAAGAACACGATGGACACTACTAAAGAGATTGTACTTACCCCAGAAGGCCGTCAGAAGCTTGTCGATGAGCTGGCTTATCGTGAGGGCGAGAAGCACGACGAGATTGTTGAGCGCATCAAAGAGGCTCGCGGTTTTGGTGACCTTTCCGAGAACTCCGAGTATGACGCAGCAAAAGAAGAGCAGTCTCACAACGAGTCCCGCATCAACGAGATTCGCCAGATTCTCTCTGTCGCAAAGGTTGTCGAGGGCGGCAGCAAGCGCAATGTAACCGTTGCAATTGGTACAACCGTTGAGCTTGCTGATGCAAAAGGCAAGACAACTAAGTATGTAATTGTTGGTACTACTGAGACTAACTCCCTTGAGCACAAGATCTCTAACGAGTCCCCAGCTGGCGAGGCTCTTATTGGTCACAAGAAGGGCGACGAGGTTGAATTCACCACGCCAAACGGCAAGGTGAAGAAGTACACCATTACCTCTATTACTCGCTAGACTGGCACAAAAGATTTTTGGTCGCCCCGTGTCTGTCTGGCGCGGGGCGTTTTTACGTGGAGGATACATGTCCGAAGTAGAGAACAACATCGCTGGTAGCTCGTCTGCCGCTGAGAACGCTGCTGCAACCGGCGCAGAGAACGCTGCTGCAGCCGCCGCCGACGCAACCGAGGCCACCCCAGAGGCTTCCATCAACGACGAGCGCGCTCAGCGTCGTGCCCGTCGCCAGGCGCTCATCGACACCGGCATTGACCCATACCCAATCAAGTCCACCGTCACCGCTCACGTCGCTGAGCTGGAGGAGCGCTATGCTGACCTCGAGGACGGCCAGACTGGCGAGGAAGTCTATTCCGTAGCCGGCCGCGTTCGCGCCATCCGCAACCAGGGCAAGATTGCGTTTGTCGTGGTAGAGGACTACACCGGCCAGATTCAGCTTTTCTGCCGCATCAACAACCTTGACGAGAAGAACTGGGAGCTCCTGGGTCTTCTCGACCTTGGCGACATCATCGGCGCAACCGGCGCTATCATGCGCACTCGCCGCGGCCAGCTTTCCCTGGCAGTCACCTCGCTGGAGGTCCTTTCCAAGTCGCTGCGTCCTCTGCCTGAGAAGTTCCACGGCCTCACCGACCGTGAGGTCCGTTATCGCCAGCGCTATGTTGACCTCATCATGAATCCCGAGGTCCGCGACGTGTTCCGCAAGCGCTCCCAGATCATCTCCATCATCCGCCAGTTCATGGAGGCAGACGGTTACATGGAGGTTGAGACCCCTGTTCTCCAGGAGATTCTTGGCGGCGCAAACGCAAAGCCGTTCATTACGCACTACAACGCTCTGAACACCGAGAACTACCTGCGTATTGCAACCGAGCTTCCGCTGAAGCGCCTGCTTGTTGGCGGTCTTGAGCGCGTTTACGAGCTTGGTCGTCAGTTTAGAAATGAGGGCACCGACCTCACGCACAACCCAGAGTTCACCTCTATGGAGGCGTACGCCGCCTACTCTGACCTGGCCGGCATGCGTGAGCTTTCCCAGAACCTCTTCCAGGAGATTGCCCGCAAGGCTTGCGGCTGCGAGGAGGGCCACGAGGTCATCACTTATCAGGGCACCGAGGTTGACCTATCCGGCAACTGGCGCGTTGCGTCCCTGGCAGAGATTGCGTCCGAGGTCACCGGCGAGGAGCTCTCCATTGACACCCCTGTCGAGAAGCTCCGCGCAGTTCTGGACCGCTACGAGATTGAGTGGAATCCAGAGTGGCAGGCCGGCAAGCTGTTGTTTGAGATCTACGACGAGCTTGGCGAGAAGAGCATCGTAAACCCAACCTTTGTCTGCGATTATCCTGCAGAGGTTTCTCCGCTCACCAAGCGTAAGGCAGATGACCCTCGCCTGACCGACCGCTTTGAGCTCATTATCTGCGGCGCCGAGTACGCAAACGCATACTCCGAGCTCAACGACCCTGTTGATCAGGAGAAGCGCTTTGCCGCCCAGATGGAGGCCAAGCGTCAGGGTGACGAAGAGGCCATGGAGTACGATTACGACTTCATCCGCGCACTTGAGTACGGTATGCCGCCAGCGGGCGGCATCGGCTACGGCATCGACCGCATGATGATGCTCTTCTGCGATCAGCCTTCTATCCGCGACGTCCTTCTCTTCCCACAGCTTAAGCCCGAGAAACGCTAAGAGCTTGGAAGCTTAACTGCCCCAGCACAGTACACAAACGCATCAGCCCGGTATCCGCTCGTTGCAGGTACCGGGCTTTTTGTGTGGTTCGTACGGAGGAGCAAAATCCAACGCGAGTCGTATGTTTGCAGAGCCTTCTGATGGGTATAAATCAGAAATATATAGAGAGTTTTGAGAGGTTTCAGCACATGTTTGATAAATTCACTGACAGAGCGCGTAAAGTCATGAGCCTGGCTCAGGACGAGGCTCGCGGTCTTGGCCAGATGTATGTTGGTACCGAGCACCTGCTACTTGCTCTCATCAAAGAGGGGGAGGGCATTGCTGCTCAAGCTCTGGCTAAGCTGGAGGTCTCGTACGACGAGGCCCTGGCAACCGTAAAAGAGCTCACCACGGGCGCAGGAGACCCTATTCCTGGCGGCCACATTCCGTTTACTCCTCGCGCAAAACGCGTGCTAGAGGACGCGTACAGAGAAACTATGACCCACGGTCAAAGCTATATTGCAACAGAGCACCTGCTCTTGGGCATTGTGTCCGAGGGTAATGGTCGCGCTATGGATGCCCTGCGTACCATGGGTGTCTCGGGCGACGCGGTAAGAAACGCCGTTGATGAGCTTGTTGCCCAGACTCCAGATGATGCACCAGCTGGTCCTCGTATGGCAGAGCCTCGCATTGAGGGTGGCATCTTTGGCATGCCTGTAGGCGCTGGTCAGATGCGTCCTAACGCAAACGACGATGCTTCCATGCTGGAGCAGTTTGGCCGCAACCTTACCAAGCTTGCCGCAGATAAAAAGCTTGACCCCGTCATTGGTCGTGACCGCGAGATTGAGCGTGTCATGCAGGTTCTTGCACGTCGCCAGAAGAACAACCCA
>QWCO01003957.1_pt1 | contig 11265 bp, 11 predicted proteins | sample 1972611 | NCBI WGS metagenome assembly QWCO01 (sample SAMN09866706, study PRJNA288562) | Human oral metagenome isolate term1_saliva, whole genome shotgun sequencing... | reverse complement strand
TTCGTAGAGCCAATCTCTAAAGAATTGCCACTTGAATATGCAGTAGAAATGAACAACCTAATCAATCTTGAATTAGAAGGTTCTATCGGTTAAGGAGGAATTATGAGCGAATTACTATTTAATGAACTCCCTAGACCGACGTTCAGATGGTTACGTGTTAACCATACTGTAGGCTCTCTAGCTGGAGAAGATACAGCAGTACAATCTATCGCTGTTGAAGCGAATGAAAATATACTTTCACCATTGCCTGTAGGCACAGCATTATTAGAAGGCAAATATGAAGGCGCTAATAAAGAAGCAGTTCAAGGTTTGGTGGAAAAAGCAGAAGGTTATGCTATTAACGTTCCTGCAAATGCGAAAGAAGTTGTAGGTATCCGCATTGATGCTACAGCTCGCGTAGCAAATCGATTCCAATTTATCGTTGGTGAAGGTGCTGAACTAGAAGTTCAATTCTTTGTTACTGGTTCTGGTGATGCAGTAACTAATGTAAGCTACCTTAACGAATATGATGTTAAAGCAACTGGTAAAGTTGTAGTGAAAAAGGTAAATCTTTTACCTGAACATGTACAACATATCGAGCATCGATACACTAAATTAGAAGATAACGCTGATGTTGAATATATCAATATCGAAATCGGTGGTAGCGAAAATATCTTGAACTACTATCATGATTTAGTAGGTAAAGAATCTCACATTATTCACGACATTGCTTATCTTGGTAACAAAGAGCAAAAATTCGATATTTCTATGGTTATGAGTCATGGCGGTAAAAAATCTGTCAGTGATATTCATAACTTAGGTGCTCTTAGTGGCAATGCTAAAAAATCCTTCCGTGGTACCCTTGATTTCCTACATGGTGCAACTGCATCTGAAGGCGCGGAAGAAGATACTTGCTTGTTGTTAGACCCTACTGTAAAATCCATTTCTTTGCCACTCTTGTTGTGTAAAGAGGATAATGTAGTAGGTAACCATGCAGCAAGTGCAGGCCAAATTGATCATAATAAATTGTTCTACCTCATGAGCCGTGGCTTTAGTGAAGTAGAAGCTAAACATATTATCGTTGAATCTATGATTCGTCCTATTATTGATCGCATTGGTGATGAAACGATTGAAGAAGCAGCATTAGCAGCTGTACGTAATAAGATTTAAAGAGGCGTTTTATGAGACCTATTGCAGAAGCATATAAAGATTTTCCTATATTACATAAAGAGCATAATGGGCACCGCGTTATCTATTTAGATAGCGGTGCAACTGCACAAATACCTCAAGTTGTAGTGGATCGTGTAGTAGAGCATATGACTCAGCACAATGGTAATCCACATCGTGGTTCTCATGTTTTGGCTATTGAAGCTTCTGAAGCATATGAAAACGCTCGTGATCGTGTAGTGGAATTTATCAATGCCCGTGAGCGAGAAGAGGTCGTATTTACACGTAATACGACAGAATCTATGAATTTAATTGCCCATAGCTATGGTCTTAATAACCTTAAAGCAGGCGATAAAATCATTATTACTGTAGCTGAACATCACGCAAACCTTGTTACATGGCAATATGTGGCTGAAAAGACAGGGGCTACATTGGAATATATGTACCTTGATGAAAGCGGTCATTTAAAAGACGGTGAAATCAATAAAATTGATGAAACTACTAAGATCGTTGCTTTTGCCCACATTAGTAATGTTTTGGGCATGGAGTTCCCTGTAAAAGAATTGACAGAAAAAGCACACTCTGTTGGTGCTGTTGTCGTTCTTGATGGTGCTCAATCTACACCTCATAAAAAAATTGACGTTCAAGAACTTGATTGTGATTTCTTTGTATTCTCTGGCCATAAAATGTGTGCGTCCCAAGGTATTGGTGTACTCTATGGTAAAAGAGAATTATTAGAAGCAATGCCTCCATTCTTATTGGGTGGCGATATGATTGAATATGTAAAAGAACAATCTGCTACGTTCAATGAATTGCCATACAAATTTGAAGCTGGTACACCCAATGCAGATGGTGCTGTTTCCTTGCATGCTGCTATCGATTATTTAGAATCCTTTGGTATGGATGCGATTGAAGCGTATGAAGAAGAATTGGTTGCTTATATTTTACCTAAATTGTTAGAGCTACCGCATGTTAATGTGATCGGTTCTACAAATCCGAAAGAGAAGCATGGTGTAATTGCTTTCACTATAGATGATGTACATCCTCACGATGTAGCAACTATCTTAGATGCAAAAGGCATTTGTGTGCGCTCTGGTCACCACTGTGCGCAACCATTAGGGGCATTCTACAATGTATCTGCATCTACGCGTTTAAGTATGTACTTGTACACTCGTAAGGAAGACCTTGATGCCTTCCTCGAAGTATTGAAGACTGTTCGTTCAGTCATGGGCTTTAAAGATTAGGAGATTACCATCAATGGAAATGGATCAACTATATACGGAACTTATTTTGGAACATAACCAAGATAAACGTAATAAACATGAGTTAACTGAATTCACAACTTCTGAACATGGCCATAACCCTAGTTGTGGTGATGATTTAACATTACAACTTAATGTAGTAGATGGCATTGTAAAAGATGCAGCATATACTGGTTCTGGTTGTGCTATTAGCCAAGCTTCTGCATCTATGATGATTGATATTATCAAAGGTAAATCTGTAGAGGAAGCTCTACGCTTGGTTGAAGTTTTCCTAGGTATGATCAAGAAAGAGATTACTGATGAAAGCGAGTTAGAACAATTAGAAGATGCTATGGCATTACAAAATATTTCTAACATGCCAGCTCGTGTTAAATGTGCAGTTCTTGCATGGCATACATTAAAAGAGGCTTTAAAGAAGTAATATGAAAAAGACAATATTATTTGACTTAGACGGTACTTTGACAGACTCTCAAGAAGGTATTTTAAAAAGTATTAAGTTTGCCTTAGAATATTTTGGCTATGACGTACCTGATGAAGAAACATTGCAATTGTTCTTAGGGCCGCCATTGGTAGATGCCTTCCAAGAACATTGTGGCATGACTTTTGAGCAAGCTGAAGAAACATACTTCAAGTTCCGTGAACGGTATGGAACGATTGGTAAGTTCGAAAATACAGTATATCCAAATATTGTAGACTTATTGGCTAAATGTAAAACTGAACAATATACGATTGCTTTGGCTACGGCAAAGCCAGAACATTATGCTAAGGATATCTTAGATCATTTTGAATTAACACCTTATTTTGATGTAATCGTTGGTGCTAATTATGAAAGTGGATTGTTACATAAGAAAGAAATCCTTGAAAAAGCTCTTGAACTTTGTGGTAATCCATTAACTGATGAAAATGGTAATCGTATGGCATTCATGGTTGGGGATCGTAAGTATGATGTAGAAGCAGCCAATGAACTTGGTTGTATCTCCGTCGGTGTTACTTATGGTTATGGTACAGAAGCTGAACTAAAAGAAGCTGATGCCGAATATCTCTGTGATGACGTTGATGAAATTGCAGATGTTCTCGATCTTGAAGCGTTAATGGTTCGTAGATAATAATATATAAAAAAGCTAGAGGATAACTGATATGTACTCCCTTTACTGGACAACCAGTAAATAGGGTATATATCATAACCTCTAGCTTTTTTTATTTCTTTAAGCCACTTTTTTTAGCTAATGTTTTAATAACCTTAGCACTTTGTTTTTTCAATTTGCCGCCTGTTTGTTTGAGTTGAATTCTTGTGCGAGATACGCGACCAAGAGTAGTAATTTTAGTTTTGCGACGCGGCTTCATGTCTCGTTCGTTGCCAAAGTCACCGCGTTGTACACTCGTTGCTTTTACCTTTTCTGCTCTGAAAGACAACTGATTTCATCAACATCAAGTTCAGCTAAATCAAATGCAGTAGCTACACTTTCTTGTACAGCTGTAGCGGATGAAATTGCATCTTCGTCACAGGAATATAAATCAATTAACAGTTCTTGTCCTAATGCTTCTGCCATAATAACACCTTCTTTCGGAATATAATATCTCATTTATTATACATAGAATTAAAGATTAAGTCCAATCATAGAACAATGAATTAAAAAATGAATTAAAAAATAGAATAAAAGTCAAAACTATTTAGTGTGATTTGACTTATTAAATATATATAGAAAAACTCAGGTATAATAAAGCTTTTCCTAATTTTAAAATGTATAAAAGTAGATAATAGGTCAAATGTGAGTACTATGAAGTTTGACTTTTATATTGACTAAAGTCAAATAGTCAAATATAATAGAATTATATTAAAAGACAAATAGTCAAAAACTATAGTAAATATATTTTAAAGGGGTGTTTTTTATGAGCATGATAGCTGATAAAATAGAAAAATTTATATTGGACCGTATGCGTGAAGAACAAGAAAAGCTAATTTTAAAGCGTAACGAATTAGCTGATGAACTAAATTGTGCACCATCCCAAATTAGTTACGTATTGAGTACTCGCTTTTCTAATGAGCGCGGTTTCGATGTTGAATCTAGACGCGGCTTAGGTGGGTATATTCGCATCAAAAAACTAAACCCAGAAAGCTCTGATTCTTTACCTGCCGTAACGACATATCGTATTTATGAAGGTCAAAATACGGTGGAACGATTAATTGATATGCGAGATGTAGATCAATCGTTGTTCCAACTACTTCAATCTGAAAAGATTACTCGTCGTGAAGCTCAATTAATGCATAACTCTTTTGCTACTTTGATTGAAAATGTAGATATTGAAGAGCGCAATGAGGCTGTTCGTCAGCTTTACGCAACAATGGTGGATACACTACGGAAGGAGTGATGATCGATGTTATGTGATCATTGCCATAAGAATGAAGCTACCATTCATATGACTAATATCGTCAATAATCAAAAGACGGAACAACATCTTTGTGGTACTTGCGCTACCGAGTTACAACAAGAGGGCAAATTATCTCCCTATAGTTCTTTTATGAATGATATGTGGGATAATAGCTTTTTTACCAATGATTTTTTTAAAAACATGGTTTATCCAGATAACTTATTAAAATCTCATCAATCTAAGAGATGTCCTCAGTGTGGTATTACTTATGACGAATTTAATCGAGTAGGTAAGTTTGGCTGCGGTCAATGTTATGAGACTTTTAATAGTGAAATAGATCCCTTATTACAACGTATTCAAGGGAGTTCTGAATATGAAGGTACTGTACCTAGTCGTGGAACTAATGTGTTTAAAGCTAAATATGAAGTGAAGCGATTGCGTCATCAATTAGATACAGCAGTTCAAGCTGAAAAATTTGAAGAGGCTGCTATCTTAAGAGATAAAATTAAAGAATTAGAAGCCATTATCGATGGCGGTAAAGAGTAGGAGGTTCTTATGTTAGATACTATATTGGACTCTCCTTTAAGTCAGTGGTTACGCCACGATATAGAAGCGACAGATCACATTGTAATCTCTAGTCGTATTCGTTTGGCTCGAAACTTTGACGGACTATTATTTACAAATCGTAATGATACATCTGCTTTAGAAAAAGTAAATGCAATTTCTAGAGGATTGCTGCAACCTTTGAAAGAGGCAGACGGACATCAATATTCCAATATTAGTCTAGAGCAGTTAAGTCAAAGTGAGCGGGCTGTATTAGTAGAAAAACACCTAATGAGCCCCGCTCTTGAAGAAAAATTACCATATCGTAACTTGGTTGTATCTGATGATGCATCTATTGTAATTATGGTGAATGAAGAGGATCACTTACGGATCCAATCAATGGCTTCTGGACTTCAATTGCAACAGGCTTATGACCATGCAGTGCAAATCGATAAGGCTATCGAGGCAAAGCATCCCTATGCTTTTGATGAACGCTTTGGTTATTTGACGGCATGCCCTACAAATGTAGGAACTGGATTGAGAGCATCTGTAATGTTACACTTGCCGGCCTTAACTATGTCTGGGCGAATTACACGACTCATTCGTAGCATAATTCAATTAGGATACTCTGTACGAGGTTTGTACGGTGAAGGCTCCGAGTCTTTAGGCGCTATTTACCAAATTTCAAATCAACGTACTATGGGAACAAGTGAAGAAGCAACGATTGAGCAATTAACCAAGATTGTAGAAGGCATAATTGCAGAAGAGCGTAAATCTCGTCAATCTTTATTACATAATGATAAAGAAGGTTTAGAAGATGTTCTGTGGAGATCCTACGGCGTTCTACAATATGCGCGCCGTGTTAATGGTAAAGAAGCATTAACAAAACTAAGCGATATTCAATTAGGCGTAGATTTAGATATTTTACCACCTTGGGGAAATGATACCTTTAATGAGTTGGTGTCTATAACTCGACCTAATTTCCTTACTAAATATTTAGGTGATGAAGATTTAACAGAGGCCGATCGCGATAGCTATCGAGCTAAAGTAATACGTCAAAAACTTTCAAAATAGTATAAATTTCACAAATACTCTATTGATATTCCAATGGTGTTTCCCATCATTGTTTACATATATTTGAAGAGATACAATTACAATTTACATAGATAGATGAGGTGATATTATGATGCAACGGTTCACAGACGATGCACAGAAAGTCCTTACTTTAGCACAAGAGGCTGCTTTAGAGCTAGGGCACGACTATGTGGGAACTGAACACGTACTCATCGGCCTTACAAAGGTTAAAAATAGTGTAGCAGCTAAGGCTTTAGAAGAGCTTGGTATAGTTACGGAAGATATTTTTGAAGCTGTAGAGGACCATGTAGGTCGCGGTAATAAAAAAGCGACCTCTATATACATGACACCTCGCGTTAAATATGTACTTGAACTGGCAGTTCAAATGGCAAACCGCATGAATCATAATTATGTAGGTACTGAGCATATTCTACTCGGTTTACTAAGTGATGGTAGCGGTGTTGCAGCTGCCATATTACAATCTAAGGATGTTAGAACTAATGATGTAGTAGATGCTATTCGTAATATTCTTGGTTCTAATTCTAAGGGCCATAATGATGGTCAAGAAGGCTCCAATGGAGATGGCGAATTAGGTGATTTATCTGATTTTGCCACAGATCTTAATGAGTATGCTAAACAAGGTAAAATTGACCCTGTTATCGGTCGAGATACTGAGATTCAACGGGTTATTCAAATTCTAAGTCGTAGAACTAAAAATAATCCTGTTCTCATCGGTGAGCCAGGGGTAGGTAAAACTGCCATTGCCGAAGGTTTAGCGCAACGTATTGTTACCGGTAATGTACCTGAAATTTTACGGAATAAGAGAATTATTTCGCTTAGCATTGGTGCCATGCTTGCCGGTGCTAAATACCGTGGTGAATTTGAAGAACGGTTGAAAAAAGCTATCGATGAAGTACAACAACATGATGACATGATAATCTTTATCGATGAAATTCATACTTTAGTTGGTGCCGGTGCCACTGAAGGTGCTATGGATGCAGCTAATATTTTGAAGCCTGCTTTAGCACGTGGTGAGTTCCAAGTTATTGGTGCTACAACTCTTGATGAATATAAAAAACACATTGAAAAGGATGCTGCTTTAGAGCGTCGTTTCCAACCTGTTCAAGTAGGAGAACCTAACGAAGAGGATGCTCTTGAAATTCTAAAGGGCTTACGAGATCGCTATGAAGCATTCCATAAGGCTAAAATAACGGATGAAGCGTTAAAAGCAGCTGTGTCCTTATCAAGTAGATATATTACAGACAGATTCTTGCCTGATAAAGCTATTGATGTGGTGGATGAAGCTGCATCTAAGGTGCGTATGCAAGTATTTTCTACAGCACCAGATGTTAAGGCTCTAGAAGAACGTCTAAAGGTAGTCAAAAACGAGAAAGAAGCAGCCGTTACATCCCAAGACTTTGAAAAGGCTGCTAAATTACGTGATGAAGAGAAAACTCTCGTAAAAGACATTGATGATAAAAAATCTGCAGCAAAAGAAGAAAGTGATCAAAAGTTAGTAGTTACGGAAGACGATATAGCAGCAGTAGTGGCGCAATGGACGGGGATTCCAGTGGCTAAAATAGCAGAAGAAGAATCTAAAACCCTGCTTCACTTGGAAGAAGCGCTTCATAAACGCGTAATCGGTCAAGATGATGCTGTTACTGCTGTAGCTAAAGCTGTGCGCCGTGCAAGGGCTGGATTAAAAGATCCTAAACGTCCTATTGGGTCATTCTTATTCCTAGGTCCAACAGGGGTAGGTAAAACTGAGCTAGCAAGAGCACTTGCATCCTCCTTGTTCGGCGATGAATCTGCTATGATTCGACTTGATATGTCTGAATATATGGAAAAGCATACTGTATCACGCTTAGTTGGTGCCCCTCCAGGCTATGTGGGCTATGAAGAGGGCGGTCAATTAACAGATGCGGTGCGTCGTAAACCATATAGTGTTATTCTTCTTGATGAAGTAGAGAAAGCACATGCAGATTTCTTTAATATCTTATTACAAGTTCTTGATGATGGTCGCCTTACTGATAGCCAAGGTAGAACTGTAGATTTTAGAAATACTGTTATCATCATGACGAGTAATTTAGGTGCTAAAGCTTTACATAAGAACTCTCCAGAGCTTGGATTCTTAGCTCCTAAAAAATCTGAATCTTCTATAAATCAATCTAATAGTATAGATTTTAAAGAAGCTAAGAAATCTGTTATGGATGCTGTAAAACGTCATTTCAGACCTGAGTTTTTAAATCGTATTGATGAAATGATTGTATTCCAACCATTAACTGAAGAAGGTTCTGATTTTACAATGGGGGCTCGACCACTAAAACGAGCTATTCAACGATTAATTGAGGACCCTGTATCAGACCTTATTTTGAAAGGAGATGCTACAGAAGGAAAAACTATAAAAGCAGATGTCAAGGATAACGAGATCGTTGTCAGCGTATAGAAAAAACACAAAATATACAGTTAATGACTACCTTTCATATAAAAAATATAAGTTAAATGGTATACTATAGGATAATGATAGTTAACCATGTAGTAAAATTATGCATAAAAGGTCATGAAGGGTTATCATTCATGACCTTTTTTTTCTTATTAAAATATTTTGAGGCATTATGGCAAAAGCAAAATCAGTATTCTTCTGTCAAAATTGTGGGGCTGAGTCTTCTAAGTGGATGGGCCGTTGCCCACAATGTGGCGAATGGAATACATTAGTTGAAGAAATTATTAAAGAAACTAAACATAGCCGTACACCTTCCCGTGGTATAGGGAATCAAACGACTAAGCCTACAGCTTTACCAGATATTGAAATTTCGTCTATTGCACGTTTATCTACAACCTTTGGTGAAATTGATCGCGTATTAGGCGGTGGCATAGTACCTGGTGCATTAATGCTTTTAGGTGGCGATCCAGGTATTGGTAAATCTACACTATTATTGCAAGTCTCTCAAAAGGTTGCAGATACTGTAGGTACTGTTCTTTATGCATCAGGTGAAGAATCTCAGTTACAACTTAAGCTTCGGGCAGAACGACTACATATCAATAGTGAACGTTTACATGGTGATATCGATGCTGCTCCAGGCAGTGTTAGTCAAGTTCGAGAATGTACATCTCGACTCCTTCGATTTTGTAAAGAACGCAATATTCCTACGGTTATTATTGGTCATGTTACAAAAGAAGGCAATATTGCAGGCCCACGTATGTTAGAGCATATGGTAGACGTAGTGCTTTACTTTGAAGGGGAACGATCTTATCAGTTCCGCATATTGCGATCCATTAAAAATCGTTTTGGCTCAACATCTGAAACTGGTATTTTCGCTATGGTTGAAGAAGGCTTGCAAGAATTATCCAATCCTTCAGCTTCATTATTGGCAGAACGGTCTGATGAGGAAAGTGGCAGTGCAGTCATGATTTACCTAGAAGGGGTTCGCCCAATCTTAGTAGAGGTGCAAAGTTTGGTGGTTACCACGGCCTTTGGCATGCCTAGACGCACAGCGATTGGTTACGAGGTTTAACTGGAAATGTTCGAAGCATTCCGCGCATCGAGCAGCGTATTAATGAAGCTAAAAAACTAGGCTTTAAAAAGTTTATTATTCCTGAAGGCAATTATAAGCAAATCAAGGATAATGATAGTTCTATCAAGATTAGAGGCGTCAAATCTATTCAAGAGGCGATGCAGCTCGTGTTTTCTTAATTAGGAGGTGATTTGATGATTTATCGGATTTTGCGCTATGTAATAGCCATCCTTGTAGGTACAGCTGCCTATGTAGGGATGGATACATTAGATCCTATTATCGATCCGTATTTAGTTTCTCAGTTTGAAACTATGGGAGATATGTCATTAACTGTTGCACGTATTGCAGTATTAATTGTTGGTACATTGTTAGGTGTTATTATTGGCTATTTGATTTCATCATTTATTTTGAAACAAGGGTTAGTAATTGCAAAACGTTTAGAGCGCTTACTCACGCATATTCCAAATCAAGAATTGATTGCAGGCACCATCGGTTTATTATTCGGTCTTATTATTGCAAATTTAATTGGTGTTGCATTCAATCAAGTGCCTATTATAGGACCTTACATTCCTATTATTCTTAGCGCTATCTTTGGATATAGTGGTCTTAAGCTCATGGCTCGTAAAGGACCTGAAATGTACAATAACTACGTACAACAATGGGGTGGAGATGGCACTAAAAAAACAAGTCGTTTTAAAATGTTCTCCACCCATAAATCAGATAAAGCTTCTAGTACGCCTAAATTACTAGACACGTCTGTTATCATTGATGGTCGTATTAAAGAACTTTGTAATACAGGCTTTATTGAAGGACCTCTAATGGTTCCACTCTTTGTATTAAACGAGTTACAAATTATTTCGGACTCTGCAGATGCTACAAAACGCAACCGCGGTCGTCGAGGTCTAGATATTTTGAAAGATATGCAAGATGCTAATAAGGTTGCTATTGAAGTTGTAGAAGACGATTATGATGATCTTACAGAAGTCGACTCTAAGTTGATGCGCCTAGCCTTAGACAAGCAATGGAAGTTGATGACTAACGATTTCAACTTAAATAAGGTTGCTCGTGTACAAGGCATTGAAGTGCTTAATCTTAATGAGCTAGCTAATGTACTTAAACCAGCCCTCATTGCAGGCGAATGGATTCGCGTGCAAATTATGAAAGAAGGTAAGGAGGTACATCAAGGTGTTGCTTATCTCGATGATGGTACCATGATTGTTGTTGAAGATGGTAAACCTTATGTGGGCCAAACTGTCGAGGTAATGGTTACATCCATATTACAAACTAGTGCAGGTCGCATGATCTTTGCTCGTGTAGATGGAGGACAAAATGGACAAGGTAATTAGTTGTATTGT
>QWCO01002054.1_pt1 | contig 11275 bp, 12 predicted proteins | sample 1972611 | NCBI WGS metagenome assembly QWCO01 (sample SAMN09866706, study PRJNA288562) | Human oral metagenome isolate term1_saliva, whole genome shotgun sequencing... | reverse complement strand
TCGGGCTCATCGTCGCCATCGGGTGCCTGGTCAGCATCCCCCGCTCCTTCCGCGAATTGCGGCGAGCCAAGGCCGCCGGCGACATCGCAACCAGCCGCATGCGCGTTCGCGCCCTGTTCTTCACCATCATCATCCTCCCCATCAGCGGCTACTTCTCCGCCACCCTCGGCGTCCCGGCTGCCCAAGACCTCGTCGAAGGCCACCACACCGTCACCGTCACCTCGTGCACCTACGAGCAGGGCTCGCATCGACGGTCGCGTCGACGCGGAGGCGGGCGCACCGTGTACGACAACTACTTCACGATGACCCTCACCGACGGGACGGCGCATACGACAACCATCGAGACAGACCAGCGCACGAGCATCCAGACCATGGGCGGCACCTACGAGGTGCTCTACCAGGCCTGCAACGTGCAATCGGGCAACGCGTCCATGACCCTGGACGTCTACGAGCACAGCTGGATCATCGTCGACGCCCGCCTGAACTGACACACAGACGATCTCGCCCCAGCTTCGTTCCCCCTCCCCTCAGGTCCACCATGAGCAACCAGAACCCGTATCCGTCTGCCTTCGGCCCGTCCGCCTTCGACCCGTCTGCCTTCGACCCGTCCGCCTCCGCACGCCAGTTCCCTCACCAGGTGCCCGACCCCTGGTCCCCGCGCGAGGACGCGCCCTCCAGCGGCGTCCCCCAACCACCGATCACGCGCAACCGGGGCGCATGGGAGGCCAACCCGACCGCCCCGAGCGTGGGCGGGCAGCGAGGCCCCAACGGGCAAGCGCGCCGCACCCAGGCCTCGACGATGGGAAGCTTCTACCCGGGCGCATCCCCGACCGGCGCGCCACGCGAGCCGAAGAAAGAGCCCAAGGGACACTTCTGGCTGTGGGTCATCCTGTCGACGCTGGGCATCATCATCGCCATGTTCGTGTACATGATCGGCGAGTCCTTCACCGTCGGCCCGGAAGTGCTTCAGTGGACGCTCATCAAGAGCGGCGTGCTTCTCATCGCTGCACTCGGGAGCATCGCCCTCGGAGCCGTCGTACACCGCCGCATGCGTGCATCCAGGGCGCAGGGCAACGAGAATGACGCCCTCTCACGACAGCCCGGACTCGTCATGGTTGGCTTTGTGGGACTGCTGCTCGGGTACTTCGCTCTATCCAACGGGGTGCCCGCCGCCCTCGACCTCGCCGACGGGCCACAGCCATTCACGGTGACATCGTGCACCTACGACCAGTACTCGATGAAGAAATCGTCCTCCCGCGGCGGGAGCACAACCGTGTACGAAAACGAATTCACCATGACCTTCGACGACGGGACCGTCCACACGACGACCATCGAGATGGACAGCGCAGAGGATATCGAGCATGAGGGCGGCGCGGTGAGAGTCCTCTATCAAGCGTGTCATCTGCGGTCGGGAGCCGCATCCATGACCGTGGATTACTACACTCACACGTGGGTCATCGCGGACGCCCGGCTCAACAACTAGGCGCCGCCAAGCCGCGCCCGCAACGCCGGACGGAGGTTTGTCATGCGACGCCGACGCCCCGTCAACACCGGGCCGCCAGTGCGTGGACACGGTGACTACCCCGTGGGCACACGGGTCTATCCTGGCTAGACACACGGCGATCAGGCCGACGCGAGCCCGCGTGCCCGCGCGAGCCGGCCATCGCCTCGTCGATACCTCGCCCGAAGGACACACCGGTGACTAACACGAGCGTTCCCCAGCCCAACAAGGAACCCTACTACCCGCCCACGAGGCAGGATTACCGGGATCTCATCGAGCACCACTACCTGATCCGGGCCTTCACGTTCTTTCCGCTCATCATCGTCGCCGTCTCCATGTACATGGCCGCGGACTACGGGCCGCTCCACTTTCTTACGGGCGTCGCCATGAACGTCGGCGTCCTCGCCACCTGCCTGACCGTCCCCCTGGCGATCCCCGTCATGATCCGCGACGCGCGCGAGGCCCGAGAACGCGGGGTCGACAAAGCCATCCCGCGCCGTCGCCTGTGGAAGGTGGCGGGCCGCGTCGCCATCAGCCTCGCCTTCGGCGCGATCAGCATCGCCTACCTCACTCCCTTCGTGCGCGACGCCACCGACGGCTCGCGCAACGTGACCGTCACCAGCTGCACGAACACGGTCGCCCAGAGGCAGCAGCGCAGCGGCAGCCGCGGCCGGACCCGCATCATCAACTACGAGGTCTACGAGATCACGATGCAGCTCGCCGACGGTTCCACCCGCGTGCAAGACATGCGCCTGCACCCCCGGGACAACGAATCTGCTAGCAGCCAGGCAGTCTACGACGTGCTCTACGAGGCCTGCGTGACCCATCCCGGCACCACCGGCATGACGTTGAAGATCATGCCCCACTCCCGGACCATCCTGGCCGCGCGCCTCCACTGACGACGCGCCCGCCAACGCGACTGTAGCCCGTCAAAGGATCCACATGAGTTCCCAGTATCCCTACCGCAACGTTCCCTCCCATCCTCCCATCCCCGGCCCGCCCGCCGGTTCCCTGCCGGGCGCCGGTTCCCTGCCGGGGTCCGGTTCCCTGCCGGGGGCCGGTTCCCTGCCGGGGTCCGGTTCCCTGCCGGGGGCCGGTTCCCTGCCGGGGGCCGGTTCCCTGCCGGGCGCCGGTTCCCTGCCGGGGGCCGGTTCCCTGCCGGGGGCGCCCTCGGGGGCTCCCAAGCGCGGTGCCCTCCGGCGTCTGGCCCCCTACTCCATCATCGCGATCCCGGCGGCGTTCGCCGCCACCCACGTCATCATGTCCAACATGGACGCCTACGGCACCGGCATGCTCACAAGCACCATCCTCCTGTGCTGTGTCGGGCTCGTCATCGTGGTCGGCGGGATCGTCGCGATCGTCTCGTCCCTGGGAGACCTGCGCACCGCGAAACAATCCGGCGACCGCCGCGCCTACAGTAAAAAACGAGACTCCATGGGCTGGACCACGATCGGCGTCCTCATGATCGCGGCGCCCACTTTCTTTTACCTGGTTCCCGCCGCCTGGGACCTGTTCGACGGGTCGCAGACGCGCACGGTCACCTCCTGCAGCTATGACCAAGACATCGTGAGCAGTTACCGGATTCCGCGCAACGACACCAGTTTCAACAATCACTTCCACATGCGTTTCGAGGACGGCACCCGCCACACCTTCTCCATCAGGACGCAAAGCCGAGACATTTCCCGGCTGTCAGGAATCATGCAGCCGCTCTACCAGGCGTGCGTCCTCAACCCGGACAAGACTCCCCTCACCATCGACGTGTACATGCACAGCATGGTCCTGGAGGACGTGCGACTGTCCTGAGGTGCGCGGGCGTGCTGGCGGACCTTCCCCCGCACACTGACCGATACTCCCCCGCACTGGCGGGCGCTGCCCCGCGCAGGCCTCGTCCCTCATCGACGAGGCCGTGAAACGCCGCGTGAAACACAGGTCAGCCCTGGGTGAGGATCCACGAGATGAAGCGAGCGCTGCGGTCGAGGGCGGCCGCGGCCTCGGGAATGATGGGAACGCCCAGGACGTACACGTGGAAGCCATCCGGCTCCACGCGCAGGCGCACGTCCACGCCGGCGCGAGCGGCCTTGCGCGCGAACTCGATCACGTCGGGGCCGGCGATGTCCGCGTCGCCCTGGAAAATACGCATCGGCGGCAGCCTCGACGGGTCTCCGTACAGGGGGCTGACGCGCGGATCAGTCGGATCCAGGTCTGCGGCCCACGCGCGGCCCGCCCACGCCAGCCCAGGCACGCGCAGAACCCGGTCGCGGCGCTGCACCTCCTCGATGCGCGGATTCGTCATGGTCACGTCCACCCACGGCGCGTACAGGACGAGGCCGTCCACCTGCCGCGCACCCGCGTCGCGTCGCTGCATCGCGAGGGAGAGGGCCAGTCCGCCTCCAGCCGAGGCGCTGAGCGGCCAACAGGCACCCGCGGCCGAGACGCCCGAGGAAGCAGCACGATTTAAGCGTAAATGGATCACGAGCGCCGTCGAGTTCCTGTTCGCACTCGGATTCTTCCCCTTTTCGGCGGCGGTGCGCCGAGGGATCCGGCAGGTGACCGCGCAGGGCAAGCTCGAGGAGGCGGCGAAACGACGCACGGGCCTGTACCTCTCTGCGCTCATCGCGGTCGTGGTCGGCGGATACGCGCTCTACAATGGGGTCCCCGCCGCCATGGACGTCGCGGACGGCCAGCAGAGCGTGACCGTCACGTCGTGCAGTTACGAGCAGCATAAAACAGAGAAGAGGCGCCGCAGCCATTCGTACACCACCGTGTACGACAACGTCTTCACGTTCACGCTCGATGACGGCACCACCCACCACACGACGCTCGAGCGATACCGCGCGGAAGACATCACGCATGAGGGCGGCCTGCCCGGCATCCTGTATGAGGCCTGCTCCCGCCGTTCGGGATCGGCGTCGTTGAGTATGATGGTCTATCGCAACACTTGGATTATCATCGAGGCCCAGATCAAATAGGACGGCATGTATTCTCCCCGCGACGTCTTCCTCTCACGCACTGCCACCGGGGTGTGCGTGGGAAGTCTTGCGGCCGTCTCCTGCGCCGTGATCATTCGAATCGCATGGATCTCGAGGACCGGTATCCCCCGTGCGCTTACAGCCAGCGCTGTGATTGTCCTCGTCTCGCTCATCGGATGCGCCCTCTCTTATTCGATCCGCTTCGCGATCCGCGACAAGCGCAGGCGTCACGAGAGACGAGGCCGACACGGGAAGGACGCTCGACGTCGCATCGTTCCGAGGACTGCCACGCGACACCCCGCAGACATGAACCGACGGCAGCCACCACGGCGGTCCCCCCTCGTGAGCACGCCCTTGCCTGACGCCATCCCGCCTGCAACCGACACTGAGGACAGGGATTTCAGCCACAAGATACTCGTCGTATTCACTCTTGTTGCAGTCGCGATTGCGTTGTTCAGGGAGGGCGATAACCCGGTTCACGGGCCGGACAAGATCAGTTGGCTCGTGATCGTCTACGCCGTTGCATTCCTCATCATGCTCGCGTGCATAGGTGCCATCACCTGGGCGTTTGATCGCTTCGCAAGAGCTGAGCGCGCCGGAAAGGTCATGGGCTTTCATGCACGACTGGCGTACCTGGCGCTGCCCGTCATCATTCTGATTCCCAGTACCTTCAACACGTTGGCCTACGGAACGCCCGTCGCCCTCGACCTGGCCACCGGCCCGCAGACCGTCACCGTCGCCTCGTGCACCCACAAGGAACGCACGGAGTCACGTTCACGAGGCCGCTACGCCGCCGGCAGCTACACCGTGATCATCCATCGTTTCACGATGACCCTAACTGACGGCACGACGCATCAGACAAACGTGCGCGACGAGTACTTCCGGGATCACAGCACCATTAACAGGGTCCTCGACGACGCCTGCATCAAGAACCCGGGAACGACTTCTGCCACCATGAGCGTCTACTACTACTCCTGGGTGATCAATGACGCTCACTTGAATTGAGCCTCACCGCAGCGTCCCCCGTCTCTTCCACGGCCTCGTCCCTCCCACCGACGAGGCCGTGGAACGTTCGTGAAACACGCGGCCTCAGCGGCTCCTAAGAATGCCCGTCACGAAGCGAGCGCTGCGGTCCAGGGCGGCCACGGCCTCGGGAATGAAGGGGACGGACAGGACGTAGACGTGGAAGCCCCCAGGCTCCACGCGCAGGCGCACGTCCACGCCGGCGCGAGCTGCCTTGCGCGCAAACTCAATCGTGTCGGGCCCCAGGATGTCGGCGTCGCCCTGGAAGATGAGCATTGGCGGCAGCGCGGAAAGATCGTCGTACAGGGGGCTGATGCGCGGATCTGCGGGGTCCAGGTCCCCCGCCCACGCGCGTCCCGCCCACGCCAGCCCGGGTACACGCAGGATCTTGTCGAGGCGCTGCACGTCCGTGATCGCCGGGTTCGTCATCGTGACGTCCACCCACGGCGCGTACAAGACGAGGCCGTCCACCTGACGCGCTCCCGCGTCCCCGTCGCTGCATCGCCAGAGAAATAGCCAGGCCGCCCCCGGCGGAGTCGCCGAAGAGGATGACTCGACCGAACTCAGCCTGGGCCTCGTCAATGATGGGCTGAACGACGTCGAATGCGTCGGTCGCGGTATGTGCGGGGGCGAGCGGGTAGTCAGGAATAATGACGGGCAGGCCTGTGCGGTCGATGAGGCCTTCGACGATGCCCCACTGCCCCTCGACCAGCGGATACACGTAGGCACCACCGTGCAAGAAGACGAGGACCCCGCCCGAGCGCAGGCCCCGCTTGGGGAGCACACGGGTCACGCCGCCGTCGGTGGTCGCCGTGAAGCGGGCGCGCATGCGCGCTGGCATGGGGCTGGGCTGCGGGGCGTGCAGCGCCATCTCGCGCGCCGATTCCCCGCTGTGCAGCGCCGGCGGCGTCATTCCCATGCGAGTGTGGACAAGACGCATCTGGACGGACATTCCAACTCCTTTGTGTGGGCTGCGCCCGTAGCCGCCGCGACCATGTGCACCGAACAGCTACCAGGATACGCCGCACGGAGTGCGACCTCGTGTGCCCGGAGTCAGGTTCCAACGGGTCCCAGCACTCGGGTGGCAGGGCGTGTGCACGTCCAGTGTGGGCCTCGCGTGTGGGCTACCGGTGCGAGCCTCGCGTGTGGGCTGTCTACGCGGATAGGAAACCAGCACGCGGATAGGTAACGGACACGCGGATAGCTTATTAACCTATCCGTGAGCGCATAACCTATCCGCGAAGGCGCAACCTATCCGCGTCCACAACCCTCAGCGCCATCCACAGGGGGATATGACGTGTCGCTACTATCCACAGGTCCTCGCCGAACGCTTTTCTGAGCACCGTTTCCGGGAGGACACTGCAGCCATGACACAGATGCCAATCCTCATCACCCTGCCCCCAGAAACGACGCGCCATTGCCCCGATACAACGACAGTTCGCATCATGCGCGGGGTAGGCGCAGTGGTCCCCCTCAATGCTGCGTCAGCCGGTCCCTGGGAGGTGTGGGATGCCGTGGCCCGCGCCCGTTTGCACGCCGTCAACACCTCACACGAACAAGCACCCGTCTTCGTGGGGACCAGCTGCTTACGTCTCATGGGCATACACGGGTGGGCCCAGAATCCAACGATCACCATCTACCGCCCCAACCGACGGTGCACCTCGATGTTGCCGTCCTGTCGCGTCGGTTCAACGACTGTTCCAGAAACATCGGTGTCGTGTTCACCGTTCCCTCCCCTCTCCACAACACGCATCACCGTGGACGGATTGGTCACGGAGCACCCTTACGATGCTCTCGTTCGTTGCGCGCTTCATGAGGATCCTCTGGAAGCATTCGTCCTGGGATGCATGGCGCTCAACTCCTGGAGCCAGTTCTCCATGTTTAGTCAAGACGAGTGCCGACAACGCGCCGAGGAAATCCGGACCGACCTCCTCGCGCGACTCGACCGGGCCGGACAGGTACGCGGGTATCGTCGCGCTCGTTCAATCCTGTCGGCGATCGATCCGGGTTGCGCCAACGCTGCAGAAGCCGCACTCTTATGGATCGTTCGTTCTATCTGTCCCTTCACAGTTCACACGCAAGTCCACATCGGTGTTCACGGGTATCACTACTATGTCGACCTCCTGATCGAGGATCTCCACATCATCATTGAGTTCGACGGAGTCACGAAACTTGGCGAGACGCGCGATGAATTCGAACAGGCAAAACGTAACTGGGTCATGCGCGACCAAAATCTCCGAGATGCAGGCTGGCAGGTGATCCGAGTCAGTTGGCCCGACTACAATGATTGGGAGGGACTGCGCATCAGACTGAGCCGTATCCTGGGGCCTATGATCCCCGCTCCCGAGTTCCGTTTCCTGTGGAAACTGCCCTCGAAACGGTGTGATGGCCCTCTTCGCCGCTTCTACACCAGGACTTCGCGGATAGGTAACGAACACGCGGATAGCTTATTAACCTATCCGCGAGCGCATCACCTATCCGCGAAGGCGCAACCTATCCGCGAGCAGACCGTTCAATGACGATGTCCTCCGGCCCACCCGCACGCACAGGGACACACCGACGTCGGACAGGGCGGCGAGGAAGCGGTCACGGACCCACCCGCACGCACAGGGGCACACCGGGGCGCACGCAGGCATACAAAACGCGCCCGGACCGCTGGGTCCGGGCGCGCAACGAAATCGGCTCAGGCGTTAGGACGCTTGCCGTGGTTCGCACCGTTCTTACGACGATCACGACGCTTACGACCCCGCTTCGACATGTCATTCTCCTTGGGTTTGTTGTCTAGACTGAAGCATTCTTGCACACATTAGCCCCAACCACCAAGGCACAACGCCCCTGCGGCGACGAAGGTCACCGAAAAGCGGCGGCCCGCCCAGGCCTCGTCGAGGCGGGTGAGACCAGCGATGACGCGCTCAGCGCCAGGTGACGGACACGCTTGAAATCGAGGCAACGATGCGGGCGCGCAGCGCGGGTGAGGCCTGCTCGGACTCGTAGCAGCCGCGCATGAGAGCGCGCACGTGGCGTTCAGCGTCCAGCGCGTCCGTGCAGTGCGGGCAGGTGGCGACGTGCTGGATCATGAGGGCGCGGGCGCGCGCGTCGGGTCCGGGCACGGAGCCGGCGTCGATGAGGCCGCTGCGGCGGTCGCATTCCTCGCAGTCGATGAGTTCGTACAGGGCGTCGAGGACATCCTGACAGGTGATGTGTGCGCTCACTTCGCTCCTCCGATCCCGTATTCCGCGGCGACGTCAGCCAGCGAGGAGCGCAGGTTCTTGCGCGCCCGGTTCAGGCGACTCATGACGGTCCCCATGGGAACTCCTAGTTCTTCGGCGATTTCCTTGTAGCTCATTCCTTCAACGTCAGCCATGAGAACAACCATCCGGTGTTCCTCCGAGAGCGAATCGAGGGCCTCGCGCAGCTGAGCGGAGGGCAGCGCCTCGAGGGCTTCGACTTCGGCGGACTTGAGGCCGGTCTCCGCGTGGGAGGCGGCGTCGGCCAGCTGCCAGTCCTCGACGGTGCCGGTGGAGGCGCGCTTGGGCGAACGCTGGGCCTTGCGGTAGCTGGTGATGTAGGTGTTCGTGAGAATCCGGTACAGCCAGGCTTTGATGTTGGTGCCGGGCTTGTACTGGTGGAACTTCTGGTAGGCCTTGAGGTAGGTCTCTTGGACCAGGTCCTCCGCGTCGGCTCGGTTGCGGGTCATGCCCAGGGCCGCGCCGAAGAGTTGATCCATGAGGGGCATCGCTTCGTCCATGAAGCGTGCCTGGAGTGCCTCGTTGTCCGGGGTGGACGAGGCCGTGGCCGGGTCGTGTGCCTCGGGCGTCGGTTGGGAGGTTGTTGTGTCCATCGCTTCCCAGGGTAGTCGTGCCCACAGCGGGCGCGACTGGGTGGGAGGGATGGGCGATCATACTGAGGGCAACGCCTCACGATCAGCTTTATTCCACAACCCCCACAGCATGTGCGTTACACCACTTTTGACACGCTGTTTGGAGGCGTCCGGGCCGTTCGGCTTCCCCCGGGGGCCAAGGTATCGAACAATAGGGGTATGAATCTGCTGCGCGTTGTTGCCCGTCCCCTGCTCGCTGCCCCGTTCATCGCCGATGGGGTCGATGCCTTGAGGCATCCGTATGAACACGTGGAGCACGCGGCGAGCGTGCGTCCCCTCATCGATAAGGCGACCGGCGCGGTCGGCTTGGAGCCGCTGACGGATGATCAGCTGGCCCTCGCCACCCGCGTGACCGGCGCAGTCACGGTGCTCGCTGGCCTGCGTTTTGCGACCGGTCGTCACCCTCGTAGCGCCGCGCTGTGCCTGGCTGCGATTGGCGCTCCGATGGCGCTCGTGCACATGCCGACCCCCGGTGCCATGCGTAAGTTGCCGAAGGATCACGCCAAGTACCTGCGCGCCCGCGCGTTGGGCAAGCTGGGCCTCGTGGGCGGTGTCCTCATTGCGTCGACGGACCGCGTCGGCCAGCCTTCGGCCCTCGTTGCTCATGCGATGCGCCGAGATCAGCGCCGCGCGATCGCTGCGGCCGAGGCCGCGGTCGCGGAGCGCCTGAGCGGCACCGCTTCGTGAGCGCCCCCTGGCCCGCTCCCCTGGCCGCCTTCCCCGTGGACGCCACGGTCGAGGTGCCGGGTTCGAAGTCGATCACGGCGCGCGCCCTGTACCTGGCGGCCGTCGCCGATTCCCCCTCCCTGATCAGGGGTGCTCTGGATGCGCGTGACACGCGCTTGTTCGCGGCCGCCCTGGAGGTGATGGGCGCACGCGTCGAGGACGAGGGTGCGGGCGTCCTGCGCGTCACCCCCATGTCGCTGCCGCCCCAAAGCGGTCGCATCGAGTGCGGACTGGCCGGGACGGTCATGCGTTTCCTGCCGCCGCTCGCGGCCCTCTCTCCCGAGGAGACGCTCTTCGACGGGGACGAGCAGGCCTACGCGCGCCCGCTCGGACCGCTCCTGGATGCGCTGGTGCGTATGGGCGCGACCGTCACCTATCACGGGGAGCGCGGGCACCTGCCTTTCACGATCCGGGGCCCGATTCGCACGCCGCTCGGCGCGCAGGCCTGGGTAGACTCCTCGTCTTCCTCGCAGTTCCTCTCCGCGTTGTTGCTCGTCTCTCCCCTCGTGGGCGATCCCCTCTTCGTGTCGGCTCCGGGCGTCGTTCCGTCGATGCCGCATGTGGAGATGACGCTGGCGTCCCTCGCTGGCGCGGGCATTGACCTGGAGGTCGTGGATGAGGGCCGCGCAGACCTCGCGACGTGGCACATCTTCCCGTCGCGCCCCCGCGGCGGCGACATCACCGTCGAACCCGACCTGTCCAATGCCGGCCCCTTCCTGGCGGCCGCGATGGTGACGGGCGGGCGCGTGCGCATCCCGGCGTGGCCGGGGGTGACAACGCAGGCGGGAGACGCCTGGCGCGCGCTGCTGGGGCACATGGGCGCGACTATCACGCTGGACGAGGAGGGCCTGACCCTGACGGGACCGGGTGCCGGCAACTACCCGGGCATCAACGCAACCATGGCCGAGGTCGGCGAGCTGACCCCCACCCTGGCCGCGATCTGCGCCTATGCCTCGACTCCCTCGCACCTGAGCGGCATCGCCCACCTGCGCGGACACGAGACCGACCGCCTGGCTGCCCTGGCCGCCGAGATCAACCGCGCGGGCGGGCAGGCCGAAGAGACCGAGGACGGCCTGATCATTACGCCGCGCCCGCTCCACGCCACGCAGATTCGTTCCTACGCGGACCACCGCATGGCGACCTTCGGCGCGATCCTGGGCCTGGTCACGCCCGGCA
>QWCO01003972.1_pt1 | contig 11289 bp, 15 predicted proteins | sample 1972611 | NCBI WGS metagenome assembly QWCO01 (sample SAMN09866706, study PRJNA288562) | Human oral metagenome isolate term1_saliva, whole genome shotgun sequencing... | reverse complement strand
TTCCGGAGTTGGAGTTGGCGCTGGCTCTGGATTCGGAGTTGGTTCCGGAGTTGGAGTTGGCGCTGGCTCTGGATTCGGAGTTGGTTCCGGAGTTGGAGTCAATCTCTTATACGATAGATCCATAAATCGACGCCCGTCCGAAAACCCAAAGTCTCTGCTTACTATGCGGTAGCTTGCATTAAAACCGGGCATCCACTCATCAAAATTAGAGACCACCTGATAGCCGTCAATATCTTTATAAATATTGACAATTTCACCAGGATTTATAGTTCCAGTTTTTCTTGGAGCTATTTCCTCCCCTGTATCTTTATCATAATATGCGATAGTGTATTTTAACGGCCTTACTTCTTCAGCTTTTACAACACTAGCCCCAAAAACAGGAACATTAGTCAAAGCTGGAGCAACGGCCCCAAGAGTAGCAACGGATACCAAAACGATCCCAAATTTGATCAATCTGTTATTTTTCATGATTTTTTCCTCCTTAGGAATTTTTATTTTCGCCTTTAGGCGTGTAAGTACGATAAAAAGGCTCCCATCAAGACCACAAAAAGGAAAAACATGAGTAATCTCAAACTCTTGTCTTCAACTTTTAATGTTCTTGATAGAAGCCTTATGTAAGTTTATCTATCAACTAAGCAATAGTCTATCATATTTCTATATATTTGTCAATAGTTTTTAGTAATTTTATACAAACCACAGCTATTCTCTTTAGTTGAAAGCTATTTCGAAAAGTGCTAAAATATAAAAATGGAACTAAAAGATTACACTTATGAATTACCTGAAAATAAAATTGCAGCGCATCCGCCAAAGGTTCGTGGTGGTTCAAAATTACTAGCTTTAGATCGAAAAAGTGGTAAAATTACTGATAGCTTTTATAAAAATATCGCAGATTTCTTTGAAAGTGGTGATTTACTCATCTTAAATGATACAAAAGTTATTAAAGCGCGGCTTTTCACCACAAAAAAGAGCGGAGCTGAGCGCGAATTAGTGGTTTTAGAACGACACAGTTTTGATAGCGACTGGCACAAGCATAAAGTTATGTATCGTGGAAAAATTTTGATAGCGACTGGCACAAGCATAAAGTTATGTATCGTGGAAAAATTAAGTCTGGTGATAAGCTTTTCGTAAAAAATTCTTCTTTAAAAGATCTCGCCCAAAATAATTTTGAAAAAGCAGAAATTAAAGTTGAAGAAATTCTTGGTAATGGACTCGCAATTGTGAGCTCAAAAATCGATCTTCGTGATCTTTGCGAAAACTTTGGCACCGTTCCTCTTCCGCCATATATGAGAAGAAACGCCACACCACTAGATATCGAGCGCTATCAAACTGTTTTCGCAGAAGAAAAAGGATCAGTTGCAGCACCAACTGCCAGTTTAAATATGACTGATGAAATTTTAAATTCATTAAAAGAAAAAGGTGTAAAAATCGCACATTTAACACTTCATGTTGGGCTTGGAACTTTTATGCCAATTCGGGTCGAAAAAATTGAAGAACACCGAATGCATCAGGAATATTTCGAAATTCCAGCAAAAACTGTTATGGAAATTCAAAAAACCGCACAAAATGGCGGGAGAATATTCGCACTCGGTACAACAGTCGCTAGAACGCTCGAATATGCCCATAATGCAATTTTCAAAAAGAACCTTAACGGAAATTCTGGCAATCGTGAAGATTTAAGCAAGATTTCGAAATCTCAAAATGGTGATTTATCGGGTGAAGCAGATATTTTTATTTTTCCAGGATATGAGTTCAAAACAATTCAAGGTCTAATTACAAATTTTCACGCGCCAAAATCAACAGTTTTAATGCTTGCAAGCGCTTTTGCTGGCTGGGAAAATCTTAAAAATGCTTACAATCACGCAATTCAAAATGGCGAATATAAATTTCTATCTTATGGTGATTCAATGATTATCTACCAAAATAAATAGAGCGAATTAACGCTCTATTTTGCTTTTTCGAAAGTTATTCACCAAGTGAATATTCTTTCAAGACTTTCAAGTTTTCGTCAAATTCAAACACCAATGGCGGAAAATTAGGAATTTCGACACCCATAATCTCATCATCGCTCAAGCCTTTAATATGCTTCACGAGCGCACGGATTGAGTTTCCGTGAGCGCCAATAAACACATTTTTTCCGCTTTTTAGAGCTGGCGCAATTTGATCTTCCCAGAACGGCAAAGCTCGCTCCAAAGTAACCTTCAAATTTTCAGCATCTGGTACAACCGAATCATCAAGTAAAGCATAACGACGGTCATTGTGCGCAGAATATTCATCATCTCGTGGCATTTCTGGCGGAAGCGTATCATAAGAACGGCGCCAAATATGGACTTGCTCTTCACCAAATTTTTCAGCCGCTTCAGCTTTGTTTTTGCCAGTTAGACCACCATAATGTCGCTCATTCAAACGCCAAGATTTTTGAACTGGAACCCAAAGCTGGTCAGAAAATTCCAAAGCCAAATTTGTTGTTTTAATCGCACGCTTTAGAACTGATGTAAAAGCCACATCAAAATCAATTCCTGCTTTTTTAATTAATTTTCCAGCATCAATTGCTTGCTGAACACCTTTTTCGCTCAAATCAACATCAGCCCAACCAGTAAAAAGATTTGCTTTATTCCACTCACTTTCACCATGTCTTGCAAAAACTAATTTAGCCATTTTCTCTCCTTTCGAAAATTCATTTTACCTATTTTAATTTTAGCACCTTCAAGCTATTCCTTCAAGTCTTAACTTATAGTTTATCATTGACTTAACTACTAAAATATGTTAAAATTTACCTCAATCGAATGATAGCTCTTTAAAAAGTTAGGTAAACTATTTTGAGTTATTTTTTCGAAATTTCTTATTAAAGGAGGCTCTTAAATGGTTAAGAAGAGCAAAGATCAAGATGAACTGAAAAAATTTGAGTACATCTTAAAAACATTAGATAAATATCCGGATTTAAAAGCACTATTTTTGCAAAAAGATCTTGAGGTAATAAGAAAAGCACTCCAGAACCAAACTTCAATTCCTAGAGATTCTTCGCTAAGGATACAAATAGCAATAGTACGGCTTCATGCGAAAATCGGCAAAACTGGAGAGAACCGAAAGCCGAAAAGTACGAAATCAGAAACTGGAGGTAAATTAAAAAATATCAGGTCAACTGATGATAGGCTTGTTAAAAAGCTGAAAAAGAGTGTTACGAATAAAGATAGACGAATTAAAAAGCTGGAAAGTAAAAATGAAGAACTAGAATCAAGACTTAAAAAAGAAATTCAAGAACTTAAGGAAAATCACAGTGATATCTTAGATTCAAAAGATAAAGAGATCTCAGAGCTTAAAGGAGAAAAAGACAAGCTTAATCTTGATAATAAAAACCTCAAAGCTCGAAATAATAAGCTCAAAAGAAAGCTCGAGGATAAAGATTTCTCAGAATTACAATCAGAATACGATTCTTTGAAAACAGATTTTGAAGAGAGCGAGAAATCTAATAAACTTCTTGCGAAAAATTATAATAAAGGACAAGAAGAAATTCAAAGACTTAATTCTGAAATTGAAGAGAAAGATAAAACCATTAAATCTCTCAAAGAAGAAATTGATAGCTTTAAAGATCCTGAAAAACTTCTTAATGCTTTTGTTTCAGTCGTGCAAGAAGACGCTAGATCTTTAGCAATAGAAGCCGCAAAAGACTTACTTGAAAAAGAACTAAGTAATCATTCTAGCATGATATCTAGTTTAACAAAAAATTTCAATAGTCGCTTTTCGGAACTTAATGATAGGTTTAATAACCTACAGGCGCTGGTTCAGCAAGAAGATACCGAAGAAGAAATTCACGAATCGGATCCAGGCTTCTCTGATGAGGATTTAAAAATTATGAAAGATTTAAATATCTTATTTGTGCAAAATGGGAGCTACAAAAATTTATCCCAAACGCATGATAATCTTTTGAATAGTTTTGGCGGAAAATCAGAATTTTTTACCAAAGCCGATAGAACCTCAAAGACTAAAAATACTTTAAAATCAGCAATTGAGGGTAAAAAATTTGATTATATAGTTCTGTATTTAAATGGAATAAGCCATACGATAACAGATGGAATAAATGAATATCAAGAACCTAAAATTATTCTTGTTCGAAAAGGTCTTGAAAATCATATTTTAATTAAAAGTCAAATCCTCGAAAGATATCGCCAGCATAAAATGCGGCAACCTAACTTTTAGCTTAAAACCTCAAATTTGAGGTTTTTTATTTTAAAAAAAACGCCAGCTTTCGCTGACGCTAAAATAAAATACTTACATTTACATTGTCGAGCCATTCATATGTTTCACGCGAGCGGCGATTTCATTATGGCGACCTTTAACCATTGGACGGGCCTGCGGGTTACCTAGGTAGCCACAGGTTCTTTTTACGACATCACAAGTTCTTGGGTCATTATTACCACAATTTGGACATTTAAATCCTCTTTCAGTCGGTTCAAAATCTCCTTCAAAGTCACACTTGTAGCAACGATCAATAGGAGTATTGGTTCCTAGATAGCCAACTCGGTAATAAGCATAGTCCCAGACTGCTTCAAGAGCTTTTGGATTCTGGTGTAAAACTGGATATTCACAATAGTGAATAAATCCACCAGTTGCACCAGCCTCAACGTAATCTTTTTCAAAATCAAGTTTTTCGAAAGGAGTTGGATTTTTTCGAACATCATAGTGGAAAGAGTTTGTATAATACTCTTTGTCTGTAATATTCTCAATTACACCAAACTTCTCTTTGTCCAAACGGCAAAAACGGTCAGTTAAGCTTTCGCTCGGAGTTGAATAAACACTAAAATGATACCCAAATTCATCACTCCATTTCTCGCAAAGTTCTTTCATTTTTCGAACGATAGAAATTGTAAATTCTTTAGCCCCTGGATTATTCTCCCACAAACTGCCATAAAAAACCGTTCCAACTTCGTAAAGCCCAATATAGCCGAATGAAACTGTCGCTCTTCGATTTTTAAAGGCTTCATCAACTGAATCGGTAGGATTCAAACGCTTACCAAAAGCACCATATTGATACAAAATTGGCGCATTAGCAGGAGTTGCTTCTTTCGTGCGATCGATTCGATAAACCAGTGCATCTTTTACGATTTGAGCACGTTCATCAAAAATCCGCCAGAATTTTTCGAAATTACCGTCGGATTCAATTGCAATTCGCGGCAAATTCAGCGTTACAACCCCGAGGTTCATCCGACCTGAATTGACTTCTACTCCATTTTCATCTTTCCATCCTTGAAGGAAAGAACGGCAGCCCATCGGAACCTTGAAAGAACCTGTCAACTCAATAATCTTATCATAAGACAAGATATCTGGATACATGCGCTTAGTTGCACACTCAAGGGCCAACTGCTTGATATCGTAGTTGGGAGTTCCTTCCTCTAAATTAAGGCCTCTTTTTAGAGTGAAAATAAGTTTAGGAAAGATAGCCGTACGATGTTCTGAGCCAAGCCCCTTGATGCGAATGTTCAAAATAGCTTTTTGAATTTCCCGCTCAAAGCGACTGGTGCCCAGACCAAAACCTAGTGAAGTAAAAGGTGTTTGTCCATTTGAAGTGAAGAGAGTGTTGATTTCATACTCGAGTGATTGCATGGCATCGTAGATATCTTTCTGCGTTTTCTTCCAAGCGTATTCTTCCCGTTTTTCAGGCAATACCCACTCTTCTGCATCTTTGATGTGTTTTTGGTAATTTTTCTCTGCGTAAGGCGCCAAGACTTCATCGATACGGTCAGCTGAACATCCTCCGTACTGACTAGAAGCAACGTTGGCAATAATTTGCGAAATCTGAGCAGTCGCAGTTTGGATAGACTTGGGACACTCCACCTCAGCATTCCCAATTTTAAAACCATTTTCCAACATGCCCTTAAAATCAATCAAACAACAGTTGGTCATAGGTGTATAAGGACTATAATCCAAGTCATGCCTGGTCTTTGTTGAGAAGTTTATGGATACTGAAGTTGATATCTGTTGCTTTTGAGCGCTCAAAATCCCTTTGAGTTCGATAAGTGATATATTCCTCAGCTATCGCATATTCTTTAGCTTCAAGGAGTTCATGCTCAACAATATTTTGGATTTCATAAATTTGGATATCATAGAAGAATCGCTTACGAATTTCCCTAATTATACTATCAACAATCAACTCAATCTTTCTTTCCCGTATTGGATCAATTTTCCCAACAGCACTAGCAGCTTTTAAAATCGCTACTTTAATTTTTTCTTGATTAAAAGGTACTATACGGCCATCACGTTTAATCACCTTAATACCCTCTAAGGAAATCTTTATTTCTTTGAGCTCTAAAGATTTTAGCTGCTCCCTGCTAAACAGTTCAAGTTGTTCTTCCATTTTTATTCACCCCATTTTTCTATAAAATTGAATTGTAAGTATTTTTAAAGTTCTTCTGCTCGACTATTTAATTATAGTGCTTTTGTTTATAAAAATCAACAAAAAACGCTATATTTAGCGTGTAATATTTACAACAAAATAAAACCACCTCTTTTGAGATGGCTATTCAGTGTCTTATTTTTTTGAACTTCGGCAAAACACTGTTAAAATTAAAAGATACAAAAAGTCAAAAATTATTTCGATAAAGAATGGTGTAGATATTTTTTGCGAAATAAGGTTTGGAAAATCTATGAAAATTATTTGCGAAGAAATAATAGAAACGAAGAAAATAGCTAAATCTTGTTTGAATTTTGTCTCGCCTGAAATTTTATTCAGTAAAATCACTGAAATAATTATTTCGAAAATCAGTTTCGAAAGTGACAAGATAAAACTAAACTCCGCAAATTCGTCACCAACAATATCAAAAAAAGAAAAAAATATAACTTCTTGATTTACAAGCTGTTTGATTATTAATAAAATCGAGCTCAAAACAATAACCGAAGATAGAAAAATCATCATTTTTCTATTGATTTTTTCTTTTCCGACACTCCTTGCCAAAATAATTACCGTACAAATTAGAATTACAATAATTTTTTGTATCAATGTACTCACCTCCAATATTGTGATTTATACATTATATAACTTTATTTCAAAAAAGTCAAATCAAAAAACCAATCGGTAAAAAGAAACTTATAATCCCACAAATTAGAGAAATTGCATAAAAAACTCGCCGATTTTCTTGACGGTTTTCGAAAAAATAAATTAGCAAAAAAGAACTAAAAACCCCAATCGGAATACTTATATTTGTTTTAATTTTTAACCAGATTAAAGCAAATAAGGCGCACGAAATAAGTTTCACCAAAAAAACCGAATCGCTTTCGGGATTTTTTTCGAAACCACGACGACTTAATTTTGTGCGATTTCGCGCATAAGTTCTCTGTTTGCTATTTTTGCTCATATTGCTTACGATTATATCATATTTTTGTCAAAAATAAAACCGCCCGAAGGCGATTTTGAAAATTACATTTTGATTTCTGCATCAACTCCAGCTGGAAGGCTAAGATTTTGCAAAGAATCGATAGTTTTTGGTGTTGCATTGCTAATATCAATGAGGCGCTTATGAACACGCATTTCGTAAGCTTCACCACCCATTTTATAGACATGTGGGCTTTTTACTACAGTAAAAGTGCTTCGTCGTGTTGGTAGAGGCACTGGTCCTGCAACTGTTGCACCAGTTCGAATTGCTGTGTCAACAATTTGCTTTGCACTTTGGTCGATAACTTTATGATCGTATGCCTTTAGGCGAATACGAATTGTTAGGCCTTGTTCTGCCATTTTTTCTCCTTATTTTGCGTTTGTAACTTCTTTCGAAATTTTAAGATAACTTCGAACGAATTCTCAAACAATTTATATCACCTTAATATTTTAACATAAAGCTGCCTAAATTACAATAGAAAAATTCTCGCTTAAACGAGAGCTTTAATTAAAGGGGGCTTTTTAAGAATTCCCTATATTTTTGTATAGCAAAAGTATAAATGATAGGTTTATTACTAACTACATCCATTAAAATAAAAAGCACCAAACGGTGCAATTTATTAACCTTTTCGTGGTTTAACTTCATTTCGACCAAGAGACTTCTTAGTTTCTGTGAAGATTTCATGTTTTCGTGTCTTTGGATTGTATTTTCGCAAAGACAATTTTTCAGGTGTATTCTGAGTATTTTTGCGGGTGTAGTAAATTCGGTCGCCAGTAATTTCACTTAGGTCGCCAGTAATTTCACTTACAAGACCAATAATCTTTCGTTTCGTATTCTTTTTAGCCATAATCTCTCTTAAATTTATTATTTACGTTCTGTTCTATTTTATCATAAGATTTCGCAAAAAGCAAGACTTTAGTATTTTATTGACTTATTTTATTTTTTATGGTATAATTTTAATCATGAATAATTTTTTAAAATTTATACAAAAAACTTTAAACAATTCAAATGAACGCATCGTGCTACAAAGATTTTATTTATTTATAGCATTATTTGGCTTCGTTATCGCAAGTTTTTTAAATATTTTCGAAAATTCAATTAGTAGGGTAGTCTTAATGATAGTCACCATTGCAATTTCTATATTTTTTCTTAATGCAATAATATGGACTATTGGTGAAGCTTTGAAAATTAATTTTCTTAGAAATAATAAGAAATAGCTATACTAAACTTTTGCATCTAAAATAGAACCGTTTCTTTAATCCAGAGTTGTTCATAATCTTCATTCTCTAAACCAAGTTGGTTTGAAATTCGAATCATCTCGTCAAGACGTTCAGCTTCATCTTTGATATCAAATTTATCTAAAACTTTAAAAAAATATTTATCTCCAATTCGATATTTCATTATTGTTACAGTTTTCATAATTCTCCATAAAATTATTTTTAGACAAAATATACCTAATTATTATATATCAAAACCCTTAATTTGTCAATAGAAGCCTCGATTTAATCGCTAGCTGATCGTATTGACATTAATATAATTTATATGGTATAATTCATTTATTCGCCGCGATAGCTCAGTTGGTAGAGCGCATCCATGGTAAGGATGAGGTCTCGGGTTCAAGCCCCGATCGTGGCTCCAAGAAATTATCTCAAAGTCTTACACTCTGCTGCAAGTAGGTTTTTTAGTTTTTTTTTAATTTTCTATCAATTCTATTTAAGTTGTATCATAAGCAGTTTAAAAAGTCAATACCTACGTGGTATGATTTTTTTAAAATATGCCTTGCGTAAATCTTCATTTACTACATGTGTATACTTTTGTGTAGTTTACACGCTTGAGTGTCCTAAGAAATCCCGCACCAGCAATAAATTAGTGTTATTTCTTAATAAGTTTGTTGCAAAACTATGTCTCAAAACGTGCGGATGAATATGTGCCCCGAATCCTAATCTTACCTCTGTGCATTTCGACAAATTTCTTGAACATTAGATTTCGAAATACGCTTACCTGTTAACTCACCAATAAACAGAGCTGGAGATTCATCTGTCCTGAATTCTATCCATTCTTCTATATAATACCAAGTTCATTCATCAATAAAACAAAGCCTAGGCTTATCGCCTTTACCAATCACCGTAAATGTAAGGTCTTTTTTAATATCTATACAATCTATCGATATTAATTCACTTAGCCTAACACCACTAGAATATAAAAGCGAAATTATCGCTCGATTCCTTAAACGTTTAAATTTTGAATATCCTGCTCTTGGTGCGAAAACACAATCAATAAGCCTAGCGACATCTTCTGATTCTAAAAAATCAACCACCTTAGCCCTTCGCTTTGGTATTTTTAATAACCCATAATTCACCACAGGCAATTCTCGCAATCTTGCATATCTCAATACTGATCTTAGACGAATAATATATAATCTCACTGTGTTTTGTGATCGATTTTTCCGCCAGCTTGCACAGATCCTACTGGTATTTTCAAAGTTAAGACTTTTAACATCTAAATCTCCTAAATATTCTATGGTATATTTCCTTACAAACTCATGCGTCTCTAGTGTGCGCTTACTTTGTCCTCCTTAAATAATTATTCTATCTCGATATTCATCAAATAATTCACCAACCCTCAATTAGCCTCCTTCTGAACTAATTAGAAATTAAAAAGAAATCAAAAAGAATTCTAATTAGAACCTGAAAACTTAAATTTTTATCATTTTTCACTCATTAAAAATAAAATAATTCATTGCTAAATAGTAGATAATATTGCATAGTATTTTACATATTACACATTTATGATCCTATATTTTACAAATATTAAATATTATTATATAATAATTTAGCTAAAACGCAATAAACAACAGTTTTAGAAACTGTTTTTATAGTTTTGTCAAATTGTGAATTAACTTAAATTAAAATTATGTTTCATTGCTTGAAATTTTAAATAGCCCGAGTTATTAAAGCTTTTCGAAATTATCTCATTGCGTTTATTTTGTTTTTTCTGTTCGCGTTTTTCGGCTAGTTTTGAAACTTGACGATTTAAAAATTCTCGCACGATTTTTAATGTCTTATTAATATTTTCTTTCTTCCAGATTTTAGCAAAATAATGACTAGCATTCTTAATTTTACCTGCTTTTTTCATTATTTTAACCATTTTCACAGATTGGTTAAATTCTTTTTCATAGTTAATCTGACGATTTCGAAATACCCCAAGCCACTGTTCATTATCTATTAAATCGCAAGCTTTGCCAAGCCGTTCACGCATAGTTGCTATTCGACGGCCGCATAAAATAAAACTTTTTTCCATTTTCCCTCCAAAAAAGTCTTGACAAGATTTTTAGTAAAATGGAGCGGTTGGTTTTCGGCTGTCTCATTTTTCCAAGAAAGCAAAACGCCCCTACACCGATTTTCATCGGCGTGAGGCGTTTTTGTTGCTCCATATAGCTTTTTAATTATATCAAAATAATTAATTAAAGTCAACCTTGTTCTATATTATCATTAAATGTTATTATAGATAAGGTAAAATAAATGGAGTTAAGAAATGAATTTTAATGAATACCAAAACCAAGCAATTCAAACAGACGTTGCACATAACGCTACTACAGACTCTGCTCGCTACAACGGCTATATGGAAAAAGCTCTTGGGTTGGCTGGTGAAACTGGTGAAGTTTTAGAAATAATTAAGAAAATGATTAGAGACAAAGGCGGAGTTTTCGAAACTACACAAGAAGATCGCGAAAAACTTAAAAAAGAACTCGGAGATGTCTTATGGTATCTTTCCGCCCTAGCCTTCTATAATGATATTAAACTTGAAGATATTGCAAAAACTAATATTGAAAAATTAGCCAGTCGGCAAAAACGCAATAAAATTCATGGTAGTGGGGATAATAGGTAGTCCGTAAGAAAGACAATTACTAAACAACAGGGTTTTT